>Ga0209262_10000900_pt1 | contig 12496 bp, 11 predicted proteins | sample Lowcelwee11metaG_FD_187171 | JGI IMG/M metagenome (GOLD analysis project Ga0209262, IMG submission 187171) | Freshwater pond sediment microbial communities from the University of Edinburgh, under environmental carbon perturbations - Low... | ecosystem: Environmental > Aquatic > Freshwater >...
CCGTCGCGGCGCAGGAAGGAGGCGCCGGCGCTTTCCTCGCCGCCGAAGCAGAAGCTGCCATCGAGCAGTCCGCCGGAGAACCACTTGAAGCCGACCGGCACTTCCAGGAACTTGCGGCCGAGGCCGTTGACCACGCGGTCGATCAGTCCGCTGGACACCAGCGTCTTGCCGACTGCTGCACCTGCCGGCCATTGCGGCCGGTGGGTCAGCAAGTAGTGGATGGCCACCGCGAGGAAGTGGTTCGGGTTGAGCAAGCCGAGCGACGGCGTGACGATGCCGTGCCGGTCGACGTCGGCATCGTTGCCCCAGGCGATGTCGAAACGATCCTTCAGCTTGACCAGGCTGGCCATCGCATAGGGGCTGGAGCAGTCCATGCGGATCTTGCCGTCGTGGTCCAGCGTCATGAAGGCAAACGCCGGATCGACCCGCGGATTTACGACCTCGATATTCAGGCCGTATTTCTCGGCGATTGGCTTCCAGTACGCCACCGCCGCGCCGCCAAGCGGATCGACGCCGATCTTCAGGCCGGCCTGGCGGATCGCTTCCATGTCGATCACGGCGCCGAGATCGGCGACGTAGGCTTCAACGAAATCCTCCTGCACGGTCGTCGGTGCCGTCAGCGCTTGCGCGTAAGGTACGCGCCTGACGCCGCGGTTGCCATCGTGCATCAGCGCATTGGCACGCTGCTCGATCCAGCCGGTGGCATCGGTATCGGCCGGGCCGCCGTGCGGCGGGTTGTATTTGATGCCGCCGTCGCGCGGCGGATTGTGCGATGGCGTGATGACGATGCCATCGGCGCGCGGCGCCTGCCGGTTGCGGTTATGGACCAGAATGGCGCGCGAAATGACCGGCGTCGGCGTGTAGCCGTCATCGCGCTGTAGCCGCGTCTCGACCCCGTTGGCCGCCAGCACTTCCAGCGCGCTGCGCTGCGCGGGCTCCGACAAGGCATGGGTATCCTTGCCGAGAAACAGCGGCCCGGTGATGCCTTGAGCCTTGCGGTATTCGCACACGGCTTGCGTGATGGCGAGGATGTGCGCCTCGTTGAAGCTGCCATTGAGGGCGCTGCCACGATGGCCGCTGGTGCCGAAGGCGACGCGCTGGGCAGGCTGGCTGACATCGGGCTGATTGAAATAGGCGGCAAGCAGGGCGGGAATATCGGTCAGGACATCGAGCGGTGCAGGTTGGCCAGCGAGCGGGTGGGTCATTTTAAGTCTCCGGGAACGGCGAATTTATTTATAGTGCAATTCTACGTCGCCTGAGCCGGATGCGAACTGCTACTCGCATGGGGTTTTCCATTTGGCAAACCGGGCTGCTGTGGTCGACCGTCGGAAACCGCCATTTTTCAGATTTTTTGTTAAGTTATGCGCATTCAACCCGAATGCCACGGCAAAGGAGAGTCACCATGTTCAAGGGAATCCTGATCACCAAGGATGAGTCCGGCTACAAGGCAGCCGTGCAGCAGATCGACGATGCCGTGTTGCCTGAAGGTGACGTCACGGTGCGGGTCGAGTGGAGCACGCTCAACTACAAGGACGGCCTGGCGCTGACTGGCAAGTCGCCGGTCGTGCGGCGCTTTCCGATGGTGCCGGGGATCGACTTCGCCGGCACCGTCAGCGCGAGTTCGAACCCGGCCTGGAAGGCGGGCGACCGCGTGGTGTTGAACGGTTGGGGCGTCGGCGAAACGCATTGCGGCGGTCTGGCCGAAGTGGCACGGGTCAGGGGCGAATGGCTGGTGCCGTTGCCGGCCGCGTTCACGGCGCGCCAGGCGATGGCCATCGGCACCGCCGGCTACACGGCGATGCTATGCGTGCTGGCGCTGGAAAGGCACGGCATCAAGCCGGCCGACGGCGAGATTCTGGTTACCGGGGCCAATGGTGGCGTCGGCAGCGTGGCCATCGCGCTGCTGTCGAAACTCGGCTACACGGTGGTGGCGTCGACCGGCCGTCCCGCCGAGGCCGAACACCTGAAAGCGCTGGGGGCGACCGATGTCATCGAACGTGGCGAACTCTCGGCGCCGGGCAAGCCGCTCGGCAAGGAGCGTTGGGCCGGCGTCGTCGACACGGTCGGCAGCCAGACGCTGGCCAATGCCTGTGCCACGACCAAATATCGCGGCGCCGTGGCCGCCTGCGGGCTGGCCGGCGGCATGGATTTCCCGGCGACGGTGGCGCCCTTCATCCTGCGCGGCGTGACGCTGTACGGCATCGACAGCGTCATGGCGCCGCTGGCGGTGCGTCAGGAAGCCTGGGCGCGCCTGGCCAGTGATCTCGACATCGCCAGGCTCGACGCCATCACGACCGAGATCGGACTGTCGGAAGCCATCGCCACCGGCGCCCGCTTGCTCGACGGCAAGGTGCGCGGCCGGGTCGTCGTCGATATCAGCCGCTGAACGGCGAGTCGATCAAGCAGCACGCGAAATTCAGCTGAATTACGGCGTCGACCGCAACAGGCCGATTTCCTGCGCCGTTTCGGCGCCGATCACAGTGTCGTCAAGGCTGGCGGGGATTTCTGCGTTCAGCTCGTCGATAGGCGTGCGACCGCCCATGATTTCCGCCTTGCTTTGCGGCAGGCGGGGACTAAGCGCCGGCTCGGCATAGCCTGCCGGGTAGATCGGCTGCAGCGTGGCGAGGTCATATTTGTCGCTGGCGCCGAAGGTGTGCAGCAGTTCGTGGGCGATGACCACGGCGTTCTGCCGGCGTTGCGGGCGGCTGGCGAAGGCGTGGATGAGGCCGATCCGGCCTTTGTTCAGACCGGTCGAGTGGGGCGGGGCGCTCATCCGCTCGGGATCGTGGAAGAGCACGAAAAGACGAACCTGCGGTTTCGGGCCGTCGATCCGGTCGTGCCGCCAGGCCCACCAGCGCAGGTGCAGGCTCCACAGGATGGCATCGAGCGTACTCGGGCGTTCGGGCGGCAGCGGCGGCATGGCCGCGAGCGGTGGTGCGACGCGCAGGGCCACGGGCTGCAATACCGAACGCCCGTAGTGGTCGCTTTGTTCCTGCAGCCAGCGGGCAATGTCGGCAAAGTCATCGCCCGCCAGTTCGCCGATAAAGCGGCTGGTCGTCGGCGAATCGTCGGCGGCAATCGGGTAGATGGCCACATGAACCGTGTGTTCCCAGGCCGTCAGCCGACTATTGGCCCGCCACGCACCAAGGGCGACGGTGGCGAGGATGAGCAACAGGATCAGGATGCGGATTTTGCGGAACATGCCTTCGGGAGGATGCGGGTTGCAGCGGCAGGATGGCTGTGAAAACGGGGCTTTTTTTCGGTTGAACGCAGGACTCGCGGCTCACCGGGAAGCAGCCTCGTTCACCGGGCCGGGATGGCAATTATCGGTCATGTGGCGACCTGCCTGGGCCTCTTTCCTTACGACGGCATGACCGTGACCGACATGATCCACCGCGCAGACGAGACCATGTGCCGGGTCATTGCTCGCGATGAACTCATCCCAAGGATTCGGGTTGCAGTTGGTCCACGTGGGGAATTCGTCATGACGCCATCGCCGGGCGGAAGTGGCTGGCAGGACAGCACGGCGCCGACAGGCTGCTCTACGCCAGCGGGCGCCTAGCCTCCGAAATATCGATTTCGCGACGTGACACGTGACAGGCCGAAGTGTGACCCGGCGGACTTCGTTCAGGCGAGCTCGAGTTCCAGTTCCTGCGCCAGTTGTTTGGCCTCGAACGCGCGCGCCTCGTTGATTCTGGCGATCATCTGCAGGTGGGGCAAGAAGTCCCATCGCTCCTTCCGCTTCTGGAGATCGACCGCACTGGAAATCGCGGCGGCACGGTAATAGATGAAATGCTCCAGTTCGCCTTTGCGCTGGAGCTCGGCATACAGATCCGGGTTGCGGGTCTTGACCAGATCGCGCACCATCCGCTCGACAGGGCTTTCCATAATCACCTCACAATTTCGACTAGAAACCGTTACGCCAACGTTCGCGCCCCAGAAAAGAGCGCGCCGGGTGTTACTTCAGCGGTATGCAATAGCCGTGCCAAAACCTGTGGCGGTGCAAGACATTGATTTATTGTGCATTGCAACAGCAGCATCGACGAAGCCGCGCCTCACGATGGTGCAAATCGTGCCGCGATGCCCAGATTTGGACGCGCCGGCCAATGCAACTGAGCACAAGACGATCTGCGTCAAACCGTGGGTTAGCTCTCCACCCCCTTATCCCCTGTCGCGCGCTGTGGAAAATCGATTCTGCCGGGACGGCAAATTTTGCCGGCGACGCTTGGCCGATTTCCAGAGTGGCCCGAGACACGCTGACATCCAGATCGACAAGCGAAAGCCACTGTAGAATCTACTGCGCGCCAACCACTGAAAGGTTTGACCATGCCTTACACGCCTGAACTGCTCGATGAACTGAATATGCTGATTCGCTTCGACCTGGTGACTAATCAGCAAGGCCTCAAGGTTCACACCCACACGGCCGATGCCAAGGTGATTTCCGCCACCCGGCGTCTGTACGACAAAGGGCTGGTTACGCAGCAGGATGGCGGTTATCTGACCAGTCTGGGGCGCAACGCTGTGGACCATGCGCATGCAGCGTTGGCGCTGCTGACCGAGGGCAGTGCACATGCTGCTGCGACGCCGAAACCTGAAGTTGCGATTTCCGCCTGATCAGCCATTGCCCGGGCGGACAACCAGGCGGTCGTGATCGGCAGCTGAAATGCTGCCGAACGCGACCACTGTTTAGTGCCCGTGCGAGCGCTTGTTGTGGGGCTTGGCGACCACCGGCTCGGGAACCTCGGGCGGGTGGCGAATCACCGCGACCAGTTCGTCAGGCTCGTACCAGAACTCGCCATGGGGACCACTGAGACGGCCGGTAATCAGCAGGATCAGACCGTCCACCACATCGACCTGGGTGATCGTTTCCCACGTGTCAGTCGGGTGTTTGCTGGTGCCGAGACCGTTGTAGATTAAATCACCGAGTTGGACTTCGGCCGCGGCAATCTTGATTCTGGTTGTCATACCCGCTCCCTCCTGAACCGCCCCCGTACACAACTAAGCTACGGACATTGGCCGATGATGCGCCTTTCCTGGTGTCCGCGCCATGTCCTCGCCGTAGACAAACAGGTTCAGCGGGGCGCTTCCGGCATTCCGCGCCGTATTCCCGGGCCACGGACCCGCTTCGGGAAGCGGCTTGGTTCACCGGGTCGGGAGGACAGTCATGGGGCATGTGGTGCCTTGGCCAGGGACATGAGTTGCGGAAAGACATGCTAGCATCCTGAATCCGAGAGGGTTCGCTCCTTTCTCTCGGCGTTGGATGAACGATTGAAAAAGTCTCTTTTGTTGAAAGGATTACGCTATGAAACCGAATACCCTGATCGGCGCGCTTGTGCTTGGCTTGAGCCTTGTGGGGCCGCTTGCTGCGACGGCGCAAGCACAAACCGGCAGCCCCGCAGCCCAGTTCGAAGGCCGGGTCGGCACGGTTGAATCCGTTCGTACGCAGGCTGTCCCGACTTCCGGTTCCACCCTCGGTACTGTCGGCGGCGCGGTCGTCGGTGGTGTGCTCGGCAATCAGGTCGGCCAGGGAAGGGGACGAACCCTCGCCACGGTGGGCGGTGCCGCCGGCGGCGCCGTTGTGGGTAACCGCATGACCAGCGGCACCTCGACGGTGTGGGTCGTCACTGTGCGATTCGATGACGGTACGAACGCCAATATCGAGCAGGATTCCCAGCCACCGGTATGGGCCGGTGAACGCGTTCGTGTCACGAATGGCAGGCTGGAACGTCTTCGTTGATTTTCCAATGGTGATTTTTGCCGTTTTTTGCGGGTCGACCGCGACAGGCGGCAATTTTCAGACATGAAAAAGCCCCCGGCTGGCGGGGGCTAGGCGATTCGGCGTCAGGGTCGGGAATCAGGCGCTGACCGGAATTTTGCCTATCTTGATCTGCCATTCCTTCGGCCCGGTGTTGTGTACCGAAGTGCCGGAGGAGTCGACCGCCACGGTGACCGGCATGTTCTCGACGTCGAATTCGTAGATGGCTTCCATGCCCAGATCGGCAAAGCCGACGACCTTGGCCGACTTGATGGCTTTAGCCACCAGATAGGCGGCACCGCCGACGGCCATCAGGTAGGCCGACTTGTTGTCCTTGATGGCTTCGATGGCCACAGGGCCACGCTCGGACTTGCCGATCATCGAGATCAGGCCGGTCTGCTCCAGCATCATGCGCGTGAACTTGTCCATGCGGGTGGCGGTGGTCGGGCCGGCGGGGCCGACGACTTCGTCACGCACCGGATCGACCGGGCCGACGTAGTAAATGACCCGGTTGGTGAAGTCGACCGGCAATTTTTCGCCCCTGGCCAGCATGTCGGCGATGCGCTTGTGGGCAGCGTCGCGGCCGGTCAGCATCTTGCCGTTGAGGAGCAGTTTCTGGCCCGGTTTCCAGGCCGCGACTTCCTCCTTGCTCAGGGTGTTCAGGTTGACTTGCGTCGCGGCCTTGAGGTCCGGCGTCCAGGTGACGGCCGGCCAGTCTTCCAGCTTCGGTACTTCCAGTTTGGCCGGGCCGGAGCCGTCGAGATGGAAGTGGCAGTGGCGGGTGGCGGCGCAGTTCGGGACCAGCGCGACCGGCAGGTTGGCGGCGTGGCAGGGGTAGTCGAGCACCTTGACGTCGAGCACGGTGGTCAGGCCGCCGAGGCCCTGGGCGCCGACGCCCAGCGCATTGATCTTCTCGTACAGTTCGAGGCGCAGTTCCTCGGCGCGGTTCTTGGGGCCACGGGCCTTCAGTTCGTGGATGTCTACCGGCGCCATGATCGATTCCTTGGCCAGCAGCATGGCCTTCTCCGGCGTGCCGCCGATGCCGATGCCGATGATGCCGGGTGGGCACCAGCCGGCGCCCATTTCCGGGATCTTGTGCAGCACCCAGTCGACGAGGTCGTCGGACGGGTTGAGCATGGCGAATTTGGATTTGGCTTCCGAGCCGCCGCCCTTGGCCGCGCAGATGACTTCGACGTGGTGGCCGGGAACGATCTCGAAATGGACGACGGCCGGGGTGTTGTCCCTGGTGTTCTTGCGGGCACCGGCCGGGTCGGCCAGCACCGAGGCGCGCAGCGGATTGTCCGGGTTGCCGTAGGCGCGGCGGACACCCTCGTCGATCATCTGCTGGATGCTCATGGTGGCGTCCGGCCAGGTGACCTGCATGCCGACCTTGATGAAGACCATGCCGATGCCAGTGTCCTGGCAGATCGGGCGATGGCCTTCGGCGGCCATGCGCGAGTTGGTCAGGATCTGGGCGATGGCGTCTTTGGCGGCGGGAGACGCCTCACGCTCATAGGCTTCGCCCAGCGCCTTGATGTAATCCAGCGGGTGGTAGTAGCTGATGTACTGGAACGCATCGGCGACGGACTGGATCAGGTCTTCCTGCTTGATGGCGGTCATGCGCGACTCCGTTTCAGTGATGTTTCTGGTGTTGAAGGGCGAGGGTCTGGGTCATGGTCTTGTCGACAATGGCCATGGCCAGGGCGGAGAAAAGGAAGACGACGTGAATGATGACCTGCCACTGCAGCGTATGCTCGGACAGGTTGGCGGCATTGATGAAGCTCTTCAGCAGGTGGATCGACGAAATGCCGATGATCGCCGTCGACAGCTTGATCTTGAGTACGCCGGCATTGACGTGCGAAAGCCATTCCGGCTGGTCGGGGTGATCTTCGAGGTCGAGGCGGGAAACGAAGGTTTCGTAGCCGCCGACGATGACCATGATCAGCAGGTTGGCGATCATCACGACGTCGATCAGGCCGAGGACGACCAGCATGACTTCGGATTCGGTAAAGTTGCTGCCGGTGAACGCACCATGGACGAGGTGGCTCAGTTCGATCATGAACAGCCAGCAGTAGATCATCTGGGCGATGATCAGGCCGACGTAGAGTGGCGCCTGGATCCAGCGGCTGGCGAAGATGAAGGTCTCAAGGGGTTTGACGAGTGAATTCATCGTTGGCTATGGAAATGGTCAAAGACAAAAGTCTATCATGCCGGTTACGACGATCCGTTTGCCGGTTTGTTGCGGCGCAGCGTGATTTCGTAAGGGCTTTGTAAGAATATGGCCGTCTAATGTCGCGCTACCGTCGGCGAGGGGAAAGTGGTCGTTTCCCGGCTTGCGCGGCTTTACACAGGCCCGGGATTTCCGGGGTCCGGTCGGTTTTTTCAATGATTGCGAAGTACCGCAGAGGAGAAGAATATGTCGAATGAGTCCGTGCAGCTAATTTATCCGTCTGACGAGATGGTCAAGAACGCGGCGGTTTCGGGGATGGACGCCTACCGGGCGCTGTGCGCCGAAGCGGAAGCCGATTACCCGGAATTCTGGGCCAAGCGCGCCCGCGAATTCATCACCTGGAAGCAGCCCTTTACCCAGTCGCTCGATGAATCCAACGCTCCGTTTTTCAAGTGGTTTGCCGACGGCAAGCTGAACGTTTCCTACAACTGCCTCGACCGTCAGGTCGAAGCCGGCCTGGGTGACAAGGTTGCCCTGATTTTCGAAGCCGACAACGGCGAAGTGACCAAGGTCACCTACAAGGAACTGCTCTCCAAGGTTGCCAAGTTCGCCAATGCCCTGCGCGGCATGGGCGTCAAGAAGGGTGATCGCGTCGTCATCTACATGCCGATGACCGTCGAAGGCATCTGCGCCATGCAGGCCTGTGCACGCCTCGGCGCCATCCACTCCATCGTTTTCGGCGGCTTCTCCGCGCAGTCCCTGCGCGATCGTATCAACGACGCCGGCGCTGTCGCCCTGATTACCTCCGACGGCCAGTTCCGTGGCGGCAAGGCCATCCCGCTCAAGCCGATCGCTGACGAAGCCTTTGCCATGGGCGGCTGCGAGTCGGTCAAGAACGTCATCGTCTTCAAGCGCACCGGCGCCGAAGTCAACATGGTTGCCGGGCGCGACCAGTGGCTGCACGACGTCGTGGCGAACCAGTCCGACGTCTGCGAGCCGGAATGGGTCGAAGCCGAGCATCCGCTGTTCCTGCTCTACACCTCCGGCTCGACCGGCAAGCCGAAGGGTGTCCAGCACTCCACCGGCGGCTATTTGCTGCACGCCATCATGACCATGAAGTGGACCTTCGACATCAAGCCGAACGATGTCTTCTGGTGCACGGCCGACATCGGCTGGGTTACCGGCCACACCTACATCACCTACGGCCCGCTGGCCTGCGGCGCGACCGAAATCGTCTTCGAAGGCGTGCCAACCTACCCGGATGCCGGCCGTTTCTGGAAGATGATCCAGGATCACAAGGTCACCATCTTTTACACCGCCCCGACCGCGATCCGTTCGCTGATCAAGGCGGCAGACAACAATCCGGCAGTTCATCCGAAGAGTTACAACCTCTCTTCGCTGCGCATCCTCGGTTCGGTCGGCGAACCGATCAACCCGGCCGCCTGGACCTGGTACTACGAAAACGTCGGTGGCAGCCGCTGCCCGATCGTCGACACCTTCTGGCAAACCGAAACCGGTGGTCACATGATTACCCCGCTGCCAGGCGCCACCCCGCTGGTGCCGGGTTCCTGCACGCTGCCGTTCCCCGGCATCCAGTTCGCCGTGGTCGATGAGACCGGCGCCGATCTGCCGTGGGGCCAGGGCGGTATCCTGGTCTGCAAGAAGCCGTGGCCGTCGATGATCCGCACGATCTGGAACGACGACGAGCGCTTCGTCAAGTCGTACTATCCGCAAGACTTCCAGGGCAAGTACTACCTGGCTGGCGACGGCGCGATCCGCGACAAGGACACCGGCTACTTCACCATCACCGGCCGTATCGACGACGTGCTGAACGTTTCCGGTCACCGCATGGGCACGATGGAAATCGAATCTGCACTGGTTGCCAACCCGATGGTTGCCGAGGCTGCCGTGGTCGGTCGCCCGGATGACCTGACCGGCGAAGCCATCGTCGCCTTCGTCGTGCTCAAGGGCCAGCGCCCGACCGGTGACGACGCGGCGCGGATCATCAAGGAGTTGCAGAACTGGGTGGGCAAGGAGATCGGACCGATCGCCAAGCCGAAGGACATCCGTTTCGGCGACAACCTGCCGAAGACCCGTTCGGGCAAGATCATGCGCCGCCTGCTGCGTGGCCTGGCCAAGGGCGAGGAACTGACGCAGGATACGTCCACGCTGGAAAATCCGGCGATCCTGGAACAGCTGAAGGGCTGATTTCCCGGGTGCTCCGAGGAGGCGGCCTGCTTGCCATGCCGCCTCCATTGAATAAAGGCAAGGAGGAGACGATGGTCGCCCATAAGGTGGCCCTCCGTGTGGTCCCGGACCGCATGCCAAAAACGGCTGGCGCGCTTGGCGTGCCGGCCGTTTTCTTTTCGGGGGGTGGCACATGAAGCGTGCAAATCCGTTGCGGCAGCGTCTGGCCGCGCTCGGTCTCCTGGGCATTCCGCTGCTGACTTATCCGCTGCTCGGTTTGCCGAATGGAAACTGGAACGGGATTCCCGCCGGTTTTCTTTACCTGTTCGGGGTCTGGATCCTGCTCGTCGCGCTGGCTGCCGGCATTGCCGAGCGGCGAGGCAAATAGGTGTTGTCAGCCGGCTTCATCTTGCTGTTGTCGGCGGCCTATCTCGGGCTGCTGTTTGCTGTCGCCCGCTTCGGTGATGCGCGGGCCGATGCCGGCCGGTCGATCATTTCGGCCAATGTCTACGCGCTGTCGCTGGCCGTCTATTGCACCTCGTGGACCTTCTACGGCAGCGTCGGACGCGCCACCACCGGCGGTCTGTCCTTCCTCACCATCTATATCGGCCCGACCCTGATGCTGCTGTTCGTCGGCGTCATCATCAAGATGATCCGCATCAGCAAGGCGCAACGCATCACCTCGATTGCCGACTTCATCGCCTCGCGCTACGGCAAGAGCCAGTTGCTGGCCGGCCTCGTAACGGTGATCGCGGTGGTCGGCGTCGTGCCCTACATCGCGCTGCAACTCAAGGCGGTGTCCGCCAGCCTGGAGGTTCTGCTCGACCATTCGGGCGCCAACTTCATGCCGTCGATGTTCGACTCGACCTTTGTGATTGCCGTGTTGCTGGCCATATTCACCATCCTGTTCGGGACGCGCCACCTCGATGCCACCGAGCGCCACGAAGGCATGGTGGCGGCGATCGCCTTCGAGTCGGTGGTGAAGTTGCTGGCCTTCCTGGCAGTCGGCCTGTTCGTCACCTACGGCATGTTCGGCGGCTTCTCCGAGCTGTTCCAGCGCGCCGCGGCGGCGCCCGGTCTGGATCGCCTGCTGCAACTGGATTCGAGCCGTTCCGGGACGTGGACCGCGCTGATCATGCTGTCCGGCCTCGCCATCATTTTCCTGCCGCGCCAGTTCCAGATCATCGTCGTCGAGAACGTCGACGAGTCGCATGTCCGGCGCGCCGTCTGGCTGTTTCCGCTCTATCTGGTAATGATCAACATCTTCGTCCTGCCGCTGGCGCTCGGCGGTCTGCTGCATTTCCAGGGGCAGGATTTCAATCCCGACACCTTCGTCCTCACCCTGCCGTTGTCGCGCGGGGCCGAGGCCTTGGCGCTGCTGGTCTTCATCGGCGGCCTGTCGGCGGCAACCGGCATGGTCATCGTCGAAACCATCGCGCTGTCGACAATGGTCTGCAACGACCTTGTCATGCCCTGGCTGCTGCGCCTGCGCCGGTTCGGCGTCGGCGAGCGGCGCGACCTGTCGGGTATTCTGCTCGGCATCCGGCGCGCCGCCATCGTGCTCATCCTGCTGCTTGGCTATATCTACTTCCGGGCGGCCGGCGAGGCCTATGCGCTGGTCGGCATCGGGTTGATTTCCTTCGCCGCGGTGGCGCAGTTCGCGCCGGCCATGTTCGGCGGCATGTACTGGAAGCAGGGCACTCACGCCGGCGCGGTGGCCGGGCTGCTCGGCGGCTTTGCAGTCTGGCTGTACACGCTGCTGCTGCCGTCGTTCGCCAAGTCGGGCTGGATCGATCCGGGTTTTGTCGAGCAAGGCCTGTGGGGCATCGGCGCCCTCAAGGCGCAGTCGCTGTTCGGTCTTTCCGGTCTTGACGAGATCTCGCACAGCCTTTGGTGGAGCCTGTTCGCCAATATCGGGCTGTACGTGCTGGTGTCGCTGAATTCGCGTCCGGACGCGCTCGAGGCGGGGCAGGCCGAGCGCTTCGTCGATGTCTTCCGGCATGGCGAGTCGGGAAGCGATGCACGGCTCTGGCGTGGTACTGCTTCGGTCGATGAACTGGTCGGCCTCCTGGAGCGGTTTCTCGGTCCGCCGAGGGCGCGCCAGCAACTGGCCACCTTTGCCGCAGCGCACGGTGTGGCGGACTGGAAGGCGCTGCCGGCCGATGCAGAATTCGTCCGTTTCGCGGAAGCGCAATTGTCGGGGGCGATCGGCTCGGCCAGTGCCCGCGTCATGGTCGCCTCGGTTGCGCGCGAGGAGAATCTCGGTCTCGACGAGGTTCTGGATATTCTTGACGAAGCCACCGAGGTGCGGGCTTACAGCCGCGAACTGGAAATCAAGTCGCGGGAACTGGAAGCGGCCACCGCCGAATTGCGCGAAGCCAACG
>Ga0209262_10000901_pt1 | contig 12469 bp, 12 predicted proteins | sample Lowcelwee11metaG_FD_187171 | JGI IMG/M metagenome (GOLD analysis project Ga0209262, IMG submission 187171) | Freshwater pond sediment microbial communities from the University of Edinburgh, under environmental carbon perturbations - Low... | ecosystem: Environmental > Aquatic > Freshwater >...
AGTGGCGTCGGGTTCCCGTCTGGTGCAGGAAGCCGGGAGCGCGATGTCGCAGATCGTGCGGCAAGTGGCCGAGGTCAGCCACGTGATCCAGGCGATCACGCAGGACGCCCGCATCCAGTCGAGCGAGATCGGGGGGGTCAACCAGTCCATGGGACAGCTCGAACAGATGACGCAGCAGAATGCCGCGCTGGTCGAACAGGCGGCTGCCGCTTCCGCCAGCCTCAGGGACCAGGCCGCCCGCATGGCCGAGGTGATGCGCATGTTCACCGTGGGCCGGGAACATCAGCTGCTGTTGGCGGCCTGAAGCCGGACTACACTGCGGCCTGATTCCGGAGGCCCATCATGTCGACGCATCAGTTCGCACAGCTGCCAGCACCGCCGTATTACGCCGTGGTCTTTTCTTCCCTGCGAACGGCGGGTGATGACGGCTACGAACAGACGGCCGAACGCATGGTCGAACTGGCCACGGGTCAGCCCGGCTTTCTCGGTGCCGAGAGCGTGCGCAGTCCAGATGGTTTCGGCATCACGGTGTCCTATTGGTTGTCCGAAGCGGCGGTCGCCGCCTGGCGGGCGCATGCCGAGCACCGCATCGCACAGGAAAGCGGCCGCACGCGCTGGTACGAGCACTACGAAATCCGCGTGGCGCGGGTCGAACGGGCCTGGGGTAAACCGGCCTGAGAGGCCGTTGCCGGGCCTCGGCCTCAGCCCACGGGGCAGGTCGGCTGGCTGAGAAATTCAATCTGGATCAGGTACAGACGCAGATCGAACTCCAACTGGTGGTAGTCGGGTTCCATGTGGGTGCAGAGCTGGTAGAAGGCTTTGTCGTGGGCCTTTTCCTTTAGGTGGGCCAGCTCGTGTACCACGATCATTCTCAGGAACTCGGGAGGCACGTTCTTGAACAGGGTGGCGATGCGAATTTCGCGTTTGCTCTTCAGCCTGGATCCTTGCACCCGCGAGACGCTGGTGTGCGTACCCAGGGCATGGTGGACGACGTGCAGCCTGCTGTCAAAACAGATCTTGTTCAGTGGCTCGGCACTGCGCAGGTATTCTGCCTTGAGGCCTTGCACGTAGTCGAACAGGGACTTGTCGCTGCGGATGTCATGGGTGTCCGGGTACTTCTTGTGCAAGACCTTCCCCAGCTGCTCGTTGGCCAGGAGCTGTCGCACCTGTTCCAAAACCGCCGGCTGGTACCCGGTGAGGTAGCGTAGCGGGTCTCTGGGTTGCGGCAGAGGGGTGGCGGTGCTGGGCGGCCGGGATGGTTTCATGGTTGCGTTAGTAATTCTTTAGGAATTTTCTAGCGAGTTCTTAAGAGACATGATGCGGCCAGATTTCTAGACTTCCTGCATGTTCCTGCTCGGGGTGAGCGGGGACCAAGACCAGCCCGGCAGTTCTTCCGGGCCACCAGGAAGTAAACCATGAAAATTGACACGAACGAAATGGCGAAGGTTGAGCACGCCACCGGCACCGCCCCGAGGGTGGACCTTTACAGCGGCATCCACAAGGCCCTGCGGGCCCTGATGGCCGACATCCTGGTGGCCGTCGGCCGCATGGACCCGGAGGACGAGTCCGAATTCGACTGGGTCAGCTCGCGCGTACTGCAACTGGCCGAGGTCTGCACCTCGCATCTGATGCACGAGAACGAGTTCGTGCACGGGGCCATGGAGGCCTGCCAGCCGGGATCCAGCGAGCGGATCGCCCATGAACACCTCGAGCACGGTGATGCGATCGCCCGCCTCAAGGGAGCGGTGCAGCAGATGCGTGCCAGTCAGGGAGAGCTACGCGCCCGCGCAGGCCTCGCCCTGTACCGCCAGCTGGCCCTGTTCATTGCCCACAACTTCGAGCACATGCACACCGAGGAGACCGAGCACAACCGGATTCTGTGGGCACACTACAGCGATGACGAGTTGATGGCGCTGCATGCACGTCTGGTGGCCTCGTTGCCCCCGGAGGAGAATCTCTTTGCCTTGCGCTGGATGATTCCAGCCACGACGCCAGTCGAGCGCCTGCAGGTGCTCGGGGACATGCAGGCCCACGCTCCGGCACCCGCCTTTGCGGCCGCTCTGGACGTGGTGCAGCCGCACCTGGACCTGCGCGGCTGGGGCAAGCTTACACGCGGCCTGAATCTGGCGCCGGTGGCAGGCCTGGTCGAGGTCTGAGTCGTGGCGAGTCTAGTCGCCCTCGCTGAGTTCGAGGGCGGCCGCCACACACAGCCTGAACTGGCCACGGCCTGTCTTCTCGATGCGGATGGGCTGAGCCTGCTCGGCCAGCCGGCGCTCCAGCAGGATCAGGCGGGCTTCCAAGTTGTCCACCACCTCCGGCAGGCCGATGCCGGGATCCAGTCGCAGTTCGCGGTTGCTGAACTCCGTTCGGCCGCGCTGTCGATGGTCCTGCAGCAGCTTCCAGAAGATGGCGCCGGCCACGCCTTTGATGACATAGTTGTCGTTCAGAAAGATGCTGTTGTTGCTGCGGTAGCGCCGTACCTGCACCGTCCCCTGCGCGATGGGACAAGGCGCCGTGGTTGGTGCATCGGCGGGCTCTGGCGTTGTGCCCGTGTCCAGGCGTAGCAGGTCGATGGCCGCACCGAGGTGACCGGCGACGGTCACCAGGACATCCTCGTCCTCGAAGGTGAAGCGCAGTTCCTGCGTGCTTTCGACGAAGATCACACCCAATACCTGGCCGGTCGAGAGGATGGGTACGGCCATCTGGCTCTGCGGCCGGGGCAGGCCCGGGTAGGGGATGTCGGTATTGAGCGCCAGGCCAGGCTGCCCGCTCTCCATATTGCGGCGCACGGCATGGCTGTAGAGGCTGGCACTGGTCATGTGCGGAATGCGCACCGGGGTGCGCTCGCGTGCCGCCATGCCGATCACGCCCTGGCCCAGTTCGATCTCGGAGCCCACCCCGGACTCGGCGTAACCATGGCTGGTCACGGTATAGAGGCGATGCAGGGTCGGGTCCAGCAGCAGGATCATGGCGTGGGCGATGCCGAATTCCTGTGTCAGGGTGGCCATCACCGCGCCCAGCGCCTCGTCCAGCGTGCTGCAGCGTGCCAGACGCTCGCTGCAGCGGCGCATCTGGCCGAGCAGGCCGCAGCGCGGCGGCGCAGCCTCCATGGCGTCACCAGGCACCTGCTCGATGGCCTGGATCTCGTAGATATCCGATCCCTTGAGCTCGAACACGTCGGCCATGCCGCTGTGCGACGCGATTCCGGCCAGTTGGGCCCGCATGCTCTCGAACAGGGGCCCTTCGGTTTCGGTGTGCTGGTAACGGATCTGCAGCCGGTAGAAGATGCAGGTCTGGGGGTGCAGCAGCAGCAGCGTGGCGTGTGGGTGCGCCAGGATGTTCTGCCGCGTCTTGTTGAAAAACTGGAAGGACAGGGCGACGTGGCCAGCGTCCAGGTAATAGACCTGGGACAGATAGGCCACATTGGGGGTGCCGTCGGGTGCACAGGTGGCAATCATCGCCGGGATGATGCCTTCCAGGCAGGGCCGGATGTCGTCCAGGGTGGGTTCGTTCATGCCCGAACTCCGCTGCCCGGCAATTGCGATCCGGCCTTGGGGCCGGGGGTCTGGTCGTAGGCCTGCTCCGGCGCGAAGCTGACGGCGACGACATCGGCCAGCCGGTGCGCCAGCATGGCGCGGGTCTGCTCAGCCCGGATGCCCACGTGGGCGAGCTGTCCTTCCATGGCCCGCAGATAATTTTGCAGGAGATCCGATTCGGCCGGCAGGGCCGCGCGCAGCTGCACGGCGCTGGCTTTCACCTGGACCGTGCGGTGGGTGGAGGGCTCGCTGAACACCACGGCAATGTGTCCCGTGGCCTGCAGGTCGGCCAGCAACTGGGCGGAGCTGGGACGGTTCAGGTAGACGGTGATGCGATCACCCTGGGGCGTGATGCTGGCGCCGACCGCCCGCATCAGGCTGGGGCGCTGCGCAGCGTCGCGCGAGGCGACGATGGTGGACACCCCGCTGTCGATCAGGGCGATGTGTTCGGCGCTGAGCAGGCCTGATCCGCCTGTCGTCTTGCCTGTCATGGGGTGTCCTTCATGCAAGCAGGCCGGTGTGGATCAGCCCTCGCGACGCAGCGCGGGGAAGAGGATCACGTCGCGGATGCTGGGGCTGTCGGTCAGCAGCATCATCAGGCGGTCGATGCCGATGCCGCAACCGCCCGTGGGCGGCATGCCGTACTCGAGCGCGCGCACGAAGTCGTGGTCGAAGAACATGGCCTCGTCGTCGCCACTGTCCTTGGCCGCCACCTGGGCGTGGAAACGCGCAGCCTGCTCCTCGGCGTCGTTCAGCTCGGAGAAGCCGTTGCCGAACTCGCGGCCGGTGATGTAGAGCTCGAAGCGTTCGGTCACGTCCGGGCGGGTATCGCTGGCGCGTGCCAGCGGCGAGATCTCCACCGGGTGTTCGCAGATGAAGGTGGGCTGCCAGAGCTTTTCCTCCACCACTTCCTCGAAATACAGCACCTGCAGGCTCGAGAGCGACCGGGCGGCCAGCTTGTTCTTTTCTTCGTTCATGCCGAGTTTCTTGAGTGCGTTGATCAGCCAGGCACCGTCGTCGACAAAAGCGCTGCCGGCTTCACTATGGCGGATGATGGCCTCGCGGATGGTCAGGCGCTCGAAGGGCTGGGCCAGATCCACCGGCTTGCCGCCGTAGGAGAGTTGCAGCGTACCGGTGGCCTGCTGGGCGGCGTGGCGCACCAGGCCTTCGGTGAAGGTCATGAGGTCCTGGTAGTCCCAGTAGGCCGCATAGAACTCCATCATGGTGAACTCGGGGTTATGGCGTACCGAGATGCCTTCGTTGCGGAAGTTGCGGTTGATCTCGAACACGCGTTCGAAGCCGCCGACGATCAGGCGCTTGAGAAACAGCTCGGGCGCGATGCGCAGGAACATCTCCTGGTCCAGCGCATTGTGGTGCGTGATGAAGGGCTTGGCGTTGGCGCCGCCCGGGATCGGGTGCAGCATCGGCGTCTCGACCTCCAGGAAGCGATGCGAAACCATGAACTCGCGGATAGAGCTCACAGCCTTGCTGCGTGCCACGAAACGCTTGCGCGCCTCCTCGTCGGTCATCAGGTCCACGTAACGCTGGCGGTACTTGACCTCCTGGTCGGCCACGCCGTGGAACTTGTCGGGCATGGGGCGCAGGCTCTTGGTCAGCAGGCGCACGCTGCTGGCCTGGATGGAAAGCTCGCCGGTCTTGGTCTTGAAGACCAGGCCTTCGGCGGCCACGATGTCGCCCAGGTCCCAGTGCTTGAAGGTCTCGTAGGCTTCCTCGCCGATCTCGTCGCGCTTGACATAGATCTGGATGCGGCCGCTGCTGTCCTGCAGGGTGGCGAAGCTGGCCTTGCCCATGACACGCTTGAGCATCATGCGGCCGGCCACGCTGGCGTGGCTGGCCTGGGCCAGCAGGCCCTCGGGGGTCTGGCCGGCGTGGGCGGAAAAGAGGTCGGCGGCGCGGTCGGCCGGCTTGAAGTCGTTGGGGAAAGCCGGGCCTTTGCCCTCGGCCTGCCGCTGGCGGATGGCCTTGAGCTTGTCGCGGCGTTCGGCGATCAGCTGGTTTTCGTCCTGGGCGGGGGCAGCGGTGTGTTGTTCTGACATGAAAGTGCCGGGTAGGAGGTGGCCCTGAGGGAGGGCCAGAACCCGCTATTTTAATGACGCTATCATCCCTTCAGCTTTTTCCCTTCTGACCGGGCCTGTCATGCTGTTCCAGATCTTTTCCCTCTTGCTCGAAGTCGTGGCCGGCGTACTCGGCGGTGCCTGCCTGCTGCGCCTGTACATGCAGTACCAGCGCATCCCCATGTCGGCGCGCTCGGGCAACCCGCTGGGCCGTTTTGTCTTTGCCTTGACCGACTGGCTGGTACTGCCGCTACGCCGTTTTGTGCCCGCCGCCGGCCGCTGGGATCTTTCCAGTCTGCTGGCGGCCTGGCTGATCGAGCTGGCCATGTTCTCGCTGCTGTGGGTGTTCACCAGCTTCGTGGCGAGCTATGTTTCGGTCCTGATCCTGGCCGCTTTTGGTGTGGTGCGTCTGGTGATCTCCGGCCTGACCGGCCTGGTCATCGTTTATGCCGTGCTGTCCTGGGTGCAGTCCCACACGGTGCTGTCCGACATCATCGAGCGCCTGGTGGCGCCTTTCCTGGCACCGATCCGCCGTTTCGTGCCGCTGGTGGGCGGGGTGGACCTGTCGCCGCTGGTGCTGCTGGTCCTGCTGCAGGTGGCGGCCATCGTGCTGGGGCACCTGCAGGGCTTGGCGCTGCTGTAAAGAAAAAGCCGGCGCAAGGCCGGCTCTGGGGGGGCGGTGGTGTTCAGATCACGGCGTCGGCTGGCTGGCGCTGCAGCATGGCCAGGGTATTCGCCACCGTCTTGCGAAGTTCGCGGCGGTCGCAGATGAAGTCCACGGCACCTTTTTCCTGCAAGAACTCGGCGCGCTGGAAACCTTCGGGAAGTTTCACGCGCACGGTGGACTCGATCACGCGCGGGCCGGCAAAGCCGATCAGGGCCTTGGGCTCGGCGATCACCACGTCGCCCAGGAAGGCGAAGCCGGCGCTCACGCCACCCATGGTCGGGTCGGTCAGCACGCTGATATAGGGCAGCTTCTTCTTGGCCAGGCGGGTCAGGGCGGCATTGGTCTTGGCCATCTGCATCAGCGAGAGCAGGCCTTCCTGCATGCGGGCGCCGCCGGTGGCGGTGAAGCACAGGAAGGGCACCTTCTGCTCGATGGCGGTCTCGACGCCGCGCACGAAACGCTCGCCCACCACCGAGCCCATGGAGCCGCCCATGAAACCGAATTCGAAGCTGGCCGCCACCAGGCTGATGCCGTGCACGGCACCACCCATGACCACCAGGGCGTCGGTCTCGCCTGTGGCTTCCAGGGCTTCCTTGAGGCGCTCGGGGTATTTGCGGCTGTCCTTGAACTTCAGGGCGTCGACCGGCAGGACTTCCTGGCCGATCTCGAAGCGACCTTCGTTGTCCAGGAACAGGTTGAGGCGCGTGCGCGCATCGATGCGATGGTGATGGCTGCAGGTCGGGCAGACGTTCTGGTTCTGCTCCAGGTCGGTCTTGTAGAGCACGGACTCGCAGCTGGGGCATTTGATCCACAGGCCCTCGGGCACGCTGCGACGATCGGCCGGGTCGGTGTGCTGGATTTTCGGGGGGAGAAGTTTTTCGAGCCAACTCATGGGATGCTTCCTTTAATTGGGGTCAGATTCCAACGACGGTCAGGCGCAAGACCGGGATTATGAATCCAAAGCCTGGCGGATTTCACGCAGGAATGCCGAGACCGTCGTGACGACTTGTTCGCGTGGCTGTTGGTCGATCAGCTGGATGATGCGGGTGCCGATGACCACGGCGTCGGCCACCCGGCCCACGGCCTTGGCACTGGCCGCGTCACGGATGCCGAAACCCACGCCCACCGGCACCTTCACGTGCTGCCGGATGCGCGGCAGCATGGCTTCCACGGCGGCGGTGTCCAGGGTGCCGGCGCCGGTCACGCCCTTGAGCGAGACGTAATAGACGTAGCCAGTGGCCACACGGGCCACCTGGGCCATGCGCTCATCGGTCGAGGTGGGCGCCAGCAGGAAGATCAGGTCCAGGCCGTGCTGCTTGAGTGCGGCGGCGAAGGCTTCGCATTCCTCGGGGGGGTAGTCCACCACCAGCACGCCGTCCACCCCCGCGGCGGCGGCATCGCGCGCGAAGGCGTGGTGGCCGCTGGCCTGGTGCAACTGGTCGTAGCGCTCGATCGGGTTGGCGTAGCCCATCAGCACCACCGGGGTGCTGCTGTTCTTCTGGCGAAAGACACGCACCATCTCCAGCACCTGGCGCAGGCCGATGCCGGCGGCCAGGGCCTTGTCACCGGCGGCCTGGATGACCGGGCCGTCGGCGCTGGGGTCGGAGAAGGGCACGCCCAGCTCGATCACGTCGGCGCCGGCGGCCACCATGCCGTGCATGAGCTCGGGCGTGATGTCGGGATAGGGGTAGCCGGCCGTGACGTAGGGGATCAGGGCCTTGCGCTGGCTCTTCTGCAGCGCAGTGAAGGTGGGGGCGATGCGGCTCATTTCTTCAACTCGATCTTTTGTTCGACAGAGCCGCCTTTGACGGCCTGCCCCTGGCAACTGGGACGGCAAAAGAATTCACCGTGACTCAGGTCGGCCACGGTGCCGATGTCCTTGTCACCCCGGCCCGAGAGGCTGACCAGGATGGACTGGTCGGCGCGCATCGTCTTGGCCAGCTTCATGGCATAGGCGACGGCGTGGCTGGATTCCAGCGCCGGGATGATGCCTTCGGTGCGGCACAGGTAGTGGAAGGCGGCCAGGGCTTCCTGGTCCGTGATGCCCACGTACTCGGCGCGCCCGATGTCCTTCAGGTAGGCGTGCTCGGGGCCCACGCCGGGGTAGTCCAGGCCGGCGCTGATGCTGTGCGTCTCGGTCACCTGGCCGTCTTCGTTCTGCAGCACATAGGTGCGGTTGCCATGCAGCACACCCGGGCTGCCGCGTTGCAGCGAAGCCGAGTGCTTACCGGAATCCATGCCCTCACCGGCGGCTTCCACGCCGATCAGGCGGGTTTTTTCGTGCTGGATATAGGGATAGAAGATGCCCATGGCGTTGGAGCCGCCGCCCACGCAGGCGACCACGGCGTCGGGCTGGGCATTCTTGCAGCCGGTGCGCTGGAGCATCTCGGGCATCTGCACCAGGCATTCCTCGCCGATCACACTCTGGAAGTCGCGCACCATCATGGGATAAGGATGCGGGCCGGCCACGGTGCCGATGATGTAGAAGGTGTTGTCCACATTGGCCACCCAGTCGCGCATGGCCTCGTTGAGGGCATCCTTGAGCGTCTTGCTGCCGGATTCGACAGGCACCACGGTGGCGCCGAGCAGTTTCATGCGGTAGACGTTGGGGCTCTGGCGCTTGACGTCCTCCGAGCCCATGTAGACCACGCATTCCAGACCGTAGCGCGCGCAGATGGTGGCCGTGGCCACGCCGTGCTGGCCGGCGCCGGTCTCGGCAATGATGCGCGTCTTGCCCATGCGCCGGGCCAGCATGGCCTGGCCGATGGTGTTGTTGATCTTGTGCGCGCCGGTATGGTTCAGGTCCTCGCGCTTGAGGAAGATCTGGGCGCCGCCCTGCTCGCGGCTCATGCGCGCGGCGTGGTAGACCGGCGAAGGGCGGCCGACGAAGTGGGCCAGCTCGTACTTGAACTCGGCGATGAAGTCCGGGTCGTGCTGGTATCGGGCGTAGGCTGCGCGCAATTGGTTGATGGCGTGGGTCAGCGTCTCGCTGACGAAGCTCCCCCCGTAGATGCCGAAATGGCCCTTGGCATCGGGCTGGTGATAGTCGAACATGATTTAACCTGCAAGTTGTGCGTCGCTGGCACGCACGGCCGCGACGAACTGGTGGATCTTGGTGGCGTCCTTGATGCCCTTGGCGAGCTCGACGCCGGAACTGACATCGACGGCCAGCGACTTACAGCGCGGCCGCAGCTGCCGTATGCCTTCGGTCACGTTTGCAGGCGTGAGTCCACCACTCAAGACGAGGTGAGCGTCGACGTTTGGAGGTAGAAGTGACCATTCGAACGATTTGCCGCCGCCGCCGAACCCCTCGACATGCGCGTCGAGCAGGACGGCCTGGGCGGCCGAGTATTGCTGGGCGTATTTTACGAGATCGAAGCTACGGCCGGCGTCGCCCAGGGGAATGCGGGCGGCGCGCAGGAAAGGGCGGCTGCCAGCAGCCAGTTGGCACTGATCCGGGGTTTCGTCGCCATGAAACTGCAGGGTGGCGGCCGGCACCAGGTCGCAGGCGGCCCGGATGGCCTCCAGGCTGGCATTGACGACGAGCAGTACCGGCGTCACGAAGGGTGGCAGGCGACGGGCCAGCTCGGCGGCGCGATGGGCTGTTACATGGCGGGGGCTCTTCTCATAGAGCACGAAACCCACGGCGTCAGCCCCGGCGGCGACGGCCGTGTCTACGTCCTGCTCGCGCGTCAGGCCGCAGATTTTTATGCGGGTGCGAGTCAGTCCGACGCTGGGACGCCCCAAGGCGGACTGGGCTTCCCCGGGGGGCAGCGCAGCAGACGAAATCGCAAGTATGGGGGCCTTGTTCATCATGGCAGCCAATCATACGCAGGCGTGCGGTCCGGCAGGCCCCAGCGGGCCTCGTAGCGGGGGCCCAGGAAATATAGGCCGTCCGGCGCGAAGGTCGGTGCGGCCGCATCGCGGCTGCGCGCGACCAGCACCTCGGCCATCCATTCCGGGGGCTGTTTTCCCTGGCCGATGACAATGAGGCAGCCCATGAGGTTGCGGATCATGTGGTGCAGGAAGGCGTTGGCCTCGAATTCGAAGCGCCAGTAGGCGCCACGCCGGCTGATGTCGATCCGCATGAGGTTCTTGACCGGTGAGAGGGCCTGGCAGGCCGAGGCGCGAAACGAAGTGAAATCGTGCTCACCCAGCAGATGGGGCAGGGCCTGCTGCATCAGCGCGAGGTCCAGGGGCTGGAAGACCCAGCCGGCTCGGTGCGCGTCTATGCTGGGGCGAACGGGCGACTCCAGCAGCAGGTAGGCGTAACGACGCGACTGGGCACTGGCGCGGCAGTGGAACGCCTCGGGGACGACCTGTGCCCATTGCACGGCAATATCGCGCGGCAGGAAGCTGTTGGTGCCACGGACCCAGGCGTAGGGTGTCCGCTCGGCGGTGGTGTCGAAGTGCACCACCTGCATCAGGCCATGCACGCCGGCATCGGTGCGACCGGCGCAGAGGGTGGAGATGCGGTGGTCGGCGAATTGCCCCAAGGCCTTTTCGAGCTGGTCCTGTACGGTCCGGCCCGACGGCTGGCTTTGCCAGCCGTCGTAAGGGTGGCCGTCGTAGCTGACGCCGAGGGCGACCCTCACGACGCGGCCTGTGCCATGGACGAAGGGCCTGGCCGGATCAGCCGAGCTGGGCCAGGGCCTTCTGTGCGCGGGCCTTCATGTCGCCCGAGGCTTCGGCGATGATTTCCTCGATCAGGGCGCGGGCACCGTCGGTGTCGCCGATGGCCTTGAACTCGTCGGCCAATGCCAGCTTGGTGCCCAGCGGGTCGTCCGAGCCAGTGCCGGGTTCCTCGGAGGGTGTACCCAGGTCGAGAGAGAGCCCGCCCATGTCGAAGTTCATCATGTTGTCCGCCGCCGGGGCCGGTGCCGCAGCAGCGGGGCTGATCTGCGGCAGGGGCGGCGCTTCGAAGGCCATGCTGTTGTCGGGAGCCGAGGCGATCGGCGCAGGCATGGTGGAGGAGGAGGGGGCGGCAGCGCGCGACTCTGCTTCGTCCAGCGAGAAGTCGAGATCCAGGTCCAGATCCATGCCTGCGGCGGCGGCAGGTGCCGCCTGTCGTGCTGGCTGGCTGGCATAACTTGTGGGGTTGGCTTGCAAGGGGGCAGGGGCCGATGCAGGGGGCTCACCGCCGGGTTGGTAGGCCTCGTTGCTCGGGTCGATACCGCGGCCGAGTTCGCAGATGTGTTCCCATTCAGAACCGTTGCCGCCGGTGACCTTGTAGGCCTCCTTGGCGATCACGCCGAAATTCTTCACATCGCGCCGCTTGGCGTAGATCTCAAGGAGTTTCTGGTGGATGGCGACGCGGCTCGGATGGTTGCGCAGCGCTTCCTTGAGGATTTCTTCGGCCTGCAGGTCACGGCCATAAGCGAGATAGACATCGGCTTCAGCGACGGGGTCGACATCGTCGCCTGCATCAAGCTGGCTTGGCGAGTAGACCATGGACGAGGAACTGCTGGCACCGTTGTCATTGGTGTCAACTCGCTGTCCGCCGCTTGCGCCGAAAAAAGAATCAGGTTGGAGACGGCTCTCCAGGTAGGCGCTGTCGACCTGCCCCGCATTCTTGCGCTGGCGACTGCGATAAAAGGCCAGACCGGCCAGCAGCGCCACCAGACCACCGGCTGCAGCCGGGATCAGCGGGTTGTCCATCAGTTCGTCGAGCAGCGAAGGCTCTTCGGCGACAGGAACCGGCATGGGGGTTGCGGCTGCCGGACGTGGTGCCGGCGCAGCGGCCTTGGGGGCTGATGCGGCAGCTACCGGAGCCGGGGCACTGGCGGCCGGTACAGGTGCTGCGGTGGGTGCGGATGCGACCGGGGCTGCTGCCGGCTTGGTCGCCGATGCGGCGGGTGCGGGCGCCGCTGCCTTGCTGAGTTTTTCCAGTTCGGCAACGTTCTTGGACAGCTCCTCGCTGCGTGCTGCCGCATCCTTGGCGCTGCGTTCCTTGGCCAGCTTGTCTTCCGGGGCCTTGGCCTGGACGGCGCCTTTGGACAGGGTCAGCTTGTCAGGTGCTGTCGTGGCCGCCTTCTTTTCCTCGACCTGGGTCTGCACGGTGCCGCTGGTCTTGCGGTCGGCCGCCGCTTCCGGACTGGCCGGAGCGCTGCCGGCCAGACGCCGGCGGAACTCATTGAAGTCCCTGCTCTGGGTTTGCAGGATCTGGCGGGCCTCGTCGGCCGGGGTGGCTT
>Ga0209262_10000902_pt1 | contig 12468 bp, 10 predicted proteins | sample Lowcelwee11metaG_FD_187171 | JGI IMG/M metagenome (GOLD analysis project Ga0209262, IMG submission 187171) | Freshwater pond sediment microbial communities from the University of Edinburgh, under environmental carbon perturbations - Low... | ecosystem: Environmental > Aquatic > Freshwater >...
GATCTCCACCATGGAGACCTTGATGCCCCAGGGATCGGTGTGCTCGTCAATGATCGTCTGCAGGCGTGAATTCAGCTTGTCGCGCTCGGAAAGGAGCTCGTCCAGCTCGGCCTGGCCCAGGACCGAGCGCAGCGTTGTCTGCGAGAGCTGTGAGGTGGCGTAGAGGTAGTCCTGGACCTCGATGACCGCCTTCTTGGGTTCGACCACGCGGAAATAGACCACGGCGTTGACCTTGACCGAGACGTTGTCGCGGGTGATGACGTCCTGGGGCGGGACGTCGAGCACGATGGTGCGCAGGCCGATGCGGACCAGCTTGTCGATGGGGGAAAGGACAAGGATCAACCCCGGTCCTTTGGGCTGCTCGAGCACGCGGCCCAGGCGGAAAACAACTCCCCGCTCGTATTCCTTTAAAACTTTGATCCAGTTCAAAATAAAAAATATGACAACCACCGCCACAACGAGCAGCGGATTGAAAAAAGCGCCTGTCTGCATTTTATCCTCCTGATTTTTTTACTTTTAACAACAAATTTTCCATGGCTTCCACTTCGATTTTACTGCCGGCCGGGATCAGGCCGTCGGCCACCGCGTTCCACCATTCGCCGTGAACAAAAACCTTACCCTGGTGGTTGTCGATATCGGTCTTGGCTACTCCGCCTTCACCGATGATCCCTTCCCGGCCCGTTTCCCTTCTTTTTTTCATGGCCTGGATGACCTTCAAGGTCAGGAAAAGGAAAATGCAGCCGAAACACACGGCAAAAGTTATGATGATGGGCATGGCCGGCCTCATTTCCGGGATCGGCGAATTGATCAGCATGATCGATCCCAAAACAAACGAAACAATACCCCCGACTCCCAGCATGCCGAATCCCTGGATCTTGATCTCGGCGATAAAAAAGCCAATGGAAAGCAGAATGAGAAACAACCCGATATAGTTGATGGGCAGGATCTGAAAGGCTAAAAAAGCCAGTAACAGCGAAATGCCGCCGAGAATGCCGGGGATGACCACTCCGGGATGGGTGAATTCGATAAAAAGACCGATCAAGCCGAATATCAGTAGAAAATAGGCCAGATTGGGGTTGGTGATCGTGCGCAGGAATTTCTGTCTCTCGGTCATTTCCAGAAAAATGATTTTTTCATTTTGCAGGTTCAGGGTGGTCTGGCGATCGTTGGCCAGGGTAAGCGTTCTGCCGTGCAAGCGCTCGACAAGATTCCGGGTATCGGCGGCGATCAGGTCGATCAGCCCGCTTTTCAGGCATTCTTCCGCGGTATAAGACTGGCTTTCACGCACGGCTTTTTCCGCCATATCCATATTGCGCTGGCGGTTTTTGGCCAGGGTTTTAATATAGGAAGCCGCATCGTTGGTGATTTTTTCCTTCATGGTCTTTTCGATGTCGCTGCCGGTGACCGAAACCGGATGGGCGGCACCCGTATTGGTGCCTGGGGCCATGGCGGCGATATCGGCGGCCAGCAAGATGAAAAATCCGGCTGAAGCGGCACGCGCCCCTTTGGGGGAAACATAAACTGCGACGGGGATCTCCGCATTCATCATGGCCTTGATGATGATGCGCATGGAGGAGTCATAACCCCCCGGGGTGTCGGTTTCAATGATGACCAGGCGTGCGTTGCCGGCTTTGCGGATATTCTGAAAGGAATGCACGGCATATTCTTCGAGCAGCGAATCGATCGGCCCCTCGAAGCGCAGGGTATATATCTCGGCGTGCAGCCAAAAAGGAAGGGTAATCAAAAAGAGTGCGAACGCCTTTTTCATTGCCTAAAGTATAGATGAACGGTCGGGAAAAATCAAATTGTCAAGGGAGGCAGCTGCCGGGGTAATGGTCTGGTTTTCGGGCTCTAGATATGGATCGAGAAACCGGAAATTTCACCCATGGCTTCCCACAGGTTCTCGCTCAAGGTCGGGTGGACAAAGACAAGATCCTTGAATTCGTCGCATTTGAGCCTGCGGGTCACGGCATAGGTCAGCAGGGGCAGGAGCTCGCCGGCCTCGGCGCCGACGATATGGGCGCCAAGGATCGTATTGTCTTCTGCAGCGATCACCTTGACCAACCCCACTTTTTCATCGATGGCATTGGCCCGCGATCCGGCGGCATAGGGGAAGCGTCCGATCTTGATCTTCAGATTGTCTTTCAGCGCCTGGCTTTCGCTGACCCCCACCGTGGCCACTTCGGGGAAAGTGAAAATCGCGGCCGGCCAGGGGCTGTGGAGCACCGGCTTGCCGCTGGCGATGAAATCCACGATGGCCATGGCCTGATGGGAAGCCTTGTGGGCCAAAAGCGGCGGGCCGATCACGTCACCGCAGGCAAAAATCTCAGGCAGCGAGGTTTGCAGGTTTTCTGAAACCGGAATGAATCCCTTTGCATCGAAACGGAATTTTAGGCTTTCCGCGAACAATCCCGCGCTGTTGGGGATACGGCCCACGGCCAGCAGCACCTTGCTGAAACCTTCTTGCCATTCCTTGTCCCCTTTTTTGAAATCCAGGCCGACCTTTTCGCCAATGCGGGGATTGCTTATGGCCGTGGCGGTGTGGATGGTGATGTTTTGCTTGATCAGTTCGTTTTTGAGGATATGGGCGATCTCCTGATCCGTTCCCGGTACAATGGTTTCCATGATCTCCACCACCGTAACCTTGCTGCCCAGGTAGTTATAGATCAAGGCCCACTCCAGGCCCACGGCTCCTGCGCCGACGACCAGCATGCTCTCGGGAATGGATTCCAGTTTCAGCAGCTCATCGGAACTGACGACCCATTGCCCATCCCGCTTTAAAAAGGGAAGTTCGGCCGGCAAGGAACCGGTGGCGATGACAATATGGCTGGCGGTTATTTCCTTTTGGCCGTCAATGCCGATGGTGTTGGCCGCGACGACCTGGGCCTTGCCTTTGAATAAGTGCACGTTGTTCTGCTTGAACAGAAGTTCGATTCCTCGGGTTTGCTTGCTCACGATGCGCGTTTTGCGGCGAAGGATCTCATCAAGGGAAACCTGGAATTTTTCCACCCGCACGCCGATCTTCGCGAAGTCATTGATCTGCTTGATGGCTTTGACCGAATGTAAAATGGCTTTGGTCGGGATACAGCCCCTCTGCAGGCAGGTTCCGCCCAGCTGATCCATTTCCACGACCGCGGCTTTCAGCCCTTTTTTGGCCGCGGCGATCGCCCCTTCGTAGCCGGCCGGGCCTCCGCCCACAAAAATCAGGTCATAATCCATTGGCACTCCTTTTTCCTCGGCTCCCTATATTGGGGACATTTCTTTCAGCGTCTTTTCCAGAGTGGCAAGAAAAAACTCATTTTCTTCTTCCAATCCGACGGTGACGCGCATGGCCTCGGGGATGCCGAAGCCCCCCATGGGCCGGATGATCACCCCCTGCCGCAGCAGGCGCTGGTTCAGGTCCTGGATGTCGACGGGGGGGAAGAAAAGCAAAAAATTGGCCTGGGAAGGGATCACCCGCAGCCCCAGGCCTTGCAGCCGGGTGAATAGCTTGGCCTTGTTTTTCCGGTTCAGTCGCACCGACTGGTTTTTGTAGTCTTCATTTTCCAGCGAGGCCATGGCGGCTCGCTGGCCGATGCGGGTAACGTTGAAAGGCGGCTTGACGCGATTGAGTATGGCCATGATCTCGGGTTTGGCCATGGCGTAGCCCACGCGCAGGCCGGCCAGGCCATAGACCTTGGAAAATGTCCGCAGGACCACTACGTTTTTGCCCCGGCCGATCTCATCCATCCCGGTGACGTAATTGTCCGGATCGTCAACGTATTCCTGGTAGGCGTTGTCCAGGACGACTATTTTGTCGTCGGCGACCCGGTCGATGAATTCGCGTATCGCCTGGGCGCGGATGAAGGTCCCGGTCGGGTTGTTGGGATTGGTGATGAATATGATCTTGGTGTGTCGATCGATCCTGGCGGCGATGGCCTGCAGGTCGAAACACAGCTCCGGGGTCATCGGGGCTTCGACGAAGGCGTCCGCCCCGGCGATTTCGGTGGTAGCGCTCTTGTATAGTGAGAATGTTTTTTCCGATGTTAGGACCTTCTCTCCCGGCTTCAGGAAAGTCCGGATCAGCATGTGGATAATCTCCACCGAGCCGGCGCCGACGATGACATTGTCCAGGGCCAGGCCGTTGTAGTCGGCCAGGCGCCGCCGCAGGTAATAGTTATCGGAATCGGGATAGAAATGGACCTGGGACATCTCGTCGCTTATCGCCTCCCTGACGTTTTTGGGGATCGGCAGCATGTTCTCGTTGGATGCCAATTTTACGACTTTTTTAAGATTGAATTCCCTTTGGATGTCTTCAACCGGCTTGCCCGGCTTATAGGGGGTAATCTGCAGCACGTGGGGGTTGACCAAAGATTCCATGGGGTTCCTCCTATTTAAATAATGAAGGCTGTTCTTTTTCCTCGAAAAGCTCGGTCAGTTCTTCCAGTGACGGCAATTCCGTCATGTCGTTCAAGCCGAAGTAGATCAAAAATTCCTGGGTGGTGGCGTAGAGCGCGGGGAGGCCCGGCACTTTTTTCCTGCCCGTGATCTTGATCAGTTTTTTCTGCAGAAGATTTTTCACCGGGCCGGTGGAATTCACGCCGCGCATGTCGGAAATTTCAGCCAGCGTGGCGGGCTGGCGGTAGGCGACGATCGACAGGGTCTCCAGCGAAGCGAGGGTCAATTTTGTGGATTGCTTGATGGTGAAAAATGCTTTCAGGTCGTCGTGCAGATCGGACTTGGTCGCCAGCTGCAACCCTCCGCCGCTTCTTTTCAGCAGCAGCCCCCGTTCCGGCCGGTCCTGCAGATGCTCTTTTTCCATGATGGCCAGGAGCTTTTCAAATTCCTCGATATCCTTGATATCCAGGAACTCCATGATCCGCCCCGGTTCCACGGGCTCCTTGGAAACGAAAAGAATGGCTTCGATCAGGGCGATCCGCTGGCTGATTTGCTCAGGGTTCATTTTTCAATTGTCCAGTTTTCCGGCTTCGTTCGGGTATATGGAAATGGTTCCGAACAGCTGCTCCTGTACGGCAATGAGCAGGTGGCGCTTGATCATTTCCAGCAGGGTGAAAAAACTGACCAGGATCTCCTCGATGGAATCAAGCTTGGCCACGTAATCGCTGAAATCGATAAAGCCGTTTTTCCCCAGCAGGGTTAAAATTTCCGTTTGTTTTTCGGCAATGGAATAATTTTTTGAAGAAATATATAAAAACTGCTCGTTTTCCTTCTTTTTAACGATATCGAAGAATATTTCCGCCAGCTGGAAGGCCGATACTTCCTTTAACGCGTATTCGCGGTTGGCGAAGTTTTCGCCGATCTCCAGGCGCCGCCAAAGCAAGCGCTCCGTGTATTCCATATCCTGCAGCATTTTGGAGATCTTCTGGATTTTTTCGTATTCGATCAAGCTGTGGATCAGCTGTTTTTCCGGGGATTCCTCGGCCGGGTTTTCAGGTCTGGGCAGCAGCGAGCGGGATTTGATGTAGATCAGGGTGGCGGCGGTCATCAGGAAATCGCTTTCTCTCGATGGGTTGATCCCTTTCTTGCTTTCCAGGTAGGCAAGGTATTCGGCCGTGATCTGCGACAGGCGGATCTCCATGATCTTCAGTTTGTTTTTGCGGATCAGGTGCAGCAGCAGGTCCAGCGGGCCTTCGAAAAAATCGGTCTGTACCTGATAGCCGGGGATTTCGCTTTCCATTACACGTTCATCAGGGCGCGCACCCGGGCGATTGTCTCCCGGGCCCGGGCCGCAGCGCGGCGGTTGCCCGTTTCGAGGATGTCGGCGACGGCCATTTTCTCGTAGCGGCGGCGCCGCTGGCGGAAGGGATCCAGAAAGGCATTGATATTATTGATCAGGATCTTTTTGCAATCCAGACAGCCGATGCCGGCCCTGCGGCATTCGGAGGCTACCATGGCGATCTCCTCGGCTTTGGAATAGGCCTGGTGCAAGGCGAACGCCGGGCAGTCTTCGGGTACGCCGGGATCGGAACGGCGCTTGCGGCGGACGTCGGTGACCATGGGCTTGATCTTTTCTTCAACGACCGAGGCTGCATCGCTGAGGTAGATGGCGTTGCCGTAGCTCTTGCTCATCTTGCGCCCGTCCACTCCCGGCAGCTTGGGGATGGGGGTCAGGAAGGGCTGGGGCTCGGGGAAGCAGTCGCCGTACAGGCCGTTGAAGCGGCGCACGATCTCGCGGGCAAGCTCCAGGTGGAAAACCTGGTCCTCGCCCACCGGCACGGTGTCGGCCTTCATGATGACGATATCCACGGTCTGCAGCAGCGGGTAGCCGAGAAAGCCGAAGGTGTTGATGTCGCGGTCGCTCAGCTGCGCCTGCTGTTCTTTGAAGGTGGGCACCCGCTCCAGCCAGCCGAGCGGCGTCATCATGCCCAGCAGCAGGAACAGCTCGGATATCTCCTTGACCGCCGACTGCAGGTAAACAACGCTTTTTTCGGGGTCGATCCCCACCGAAAGCATATCGAGCAGCACCTGGCGGACGTTGCCCTGGATGTTCTTCACATCCTGGTACTCGGTGGTCAGGGCGTGCCAGTCGACGATGGAATAGAAGCATTCGCCCATGTCCTGCAGCTTGACCCAGCTTTTCAGGGCGCCCTCCCAGTGGCCGAGGTGGGCGGCGCCGGTGCCGGTCGGCCGGATGCCGCTCATGATGACGCGGGGGATCATCCGACCACTCCCGCCTTCAACAAAATATAGACCAGCAGAGGGAAAACCTTGAAAAGCAAAGAAAAAATCGCATTCGCCATCTTATCAAAAACATGGGTATAAATAATCAGCATGAGAATGAAAAAACCGTACGGCTTGATCTTTTCATACCAGATCAGGGCTTCCCCTTTCAGCAAACCCTCCAATATGCCGCTGCCGTCCAGGGGGGGGATGGGGATCAGATTGAAAACCGCCAGGAAAATGTTGATCATCAGCAAGTAGGCGGAGATCTTGATCAGCAGCAACAGGGTCGGGCTTGTCGCGGCCAGGATCGGGTTGCTGAAGGCCAGCATGAGAAAAATGATTCCCAGGCTGACCAACAGGTTGGCGATGGGGCCGGCCGCGGAAATGAACATGCCATCGCGGCGGCGGTTGCGCAGATTGTAGGGGTTGACCATGACCGGCTTGGCCCAGCCGAAAACCGGGGCGCCGATAACAGCCAGCAAAATGGGGAAAATGATGGTGCCGATGAGGTCGATGTGGGCGATGGGATTCAGGGTGACCCGGCCCTGCAGCCTGGCGGTGGGATCACCGAACTTGTCGGCGGTCCAAGCGTGGGCCGACTCGTGGACCGAGATGGCGAAAAGCACGACGGCGAATTGGACAACAATGCGGAATATGTCAGCCATGATCCTTGGAAAATAGCATAAATACCGGCCTCAGTCAATTTAAATCCGCCCCGGATGATGCCAAAATCCGGTCTGTGGGCGACGACGGCGGTCCCGGGATGGTTTGATTTTGACAGTATTGAAAAACGCGGCAACTTCCGGCGTGGTTATATGGCTGTTTTTGGCTGCGGACCATCGAGCGGGCGCTGATTCGGCTGATTTTTGGATTGCATTGAGTTTTTTTGGAATAAATGGTAATTTTTTGACGCGGCCTGGCGCGAACCGCCACGCCCGCGGGGTTAAAATCTGTTTTTTAAATTGGAGGCGGAATGAAGAAAACCTTGAGTTGGAAGAAATATGTAAAAATCCGGACTATTGGTTTTTTGGTTTTATTTTTTTCCCTACATGCCGTCCAAGCGGAAAAAAACAAGCTGCCGGACGCCAAGACAAAAATTGAAAGAATCGCACTCTTTAAAAACGGTCTTGGATTCTTCACTGCCGCCGCCGCGCTGCCTGAGAATGAGAAAATAGTGCGTATCGGTCAACTGCCGGTACCGTCATTTGGCACCTTCTGGGTCGGCTATGGCAAGGATGTCAAAGTGCGCTGCCTGGTCACTTCAATGGAAGATTGGGAAGAGAGGTTTCCCTTACAGAACCTCGGGCAAATTCTGCAGGCCAATGCCGGGCGCAGGGTGATGCTGCGCACCGGGCCGGGAGAAAAAGATGTCCTGGAAGGCGTCATTATCCAAGAGACGATGGAGCCGGCAGTTCCGGAACCGCCTAATCCCTATTTCATGCATAGTGGCCAGCGGCAGAATCAAAATGACCCGAATTTGTCCGGTGTTCCTGCCGGAACTATCCTGCTGATCAAAACGGATAAGGGAACCGTGGCTCTGAATGCGAGCGCTGTCATCCGCGCCGATTTTGCCGCCGGCGCGATCCTCGCCACCTCATCCATAAAACAGAAGCGTCCGAGCATTCGCCTGGAGCTTGATTCTCCGGCCAGCGGCAAGAAAATCTCAATCAGCTATCTGGCGCGGGGTGTCACCTGGGCCCCCAGCTATTTGATTGATCTTTCCGATGCAAAAACCGCGAAGTTCAGCGCCCAGGCGCTGGTCGTCAACGAACTGGCCGATTTCAGCAATATCATGCTGGAGCTGGTCACGGGCTTTCCGAACATCAAGTTTGGCGAGGTTTCCAGTCCGGTGGCCATGAGCCAGAGCCTGGCATATTTCCTGAATTCGCTGGCCAGCGGGCGAACTGAAAATGCCCGCCGGGGACAGAACATGCTGACCCAGCAGGCCTTGCTGGTTAACGCGCCGGTTTTCGACGCCTTGGAAAGCATTCCTGAGCCTGGTTATTCGACCGCGGCGGCAGGAACGGTTTCGGAAGACCTCTTTCTTTACCCGGTTGAAAATTTCACGCTGAAAAGAGGAGAAACCGCATGGCTGCCTCTGTTTACAGCCGAGATGGCGTACCAACACATCTACACCTGGAAGATCGGAGATTTTCTCGATCCGGAGGACCGTTATCGCCCCGATGCCGGGAGAGCTGATGGAAAGACCGCCGAGGAGGTATGGCACTCCTGCCGTCTGGTCAACAATCTAAAGATGCCGCTCACGACGGCGGCAGCGGAATTTGTGACCCATGGAGCGTTTACGGGCCAGGATATATGTTACTATACCGCGCCCGGCGCGGAAACGACCATTCGCATAAACAGAGCCATGAACCTTTTGGCCGAAGAGGCCGAGGTGGAGGTCGAGCGCCGCCGCAACGCTGCGACATTCCACGGCTATTCATACGACCTGGTCAAGGTGCGGGGGGAACTGAAACTGCGCAGCCGGATCGACAAGCCGGTGAAAGTGGAGGTCAGCAAGGAGTTGTCCGGCCAGGTTCTTGAAATGCTGCCGGCGGCAAAGGATGTCCAGACCGCCAAGGGTCTTAAGCAGGTGAATACGAAACATGCCCTGACCTGGGAAATAGAATTGAAATCCGGTGCCGAACTAAAATTATCATACCTTTATCAGGTCTATATCCGGGATTAGTGTTGCCAGCCAAGGCACGCAATTGATCAGGGCGTCGGTATTTGCGTGATCATGTTAAAAACTGTTTAATACTTTTCGCGGCAATTGTAGTATTATAATTTTTTGTATATTTAAACGGGAGCCGGAATGGATATTTTCAAGATTAAGGAAAACCAGACCACCGTGGGCCGGGAAATCGTTGCCGGCGTGGTTACGTTCATGGCCATGGCCTACATCATTTTCGTAAATCCAAAAATATTGGCGGCGGCCATGGGTGACGAATTGCTGCCGGCATTGGCGGTGGCCACCTGTGTGGGTGCCGGGATTTTGAGCATTCTCATGGGGCTGGTCGGCAATTATCCCCTGGCCATGGCTTCGGGCATGGGGCTGAACGCTTTTCTGGCCTACGGCGTGATCATCGGCATGAAGGTCCCCTGGCCAACGGCCATGGGCATCATTTTTCTTGAAGGGGCCGTCATCACCGTCCTAGTTCTGACCCATGTCCGCGAACAGGTAATGGACGCCATTCCCCTGGACCTCAAGCGGGGGATCGGTGTGGGCATCGGCCTCTTGATCGCTCTGATCGGGCTGCAAAATGCAAAGCTGGTGGTGGGCGACCCGGCGACATTGATGTCTTTCGGCAAGCTTGGCCCTGAGAACCTGATCGCGATTCTCGGGCTGGCAGTAACGGCCATATTGATGATAAAAAAAATCAGGGGTTCTTTCTTGATCGGCATTTTCATTTGCACCGCAGTCGCTGCCGCTGCCGGCTTGATTCATTTGCCGTCCGCATTTTGGGCCGGGGTCAAACCCGAGTATTTCAAAACTTTTTTCGCCCTGGACATTGCCGGTGCTTTGCGATTCAGCCTGCTGGCCACCCTATTCGCCTTTTTGATCACGGATTTTTTTGACACCATGGGGACCGTGGTCGCAGTAGGGGAGCAGGCCGGTTTCATGGACCGCAACGGCAAGATGCCGCGGCTGAAAAATGTCCTTTTCGTCGATTCGCTGGGAGCTCTCTGCGGCGGTCTTTTCGGCTGCAGTTCGGTGACCACCTACGTGGAAAGCGCTGCCGGGGTTGGCGAGGGCGGCCGTACCGGGATGACCGCTGTGGTTACCGGGGTTCTTTTTTTGTTGGCGGTTTTTTTCACGCCGTTGGTGGCGGTCGTCCCGGCTTATGCCACGGCCCCGACCCTGATCCTGGTCGGCTTTTTGCTGATTTCCGGGGTGCGCGCCATTCAGTGGGACGATGCCAGCACGGCTTTGCCGGTCTTTCTGACCATCATCATGATCCCTTTCACTTTCAGCATCGCCAAGGGAATCGGTTGGGGATTCATTTCTTATGTCCTGCTGAAATGGCTGGCCGGAAAACGCAAGGAGGTCCATCCTTTGCTGGCGGTCGTGGCCCTGCTCTTTGCCATCGATTTTTATTTGTCCTGATTTTTTCTGAACCCGATCCCCGGCTCAATCCGGCGGCGGCACTTTGAATATTTTTTTATAATTTTCCGCGAAGCCGCTTTTGCCGCAAAGCATCATGGCGGTCAGCGGCATCAATGTTCTGACTTTTTCCGCCAGGCGGTGGGCCAGGTCGCGGATGTCCCATTGGGCGTGCTCATCGTCGCGCAGCCTGACAAAATGGTACATTTCTCTCAGGTTCATTTTCATCAATACGCGGCGGCGGTGGGAATTGGTCAGGATATAATCTGCCGCGGCGGCGAATTTTTCCTTAATTTTGCCATGGACGCTGTTGGTCGTCCCAATGATCTCACGAAATTCGTCTTCCAGGCCGGCTGCGGTCACGCTCCCCGGAACGGTGTTGCCCAATTCCGGGCTATAGGGCCCGGGCAGGAGTGTGGCCATGCGATGGCGTTTCAGCTGGGCGAAATTGGAAGCGCTGAGAATCGCCTGAAAAGTGATGTCGGCCATTTCGAATTCCCGGGGCGGGGCGCTGAAAAATTGGATCTTTCGGAAGAAATCCATGAACATGAGTTTCTTTTGCGCGCCGCTCGTTTTGCTGACCGTGTCCAAGGCCCGGGCAAATTCTAGATTTTTGCTGACGCTCAGATGGGAAGCCAGAATCAGGTCATCGCCGTTTTCCGAATAAGAAATGATCTCGGGCCCCGGGTCGGATGCGACCGCCGTGGACTGGGGAGCGGACTGAAAACACTGGTCCATGGCGGAAAAAGCATCCCGCTCAAAAGCGGACGGTTCGGGAAAAAGAATAATGGATGGCGCGATGGGAAGAACCAGGGCAAATAATTTTTCGGCAAGTTTTCGTACTTCCCCTCTGGGGCTGAGACGAAAGCGGCGGAACAGATGCTCCAGGTTGCGGGCATTGATGGTCATGCCGACCTGGCCGCTGGTGGCCAGCGAGAGAATATAGCGGGCGTCTTCTTTGGCCCAGCCTTCCACGAGTTTCTGGCCGGGACCGCTTTGGGCCAATTCCCGGTATTGACCCTGCAGCTTTTTGTTAAGAATGGCAAAGGCTTTGGCGTAAAACTGATTTTGCCTTTGTAGGGTTTCCAGAAACAGCTTTTTTAAATCAGGGGCCTTTATTTCGGTGGGAGTGACGTAATCTCCCTCAAGGGTGACGTAACGCTGTGATTTTTCGGTATAGGAAACCAGGCGGAATCTTTCGATTTCTTCCAAAGCCAGCCGGGATACTCCCATGATGTCGAAATTGAAAACCGCATGCTCGGCCACGGAATGATGGCCCATTTCGAAAATGATTTTTTGATTCGATTTTCTGGCTTTCTCCACGTCCAGGCAGGCTTTTTTCCTGAGCTGGTCAATGGACAGCGGGCTGCGGCTGATGCGGGCATAAGCGGCGCTGAGCGTTTCCGGAGAGAGATGCCGGCGGCCCCGAGGATCCAATTGTTCCATCATGCCCGTGTCGATGTTAAAACCTGCAAGCTTGACCCGCAATTTTCCCTCCTGTAGCCATATTATCCGTGAAAGATTCTTCAGATCAATTTCATGCCCGCCATCTGCCTCATGACTTCCTGGGCGCTCTCATCAACCGATTGATGGTTCCAGATATCGAAGACCTGGAGCTGGTACTGCTGGATGATCCGGCCGCAAAGCTCATGCTGCTGCGGGCAGCGGTCCAGCGGGTATTCGCGCAATCCGGCCTTGGG
>Ga0209262_10000904_pt1 | contig 12458 bp, 10 predicted proteins | sample Lowcelwee11metaG_FD_187171 | JGI IMG/M metagenome (GOLD analysis project Ga0209262, IMG submission 187171) | Freshwater pond sediment microbial communities from the University of Edinburgh, under environmental carbon perturbations - Low... | ecosystem: Environmental > Aquatic > Freshwater >...
CGGCGTCAACCTCGCCCCCACCCCGCGGCTGGCTCTCGAGCTGACGGCGCACGTACTTGCCAATCAGATCCGTCTCCAGGTTCACGGTGTCCCCCACCCGGCGCTCGCTCAGGCTCGTCTGCTGCCAGGTTAGCGGGATGAGGCTCACTTCCAGCGCCGTCGCGGTGAGCGCGCTGAGTGTCAGGCTGACGCCGTCGAGGCAGGCCGAGCCCTTGACGGCGACGTAGGGCAGCAGCTCGGCCGGGACGTCGAACCACAGCTCGGCCGCCTCGCCGCGAGCGCTACGCGAGCGCAGGCGGGCCAGACCGTCGACGTGGCCCGAGACCAGGTGCCCGCCGAGCGCGTCGCCGAGGCGCAGCGCGGGCTCGAGATTGACGCGGCTGCCGACCTCCAGGCCGCCGAGGCTGGTGACCGCGAGGGTCTCGAAGGCGGCCTCGACGGTGAAGCTGCGAGGGGTCGCGGCGGTGACCGTCAGGCACACGCCCGAGACGCTGACACTGGCCCCGAGCGCGCGCTCGGCCTCACCGAGGGCGGCGGCGATCACAAAGGTCTTCTGCTCCGCGCTGGCGCGCACGCGCTCGACGCTGCCGACCGACCTCACGAGCCCGGTGAACATGCCGGGGGTTATGGCACAGACTCGCGCGGACCGGCACGGTCGGGCGCTGCGGGGCAAGCTCACGGGCGGCGCGGCCGAGAGCCGCACCTCGTTGACCGGAGCGGTGCTCAGGGCGCGGCTGTGGCCGGTGACTCGGGCTGCAGCACCCGCAGATCGTCGCCACCGACGCGGCTGTACAGCTCGACCCACAACCGCGGTGACTGCGCGACGGACGGCCAGGACAGCCCCGGGAGCACCGGCGCGCCCTCGCCGAGCAGGAGCGGCGCCTGAAACCAGTACCAGCGCTCCCAGGCGGCCGCGGCGACGAAGCTGGCGAGCAGGTGACCGCCGCCCTCGACCAGCAGAGAGCGGATCGGCAGGCGACCGAGCGCCTCCAGAGCCTGCGGGATGGCGACCCGGCCGCGCTCGTCGGCCGCGACCGCGATCGGCTGCACGCCCGCGTCGAGCATGCGGCGCCGCCGGTCCTCGGGGGCGCGCTCGGTGTGCAGGACGATCGCGCCGGGGCGCAGCGCCGCCCGCCAGGGATCGGCCTCGGCAGTGCGCAGACGACTGTCGACGATCACCGGCAGCGGATCCACGCCGCGCACGAGGCGGACGTCGAGGCGCGGGTCGTCGCGCAGCACAGTGTCGGCTCCGACGGCGATCGCGTGATGGCGGGCGCGCAACCAGTGGCCGACGCGCCGCGCCGGCTCGCCCGTGATCCACTTGCTGTCGCCGCTGCCGGCGGCGATCCGACCGTCGAGAGAAGTCGCGGCCTTGAGGGTCACGAAGGGCCGACGACAGCGCTCGTGGTGCAGGTAGTGCTCGTGGACCGCGGCGCACAGCGGCAGGCCGACGCCCTCGCGCACCTGGATCCCCGCGGCCGCGAGCAGCGCGCTGCCGCGACCCGCCGCGTGCCTGGCCGGGTCCTGGACGCCGAACGCGACCTCGGCGACCCCGGCGGCGATCAGCGCGTCCGTGCAGGGCGGCGTGCGGCCCTGGTGCGAGCAGGGCTCGAGCGTGATGTACACGGTCGCGCCGCGGGCTCGCGCACCGGCCTGCTGCAGCGCGCGGACCTCGGCGTGCGCGCCACCGGTGGCCGCGCTGTGGCCCGCGCCGACGATGAGGCCGCCCTGCACCACCACCGCGCCGACGCAGGGGTTGGGATAGGTGCCGCCGGTGCCGGAGCGGGCGAGCCGGGCCGCCGCCGCCATACAGCGCTGGTCCTGGGCGGCGAGATCTTCGCCCGGCGCAGGGCCGCTGGCGAGCGCGGCGAGCGTCGCCGCGGTCGAGGCATCCTCCCCGGAGACCGCCTCGGGGCGCTCGATCAACGCCAGCAGCTCGACCAGCTCAGGCCGCATCGCCGGGCTCCCCACCTGTCTCCCGGAGCATGTCCTCGCGGCCAGGCTCGCTCGCCTCGTCCGGCCGCGCGGGCACGTGGATCTGCCCGCGAGCATCGATCTCGAACAGGTTGCGCTGGCCCTCGGGGCTCGACTGGGCGGCCTTCTCCATCTCGTGCAGCAGGTGCGCGAACTCCTGGACCGAGTCGAAGCTGCGGTACACCGACACGAAGCGGACGTAGGCGACCGGGTCGAGCGGGTGCAGGTGCTGCATGATGCGCTCGCCGATCTCCTCGGCATGGATCTCCTTGTCGCCGCGGGTCGCGGCCCACAGCTCGACCGAGGCGACGAGCACCTCGAGCCGCTCCTCCTCGATCGGCCGCTTGCGGCAGGCGAGCTTGAGGCCGGCCAGGATCTTGTTGCGATCGAAGGCCTGCTTCCCGCCGCTACGCTTGATCACGACCGGGAGGCTGGTCTCGATCCTCTCGTAGGTCGTGAAGCGATGGGCGCAGTCGGAGCAGGCGCGGCGGCGACGGATCGCCACCCCGTCGCGGCTGTCGCGGGAGTCGAGCACCTTGATGTTCGCGCCGCGGCAGACCGGACAGAGCACGCTTATCCTCCTCCGCCCTCGATCTTGGCGACGCGCCGGGCGTGGCGACCCCCGGCGAACTCGCCGGCGAGGAAGACCTGGAGCAGCAGTTTGGCCAGCTCGACGCCGGCGACCCGCCCGCCGAGGCACAGCACGTTGGCGTCGTTGTGCTCGCGCGCCATGCGGGCGCTGTAGCCGTCGAGCACGACCGCCGCGCGGATCCCCGAGATCTTGTTGGCGGCCATCGCCATGCCCTGACCTGTCCCGCAGGCCAGGACGCCGACCGCGCCCGGATCGGCGAGCACGGCCGTACACAGCTGCGCGGCGATGGTGGGGTAGTCGACCACGTCGGTGATGTCGGCGGGGCCGATCTCGCTGACCAGCTCGTGGCCCCACTCGCGCAGGGCCGCGGCGAGCTGCAGCCGCAGATCGATCGCGCCGTGATCGCTGCCGAGATAGACGCGCATGGCCTAGAACTCCCCCTTGCGGAAGATCAGCGTCGCGTTGGTGCCACCAAAGCCGAAGCTGTTGCTCATCACATACTCGACCTGGGTGGCGCGGGCGACGTGCGGCACGTAGTCGAGGTCGCAGGCGGGGTCCGGGTCGTCGAGGTTGATCGTCGGCGGCAAGATCCCGTGCTTGAGAGCCAGCACCGAGATCGCGGCCTCGAGGCCGCCCGCGGCGCCGAGCAGGTGACCGTGCATCGACTTCGTCGAGGACACGGCGAGGCGCTCGCAGTGCGCGCCGAACACCGCGCGGATCGCCTGAGTCTCGATGGCGTCGGCGACGGTCGAGGTGCCGTGGGCGTTGACGTAGCCGACCTGCTCCGGGGCGATACCGGCGTCACGGAGGGCCATTCGCATGCAGCGCTGGGCCCCCTCCCCACCCGGCGGGGGCAAGGTGATGTGATAGGCGTCGCCGCTGAGGCCGTAGCCGACGATCTCCGCGTGGATCTTCGCGCCGCGGGCCTGCGCGTGGCCGAGCTCCTCGAGCACGAGGATGCCGCAGCCCTCGCTGAGCACGAAGCCGTCGCGCGAGGCCGAGAACGGCCGCGAGGCGCGGGTCGGCTCGTCGTTGCGGGTGCTGAGGGCGCGCGACGAGCAGAAGCCGCCGATGCCGAGCGGCGTCACGGTCGATTCGGTTCCGCCGGCGATCATCACGTCGGCGGTGCCGTGCACGATGGTGCGGAACGCCTCGCCGATCGAGTGCGCGCCGGTCGAGCAGGCGGAGACGTGGCTGATGTTCGGGCCCTTGGCGCCGTGGCGGATCGAGATCTGCCCGGCCGCGAGGTTGACGATGATCGCCGGCACGAAGTAGGGGCTGATACCGTGGCGCGGCCCCTTCTCCTTCAGCGAGGCGATCGTCGACTCGAGGGTCGCCAGACCGCCGAGGCCGGCGCCGACGAACACGCCGAAGCGCTCGGGGTCGGCGACCGGGGCCTGACCCAGGCCGGCGTCGGCGGCCGCCAGCGCGGCCCCGGCGATGCCGAACTGGATGAAGAGATCCATCTGTCGGACCTCCTTCTTGGCGATCCACTTCGTCGGGTCGAAGCCTCGGACCTCACCGGCGATCTTCGTCGGATACTCCGTGACGTCGAAGCGCGTGATGGGTCCGATGCCGGACTCACCGGCACAAAGTCGGCGCCAGTTCTCCTCGACGCCGATACCGAGGGGGCTAAGAACCCCCATACCTGTGATGACAACCCTGCGTGTACTCACCGCGGCCTCCCCTGGGCGGCGCCAACTTGGCGCGCGGCGCTCAGTTCGCGCCGGTGGCGCTCTTGGCGCCGGTGGCGTTCTTCTTGATGTAGTCAATCGCGTTGCCGACAGTCTTGATGTTGTCGACCTCGTTGTCGGGGATCTTGAGGCCGAAGGCCTCCTCGAACGCGAGCACGAGCTCGACGATCGCCAGCGAGTCCGCGCCGAGGTCCTCGGTGAAGGTCTTGCTCGGCGCGACGTCGTCTTCTTTCACGTCGAGCTGCTCGCAGACGATTGCGACGACCTTCTTCTCAATGCTGTTTGTATCCGTCATGGCTGATGTCCTCTCGAAACAGATGGGCTGGTCGCGGGGCGACGGCCGAATGCGAAAACGCTAAAAAGCCAGGAAAGCTAGATGAGCAGGCCGCCGTTGACCCGGAGCACGTGTCCGGTGATGTAGCTGGCGGCCGGGGCCGCCAGGAAGGCCACCGCCTCGGCGACCTCGTCGGGCTGGCCCATGCGGGCCAGCGGGATCTGCTTGAGCAGCGCCTCGCGGGCCTCGCCCTGCAGCGCAGCGGCGGTCATGTCGGTGTCGATGAAGCCGGGGGTGACGGCGTTGACCGTGACGCCGCGGCTGGCGAGCTCACGGGCCAGCGACTTGGTGAGGCCGAGGATGCCGGCCTTGGCGGCGGCGTACATCGACTGGCCGGCGTTGCCTTGCTCGCCGACCACGCTGCTCAGGTTGATGATGCGACCGTCGGCCTTGGCCTTGAGCAGGTGGCGCGCGGCCGCCTTGCTGCACAGGAAGGCGCCCTTCAAGTTGACGTCGAGCAGGCGCGAGAAGTCGGCCGGGTTGGCGCGCAGCAGCAGCGCATCGAGCGACACGCCGGCGTTGTTGACGAGGATGTGCAGGCCACCGAGGGCGGCGACGACTTGCTGGATGCCGGCGTCGACCGAGGCTTGATCGGCGACGTCGAAGCCGACGGCGATCGCTTTGCCGCCCGCGGCGGTGATCTCGGCGCAGACCGCCAGCGCGGCGTCTTCGCGGCTGCTGTAGTTGACAGCGACTGCGGCTCCCCGGGCCGCGAGCGTGCGGGCGATGGCCCGGCCGATGCCACGCGACCCACCAGTGACCAGCGCGACGCGACCCGTCAGCGAGAGGCTGGCCGGCAGTGCGAGAAGGTGATCCGGTGAAGTCATTTCGACCCGACCTTTAGCACATCGAGGTCAGCGGGGGAACCGACGGGCATCACCACGAGCTCGGGCGCGATGCGTTTAATCAAGCCGGCGAGCACTTTGCCGTGGCCGAGCTCGAAGCAGCGAGAAATGCCCATGTGCAGGGCGTTGCGCACGGACGCCTCCCAGCGAACGCGCCCCGTGATCTGACGGATGAGGAGGTCCTTCACGCGCGTGGTGTCCTGGTTGGCCTCCGCGTCGACGTTGGCGATCACCGGCACCTGCAGCGGATGCACCACGACCTGCTCGAGCGCCGCGGCGAGCCGCTCGGCCGCCGGCTGCATCAGCGAGCAATGGAAGGGCGCGGAGACGTTGAGGAGGATCGCCTTGCCACGGCTGGCCTTGACCTCGGCGACCAGGCGCTGCACCGCGGCGCTATGGCCTGCGACCACCAGCTGACCGCCGCCGTTCTCGTTGGCGATACTGACCTGATCGTCCGCGGCGCTGTGCTGGACGCACAGCGCCTCGAGCTGGGCGGCCTCGATGCCGACGATCGCGGCCATGGCACCGACGCCGACGGGGACGGCCTCCTGCATCGCCTGGCCACGCAGGCGGACCAGCCGGACCGCATCGGCGAAGTCGAGGGCGCCCGCGGCGACCAGCGCCGAGAACTCGCCGAGGCTGTGACCGAGGCAGACCGTCGGGGTGACGCCGAGCTCCTCGCGCAGCACCGTCCAGGCCGCCACCGAGCAGGTCAGGATCGCCGGCTGGGTGTTGGCGGTCCGGGCGAGTTGCTCGTCGGGACCCTCGAAACACAGGGTCGAGAGCGGCTCGCCGAGCACCTCGTCGGCGAGCGCGAAGATCCGCCGCGCGGACGGGAAGGTGGCCGCCAGAGCGGCGCCCATGCCCGCCTTCTGGCTGCCCTGACCCGGGAACACGAAGGCCACCTGCTCAATCATTGATCACCTCGCGTCGCGGACTCGCGGCCCGCGGACAAGCGCACCAGAAAATTAGCTCGCGGTCTCCTCGCGCTTGGCCGCAGCGAACAGGTCCTTGTGGGCCTGCGCGGCGAGGCGAAGCGCGGGGGTCAGGTCACGCACGGCGTACTGCCCGGCCAGGCGGATGCCGTTGAGCAGCGCCCGCGGACTGGCGCCGCCGTGACTGATGATCGTGACGCCCTCGACCCCGAGCAGCGGCGCGCCGCCGTAGTTGTCGGGGTCCAGGCGTTTCTTGAACAGCGCGAAGGCCGGACGCATCAACAGCGCCCCGACCTTGCTGAGCGTCCGCTCCTCAACGGCGGCCCGCAATTGCTCGGCGAAGGCGACGGCGGTCGCCTCCAGCACCTTGAGGGCGATGTTGCCGGTGAAGCCATCGGTGACGACGACATCGACGCGGTCCTTGAACAGGTCCTTGCCCTCGACGTAGCCGATATAGTTGAAGTCGGCGCTCGGGTGGGCGCCGAGGGCCCGATGCGCGGCGCGGGTCAGCTCGGTGCCCTTGCCCTCCTCGGTGCCGTTCGAGAGCAGGCCGACGCGCGCGCGTGCGACGCCGTGGCTGGTGCGGGCGAAGATCGCCCCCATCACCGCGAACTGCACGAGGTTGACGGGCTTGCACTCGACGTTGGCCCCCATGTCGAGGAGGATGCACTGTCCATGCTGACGCGGGACGCTGGCGCCGATCGCCGGGCGCTCGATGCCCTTGAGGCGGCCGAACTTCAGCAAGCCGCAGGCGAGCATCGCCCCGGAGTTGCCGGCGGAGATCACGGCCTGCGCGTCGCCCTTTTTGACGAGGTCGAAGCAGACCGGCATCGACGCGTCCGTCTTGGCTCGCACCACCTTGGACGGTGTGTCGTCCATGGTGATGACCTCCGAGGCGTGATGGATGCGCAGCGGCAGGCCGCGCACCGCACCCGCGGCGTCGATCTCATGGAGGTCGTGCTTCGCCAGCTGGGCCGCGAGGCGATCGTGGTCCCCGACGAGGATGATCGAGATGCCCTCACGGGCCGCCGCGACCGCGGCTTCGACCTCCACCTCGGGGCAATTGTCGCCCCCGAAGGCGTCGAGTGCGATGGTGGTCGACACGCGGCCAGTTCCAGCGGGGACCGGGGGGAAGGATCACTCCTTGGCGACGGCGATGACCTGACGGCCCTTGTAGAAGCCGCAAGCCGGGCACACGCGATGGCTCAGCGTCGCTTCCTCGCAGTTGGCGCAGGCGACGAGTGTCGGCGGCGAGCGCTTGTCATGGTTAGCGCGACGCATGTCGCGGCGGGACTGGGACATCTTCTTCTTCGGAACAGCCATGGCGAGTACCCGTTGGTTCGGAGGGGCGGGAGTGTAGCGACTTTTGTCGCTCGGCGAGGCTTTATTTTCGCCGTTCGGGACCACCTGCGCGGCACTTTGCGGCGCAAGCAGAAGAGAATTCTCAAATCCAGGGCCGGATCTGCGCGGACTGATCCGCCGCGGAGGTCAGGTCTCGGGCTGCAGCGCCCGAAGCTCGGCCCGAAGATCTCATGACATCAGGAGGGCAGCTTCTTCCCGGGCTTGCCGGAGGGTGGCAGGTCGAGGCCGCGGAGCGCGGCCTTCCAGGACGGCTCGAGCACCGCCCCGCCAGGGGTCGGGAGTTCGGCCTCATCCTCTTCTCCCGCTTCGCCCGGCGCGGCGACCACCGGCACGCGGGCGCCGGGGGTGCCACACACGGCGCAGCGGTCGGCCGGGGCCTGCTCGTTGAGGTTGGCCCCGCAGTGCATGCACAGGCCGCGGCAGTCCTCGCCGCGGGCGCAGAGGGCACGGATCGGATAGGCGACCAGGATCTGCTCCTCGATCATCGGCCGCAGGTCGAGACGGGTGCCGAGGAAGGCGCGCTCGTCGGGGCGTTCGACCTCCTCGGCGGCCAGGTCGGCATCCTCTTCGTCCCGCAGGGCGTCGCTCGTGGCGCCGCGCACGAAGTGGACGCAGAGCTCGCCGCCGGCGAGGACCTCGGCCGGCTCCAGGCAGCGGGCACAGGGGACGATGAAGCGGGCGTCGAGGTTGCCACGGACCAGCACGCTGGTGCCGCTGCCGATCAGCGTGACCTCGAGGCGGACCTTGCCGGGCTGCGAGACCTCGGCGTCGGTATGGGCCAGGATGCCGGCGAGCCACGGGACCGGCAGCTCCGCGGAGATGCTGTAGGGGCCGGGTCCGGTGCGGGCCAGGGCGACGAGGTCGAGGTCGAGGTCAGCGGCCAATTGGAGTCGGTGTGCGTCGCGTGCCATGCCAGGGCCCTCCACGCGGCCAGCGATTGCTGCCATAGCGCCGCCGCCCCCGGCTGTCAAACCCGGAGCGTCGCAGGTCGGCGGCGTGAGATCGTGGCCGACATCGCAGACCGGGCAGGGTTGACACGGCAAACGCAGATTCGCTATCCCCACCCGGCCCGTGGATGCCTCTGAGCCCAACGCGCGCCTCGGAGGCGCCAGCGCTGCGCCCGTGCGATGCCTCGGCGTCGCCGTGTTGCTCGTACTCGCCGCGCCCAACGTCGCCGTGGCGTCCGAACCGCTGCGACTCGACGCGACCTTCATGTCCCTCGCGCACGGCGACGCGGCGAAGCACGCGCAACTCGACTCGAGCCTCGCCAGTGGCTCTTCGTCGGGCCTGCACGCCCTGCAGCGCCTCGGCCCACCCGTTCGTCAGCCGCGCCGCGCCCCCTCCGGCGACGACGCGAGCGCCACCGAGAGCGACGAGACGGCCGCACCAGCACCTGTCCCTTCGGACAGCCAAGCTGTCCCTCCGACCAGCCCGACTCCGACCAGCCCGACCAGCCCCTCGGCTGCTCCTTCGGCCAGCCCGCCCGTCGGACTGTCGCCGCGAATCCCCTCCCCTCGCACGATCCCCGCGCCGGAGCCCAGCGCCGACGCGGATGATGATGCGGATGACGCGGACACTGACGAGACCGCCGACACGAACCCCGGCGCGGCCTCGTCCGCCGACATGGCGCGAGCCCTCGCGCCCGAGTCCTCACCGCCGCCGGCCGCCGACGAGGTCGCCGTCGACTCCGGCCCGGCCCGGCTGCTGCGCGGCAAGAGCGTCCCGCCCTTCTGGATCGATCGCACCTGGACGACCCACCGCAGCCGCGCGCTGACCCTGCCGCCGCTGTTCTTCCATCGCAGCGCCGCGGCCGGCCATCCCGAGAAGCTGGCCCACTTCGACCTGTCGCTGACGACCGGCTGGTACAGCAAGAAGGCGCAAAAGCGCCGCTACCTCTCGCCGCTCGCGCTGTTCTACGGCTCGTTCTCGGAGCGGACCTCGGCGTGGGGCGCGGGCGCCCTGCTGATGGGCTACAAGCGGGTCGGCGAGCAATTCAACTTCGGCCAGTTCCCGCTGGTCTGGTACTGGGGCAACAAGCAGGTCAAGAACCTCGTCGCGCCCCTCCACTACCATCAGAAGACCCCCGACAGCCTGCGTGGCTTCGACGCGGTGCTGTTCTGGTACGGGCACAAGAACACCACCGACGCCGACCCGCTCAACGACCTGCGCTACTTCGTCGGCGCGCCGCTGTTCGCCCAGGTCACCCGGGGCGTCAAGCGCACGACCGTCGGCCTGCCGTTCTACGTCGGCGGCAACGACAAGCTGCGCGGCCTCACCCACCGCACGGTGTTCCCCTTCGCGCACTGGCAGAGCCGCGAGTTCGGCAACCGCCACGAGCTCTGGTCGCTGCTCTACGTGCAGCGCAGCGACACCGCGCGCAAGCGCCGGGCCTGGGCCGTGCCGCCGCTGCTGACCTTCCAGTCGCGCAGCCCCTCGCGCTCGCTGACCGCGGTCACGCCGCTGGTGTGGCGCAGCGAGAACCTCGACCGGGGCAGCGTCGCGTGGGCGGTGTTCCCGTGGGTGTCGTACCGCGACCCCGAGCAGCGCAACCGGGTGCTGTTCCCGCTGTACTGGCAGTTCGACGACCTGAAGACCGGCGCGCGCTCGGCCCTGGTGTTCCCGCTCGGCGGCGCGACCAGGCGTCCGGGCGGCGGCTTCGGCCTGGTGCTGCCGCCGCTGTTGACGATCGCCCGCCACGATCCGCTGGGCCGCAGCTTCCAGGTCGTCACCCCGCTGTTCTGGCGCTTCCGCGATCGCAAGGCCTTCGGCGGCCAGGGCTCGCAGCAGATCGTGCTGCCGCCGCTGTTCGTCTACAACCAGCAGGGTCCGCGCCGCGACGTCGCCGCGCTGCCGCTGCTGAGCTTCTTCGGCCGCGACACCACCCGCCGCTACCAGGTGATCGCGCCGCTGCTGTTCGGCCACGTCCGCGACCGCGACCCGCAGCGCGCCCACGACACCTGGGCCTTCGGTCCGTTCTACTTCAAGCGCAAGTCGGCCCAGGGAACCGCTGCAGGAACGCGGCCGGGCTGGCACACCGGCCTGCTGCCGCTGGTCGCGGCCGGCAGCGACGACACCCTGCGTTACACGGTGATCCCCCCGCTGCTGTTCGGCGACGTCACGAACGTCAAGGAGCAGCGGCGCCTGACGATCTCCCCGATCTTCGCGCGGTCGAAGAGCCCCGACCAGCGCACGATCGGCGTCCTGAATTTGTTCTGGGACGTGAAGCGCACCGGCGACGAGCGCCACAGCGTGCTGTTCCCGCTGTACTACCGGCGCCAGCTGGACGGACGCACGCTGACCGTGACGCCGCTCGGCGGCGCCATGCGGACCAAGGATCGCCTGACCTGGATGGCCACGCCGCTGCTCTACAGCGCCCGCGACCTCAGCGGCCCGAGCGCGCAGCGCCGCCGCAGCTTCGGCCTGGTGCCGCTGGTCTTCGTCGACCGTCGTCCGGTCGAGGGCGGCGTCGCCAGCAACCTCGTCGTCGTCCCGCTGTTCGCCCGCCACCGCGCGCCCAGCGAGGACCTCGACATGTGGAGCCCGCTGGTCTGGCGCACGCGCACCGGCGGAGAGAAGCCGCGCAAGAACCTCGCGGTGTTCCCGTTCTACTTCCGTCAGCGTCAGCCCGGCGGCGTCGATCTCGACGCCGGCCTGGTCCCGCCGTTCTTCTACAGCCGCGATCCACAGCGGCGCACGCACACCCTGATCGCCGGCCCCTTCTTCCACCGCCTGAGCCGCAAGCAGCTGCACACCGGCGTCCTCCCGCTGGCCTGGTGGATGGACTCGGTCGAGAGCCGGCGCCTGGTCTCGCTGCCGCTGATCGTGCACATGGCGGACAAGCTCAAGCGCGAGCACACCACCATCGCCGTGCCGTTCTGGTTCGATCGCCGCCGCGGCAACGGCAGGCGCACCTGGGTCGCCCTCCCCTTCGTCATCGGCACCCACGGCCAATTCAACTTCACGCGCTTCAGCATCGCCCCGCCCGGCTACGTCGACGTGTTTCGCCTGGGCAAGAACTACCGCTACACCGGCCACCCGCTGCTGTTCCGCTATCAGAAGTGCGGCTTTCGCGAGGAAGACGACGACCGCTGCCGCTACACCCTCTGGGGCAGCTTCCCGCTGTTCCTCGCCGGCTCCGACGGCCTCGGCCGCCGCACGCACGGCGCCCTCGGCCTCTACTACTTCGACCGCGACAAGGGCGGCAAGCGCCTCTACACCCTGCTCGGCGGCGCCAACGTGCGCCCCGGCGAGCGCCTGACCTGGTACGCGCTCAACACCGGCCGCACGGTCACGCGCACGCACGCGACCACGGTCGTGTTCCCGCTGTTCTTCCGCAAGGCCAACCGCACCGAGGACCGCAGCACCACCGTCGTCTTGCCGCCGCTGTTCGTCGCCCAGCGCAAAGAGGACTACCGCTGGTTCGAGGCGGGCCTGCTGCTGTGGCACTTCCGGCGCCCGCACAAGGTCGCCACGGCGATCATCCCCCCGCTCTTCTACTCGAGCCACAGCTTCGCCGAGCGCCGCCTGACCTGGGTCGCTCCGCTGTTCCTGCGCGACAACAATTGGGCCAAGGACAGCAGCCTGACGATCGTCCCGCCCGCCCTCGTGGTCCAGCGCCGCCGCGGCGAGGACAGCGACTGGGTCCAGTTCCCGCTGCTGTGGCACATCGAGCGCGGCAACCGCGTCGGCACCGTCGGCTTCCCGCTGTGGTGGGACGTCCAA
>Ga0209262_10000905_pt1 | contig 12454 bp, 10 predicted proteins | sample Lowcelwee11metaG_FD_187171 | JGI IMG/M metagenome (GOLD analysis project Ga0209262, IMG submission 187171) | Freshwater pond sediment microbial communities from the University of Edinburgh, under environmental carbon perturbations - Low... | ecosystem: Environmental > Aquatic > Freshwater >...
GTCAACCATTCGCCGAGATCGAATTCAGGCCAGTCGCCCGTGACGTGCAGTCCCGGTCGCGACGGCAGCGAGATCGGCTGCCCGTCGAAGCGCGCGGCACCGCGCTCCAGGCTCCAGCGACCGCCGTCGCGCGCTGCGAAGGCCAGCAGCGCGCGCGCCGCACCGGAGTCGATGCGCACCTCGTTGCGGCCTGGACGCGCGATCGCGAGCACGACCCGGGTCGGCCGCGCCTCCGTCGCCCGCTTGGCGAACGGCCGCGGCGCGGCAACCTCGAGTCCGCGCAGGTCGCTCGTGACCTCGAACCGGACCGGCCAGGGCTCGCCAGCGCCGTGCCGCTCGAGCCGGCCATCGAGCTGCCACTCGGCACCTCCGGTCATCCGGATCGAGTCGGGCAGGCCGATGAATCGTGGCAATCCCGCGCCACCCGCGCGCCCGCGGCCGCTCAGCAGGACCGAGGCCGTCACCTCGCGACTCAACGGCCCGGGCCGCACGCTCAACTCGAATGGACCGTCGAGAATCGAGCCGCGCAGCGCATCCGCGCTGACTTCTAGGTTGTGGACCTCGAGGGTCCCCGTCACCCCGGTCGCAGGAGCTCGCAAGGCCGGCAGCGCCAGCGTGGCCGAACGCAACGTCGTGCGCACCGTGTAATCGCGGCTCGCCGCGTCGCCTGTCACGAGCTCGAGGCGCAAATCGAAGTCGGCCGGCCCCGTCCCGGAAACCTGCATGAACTGCGTGCCGAGCCGCGGCCCGAGCGGGCTGCCCTGCAGCACGGCGAGGGCTGCCGCGACGTCTCCCGACGCCTGCGCGCCGATCTCGAGCACGGGCGCCTTCAGGTCAGCGATCGCGAGCGATGCACCGCGCAGCCGCAGCCCGCCGACGCTGCCCGTGCCCACGTCCGCCCGCAGCGACGCGTTGCGGAATTCGATCGTGCCGGCGGCTTCCGCGAGCGGCGCGAATCCGTCGAAGTAGTCCAACCGCACGCCGCTGACGTCGGCGCTCGCGACGAACTCGCCCTCGCCGTTGCGGAACGGGAAACGACGCACCGGTCCGTGGTAAGCCACGCGGCCATTGCTGGCCTGCCCGGACGGGAATGCGCGGTCGAGCCAGGCGATCGTGCGCGGTTTGAGACGGCCTGCCGGCAGCACGCGGGACACCAGGGCCGCATCGAGTCGCTCGACCTGTGCCTCGAGCGCGAGCACCGGGGAGCGCAGGCCTGGATCGAGCCGCAATTCGAAGCCGCCCTGCACGGACGCTTGCGGGTGGCTCAGCACGATCTCCGGCGCGACGAGCACCCAGTCACGCCCTTCGCGTCGCCAGTCCATCTCGGCCGTGGCGCGCGACAGCACGATCGGCTCGCGAAACATGCGCGGCCAGTCGAGCGATGGCGCGTCCGCTTGCAGTGCGATCCGGCCGCGCTCGTCCGTGCCGGACAGCGTTGCCGTGATGCCGGCGATCCCCGGCCATCTCCCGCTGGGTGCAGTTGAGACTCCGACCAGGTCGGCACTGACGGCAAACCTCGGTTCCGAGCCCGCTCGCTCGCGCACCAGGTCCGCCCGTAATTCGCGGACTTCGCCGGACGGCTGCAGGCCGGCCCAGCGATCGAACCCAGCGGGTGAGGTCGCGAGCACCAGCGGCCACAGCAAGCCAAGGTCGATTCGATTCGCGTACAGGTGCAGGCCGAAGGCGCTCGATGGATGTCCCCGCCAGGCTCCGGAAATCGTCGGTTCGACGATCGGTTCGTCCGACGCGCGCCGGAACTTCAGGCCGGTCCCCTTGAATGTGAAGAGATCCCCGTCGCGCCGCAGGCGCAACCGTCCGGCGAGGGTTGCGTAGCGCGCCTCGCGCGGCAATGCCGTTGCTGGCCGGTCGACGAAGGCCTTGTCCGCCAGCGGCATGCTGAGTGGCGACGCCCCGGGTTCGCGATAGGGCCTGGAAATCTCGACCACCACGATCGGCGGAATGTCGCGCGGCCGGAGGTCCGCGACGACGTCGACCAGGTCGGCGTCGATCCGCAGCTGGTCCAGCCGCCCTTGCGCGACGCGCAGCACGACGCTGACCGGACCCTCGCCCGACGTCGGTCGCGTGGCCCCCGCCGGCAGGAACTCAGCGAGCCCGGCCAGCACGAGGCGGTCCACGCCGATCGAGAGCCGCGCGTCGATGTCTGCGAATCGATCGAGCGAACCGCGCAGCCAGCCGCTGAAATCGATGCTGGAACCGAGTCGATCCGGCAGGCGGCCCGAGCCATTCAGTTGCACGGCATCGTGCTCCCGCTGTAGCACCAGCTGGACCTGCTCGAGCGTCCACGGGCCGCGACCGGTCTTCAGGTCCCGGTAGCTCACCCTGGCGGCCTCGATCTCGACCCGCCCCGCGGGCAGCCGCTCGAGTTCGAAAGGCGGACGGTCCTGGGGGCGCTCACCCTGGCCGAGCAACCGTATTCGACCGTCCGCGAGGCGCACGATCGTGACGGCCGGACCGACGAGTCGCACGCGACCCGCGACGAGCTCGCCGGTGCGGAAGAGGCTCCACAGGTCGAGGGCGACGGCGCCCTCGCGAGCCTCGAACAAGGCCTCGGCACGATTCTCGTCGAGCACCCGCACCTCGCGCAGCACGATCTCGGGACCGAACCAGCGCAGCCGCGCGTCGATACCGGCGAACTCGACGCGCAGGCGGGTTTGCTGCTCGACCCAGTGCTGCAGGCGCGTCGCATGCTCGGGGACGAGCGCGAGGGCGAACCGCAATGCGCCCAGCAGCAGCGCCGCCGTGATCAGCACGCCGGCCAGCAACCCGGCCAGCAACCGCCAGGGCCGGGCGGAGGGGCCGCGCCCGGCCGATTCGTTCACATGAGCACCACGTCGTACTGGTCAGGCTCGTACAACGACTCGGTCTGCAGCCGGATCGGCTTGCCCACCAGCATCTCGACTTCGCCGAGCGCGGCCGACTCCTCGTCGAGCAGGCGCTCGATGACGTCCTGGTGGGCCAGCACGAGCAGTTGCTGCAGGTCGAACTGTCCGGCCTGGCGGAGGATCTCGCGAAAGATCTCGTAGCAGACCGTTTCCGGCGTCTTGAGGAAGCCGCGGCCGTCGCACGCGGGGCACGGCATGCAGAGCTGGTGGGCGAGGCTCTCGCGCGTGCGCTTGCGCGTCATCTCGACGAGGCCCAGCGCCGACACCGTGGAGACGTGCGTCCTGGCGTGATCCTTGGCGAGCGCCTTCTCCAGTGCCTGCATGACCTGGTGGCGGTGCTCCTCCTCCTCCATGTCGATGAAGTCGATGATGATGATGCCGCCGAGGTTGCGCAGGCGCAGCTGGCGGGCGATCGCGACCGCCGCCTCGAGGTTGGTGCGGTAGATCGTCTCCTCGAGGTTGCGGTGACCGACGTAAGCCCCCGTGTTGACGTCGATCGTCGTAAGCGCCTCGGTCTGGTCGATGATCAGGTAGCCGCCCGACTTGAGCGCGACCTTGCGCTCGAGGGAACGCTGGATCTCCTCTTCGACGCCGTGCAGGTCGAAGAGCGGACGGCTGCTCGAATAGCGCTCGACGCGAGCCTCGAGCCCGGGCATGAACGTGACGGCGAACTCGCGCATCTGTTCGCAGGTGCGCTCGTTGTCGACCAGCACGCGGTCGAGGCCCTCGCCGACCAGGTCGCGCATCAGGCGCAGCGGCAGCGGCAGGTCTTCGTGGACGAGCGTGCCCTGCGTCGCGCCGCGCGCCCGCTCGGTCAGGACGTCCCAGAGCTTGCGCAGGAACATCATGTCGGCGCGCAGCGCCTCGCCCGTGGCGCCCTCGGCCGCGGTGCGCACGATGTAGCCGCCCGTGCCACCGGGCAGCGCGTAAGCCTGCATCGCCTCGCGCAATCGCTGCCGCTCGGCCTCCGTCTCGATGCGCGCGGACACGCCGACGCCGCGGCCGAACGGCATGTAGACGAGGTATCGCGAAGGAATCGTGATGAACGTCGTCAGCCGCGCGCCCTTGGTGCCGAGCGGGTCCTTGAGCACCTGCACGAGGATGTCGGCGCCCTCGCCGACGAGTTCGCGGATGCTGTCGGTGCGCGGCGCGTCCACGGCCCCTTCGGCGTCCGCCGGTTGGACGATGTCGGACACGTGCAGGAACGCGGTGCGCTCGAGGCCGATGTCGATGAACGCGGCCTGCATGCCCGGCAGCACCCGGGACACGCGGCCCTTGTACAGATTGCCGGCGAGGCCGCGGCGGCTGGCCCGCTCGATGAACAGCTCCTGCAGCACGCCATTCTCGAGCAGCGCCGCCCGAGTCTCGCGCGGGCTCACGTTCACGACCATTTCCGTGCTCATGCGACCGGGTCTCCCGGAGTCGGACCGAGCACGGGCGCCAGCAGTTCCCAGGTCTCGAACAGCGGCAGGCCCATGACGCCGGAGTAGCTGCCGGCGATGTGGCGTATGAAGATCGCCGCCCGGCCCTGCACCGCATAGCCGCCGGCCTTGTCGGCGGGCTCGCCGGTGCTCCAGTACCAGTCGAGCTCGGCCGCCGAGAGATCGCGCAGGCTGACGTCGCTGCTGCTGACGCGCGCTGCGGCTCCGTTCGCGTGCACCAGCGCGACCGCGGTGTGGACCTGGTGGGTGCGACCCGAGAGCCGCTGCAGCATCGCGCGGGACTCCGCTGCATCGGCCGGCTTGCCGAAGATCTCGCCCTCGAGCGCGACCGTCGTGTCCGCCGCCAGCACGGGCCGTCGCTCGTTCGCAGACAGCCGCTCCCACAACGTGCGCGCCTTGGCTTCGGCCAGCCGCAGCACGTAGGCCGCCGGCGCTTCGTCGGCATGCGCGGACTCATCGAGCGCCACGGGCCGGACTTCGTGGGCAATGCCGATCTGCCGCAACAGTTCGCTGCGGCGTGGCGAGGCGGAGGCGAGCAGGATCGGCGGCGGCATCATGCAGGGTTCAGCCGATGACGACCGTCGCCTCGAGGCTGCGCTCGCCGACCAGCGAGTTGCTGACCAGGCAGACGTGCTCGGCGCGCTGCATCAGGCTGACGGCCTTGTCGTGCTCCGTGCCTGCCGGTGCGCGCAGCGTGGCCCGCACCAGGAACTGCGTGAAATGCGTCTTGCCGTCGACGCGGTTCAACGTGCCTTCGACCGAGCACTCGAGCGAGTGCCACTGGAACTTGTTGGCTCGGGCGACGCCGCGGAAGCTGAGCAGGAAGCAGTCTGCGACCGCGGCGCAGAGCAGCGTCTCCGGCGACCAGCGGTCACCGGGCCCGTCGAACTCTGCGGGCGGCGCCGTGACGAGCGTCGGCAGGCCGGTCGAGGACACCGGGACGTCGCCTTCCGGGGTGGCCGACGCCTGGACCGAGTAAACGTGTGGATACGGATGCATGCGTGACTCCCCAGGGTAGCTGGTCAAACGGGAATTCAAACCTGCCTGCGTCGCGCTGTCCACCTGCGGAGTCCCGCAAGTCAGGCCCGGTGATAAGGCTGGCCCTTGATGACCGACACCGCGCGGTACAGGGCTTCGGCGGTGACCACCCGCGCGAGCCCGTGCGGCAACGTCAGGGCCGACAGCGACCAGCGCAGGCACGCCCGGGCGTCCACGGCCGGCGCGAGCCCGTCCGGCCCGCCGATGCAGAACGCGATCGGTTCGCCGGTGACGGCACGCTCGGCGAGCCAGCGCACGAGTTGCTCCGTGCTAAGCGCGCGCCCGCCGACCTGCATCGCGACCAGCGCGGCGCGCGGGCCGGCCGCTGCGAGCATGCGCTCGCCTTCCGACTCGATCGCCCGCTTCACGTCGGTGCCGGATCGGCGGCCGAGCTCGATCTCGACGAGCTCGAGGCGAAAGTCGCCGCGCAGCCGTCCGGCGTACTCGGCGCAGCCCGCGTCGACCCAGGACGGCATCCGGGTGCCGGCCGCAACGAGACGCATCAACATGATCCGCGGGGCGCGTGCTGGCAGCTCAGGCCGCGGCCCCGCCTTCCCAGAGCTTCTCGAGCGCGTAGAACTGGCGCACGCGCGGCAGCATCACGTGCAGCACGACGTCCTGCAGGTCGAGCAGCACCCACTCGCCGTCCCGCTCGCCCTCCATGCCGAACGGCCGGAAGCCGGCCTCCTTGCAGCGCTGCAGCACGCGATCGGCAATCGACTTCACGTGCCGGTCCGAAGTGCCGCTCGCGACCACCATCGTGTCGGTGATGTCGGTGAATCCACGCACGTCGATCGCACGGACGTCGACGGCTTTCATGTCGGCGAGTGCCGCCAGCACGACCTGCTGCAACACCGGCTTCGGCTGCGAACGCGCGGCCTTCTTCGACGCGGTCTTCCGCGTTGCGGTCTTCGCGGGACGCGGACCGGCGGCACTGGCCCGGGCCTTTGTCGCCGGTTTCGCGGCCGCTTTCGGCTTCGCCGCGGCCGTCTTGCGCGTTGCGGTCGGTCGCTTGGTGGGGCGCTTCGCTGTCATGCTCACCTCGTGGGCTGGCGGGTGTAACAACCGGTATCGCGAATGATCTCGCGCACCGCGTCGGGCAACAGGTACCGGGGGTCCCGGCCCGACACGATCAGGTCGCGGAGGTCGGTCGAGGAAATCTCGAGCTGCGTGACCGCGCGCACGTGGATGCGGCCCGCCTCGGTCGCATGCAGGTCGGCGTGGCGAGTCGTGCCGCGCTGCGCGAGCAGCTCGCCGAGGGTCCCCGAATCTGGCGCGACCCAGCCCGGACGGTGCGCGACGACCAGGTGCGCGAGCCGCAGGATCTGCTGCCACTCGTGCCACTGCGGCAGGCCGAGGAATGCGTCCATGCCGAGGATCAGGCACACCGGGCGGCCGGGAAACTCGGCACGCAACTCGCGCAGCGTTTGCACCGTATACGAGGGACCCGCGCGGCGCGTCTCGCGATCGTCGACGACGAAGCCCGGCTGGTCCGACGCCGCGGCGCGCACCATCGCGAGCCGGTGCGAGGCATTGCAAAGCGGTGTCTCACGGTGCGGCGGCTCGCCCGCCGGCAGGAACCGCACCTCGGCCAGCGCCAGCTCCTGCAGCAACTCGAATGCCGTCCGCAGATGGCCGTAATGGATCGGGTCGAACGTGCCGCCGAAGATGCCGAGTGGGCTCATGCGGCGAGCCGCACACCGGCGATCCGCGCCACGATGGCCTCGAGCGCGACCCAGGCGTCGCCACCCAGGCTGCCCTTGGCCATGCGGTCTGTGGCGGCGGCAGCGACCAGCAGCGAGTCGATGTCGGCGCGCGACAGGCGCCGCAGCGCGGCGCGCAGTGGGGCCTGCCGGCTGGTCCAGATGTTCTCCGCGCGCAACACGGCATCGAGGGAACGTTCGCGCTCGGCGCGGTTTGCGACGCGCGACAGCCCACGCAGGTCCGCGAGCAGCGCCCAGAGGATCAATGGCGGCTCGCGGCCCTCGGCCCGCAGGCCGGCCAGGATGCGCAGCGCGCGCTCTGGCTGGCCGAGGAACGCGGCCGTGGACAATTCGAACACATCGTAACGCGCACTGTCGGCAACGAGTTCAGCCACCTGGTCGGCGGTCGGCGACGCGCCGGGCATCAGCAACGCGATACGCTCGATGGCCTGTTGCGCGGCGAGCAGGTTGCCCTCGACCCGGTCGGCGAGCAGCTCCGCCGCCGCAGCCTCGATCGCGACGCCCTTGCGACCGAGGCGCTCGCGGATCCAGCCCGGCAATGCACCGCGCTCGACAGGCTGGGTCACCACGAGCACGCCGTGTTCCTCGAAGGCCTTGACCCACGCGGTCGTGAGCGTCTTGCGTTCCACCTCGCCCGCCACCAGCAGCACCGCGTCCTCGGGCGGCTGCTGCGCGAGGCCAGCCAGCGCGCGACCGGCCTCGGCATCGGGCGTCGGGCCGATGCGCAGCTCGATCAGCCGACGCGACGCAAACAACGACAGGTTCGCGGCGTCGGCGAGCAGCGCATTCCAATCGAAACCGCGCTCCAGGAAATGAACCTCCCGGTCGGCTGGCGCCTGTGCGCGCACCGCGGCGCGGATCGCGTCGCAGGCTTCTGCGATCAGCAGGGGCTCGGAGCCGGTGACCAGGTAGGCACTGCGCAGGCCGCGGGCGAGGCCAGACGGCAGGGCGTCCGCGGAAATCCTCACTGCGCGCGCAAGCTCGGGGCGAGTGCCCGGGGGCGCAGCGATACCGGCGTGTGAATCTGCATGCAGCTCCGATTATGCCGCCTTGACCGTGACGGTTCCACCGGATACTTTCTGCCCGCCTCCGGCCGTCCCGGGGTGGATTTCCCGTGTCACGAGCAGGCTACACGCAGCGTTGGGTTCCGCGCCTCGGGTCCATGCCCGTCGCAGATCGACTGCGCCTGCTCGTCGCAGCGCTCGCCCTCTCGGTCGCGCTCGCCTCGTTCATGCACGTATCCCACAGCCACGAGGCGGATGGGACCGGGGCGGCCAAGCTCTGCCAGTTCTGCTCGAGTTTCGATCGCGGCACCGCGCCGCCGCCGGCGGCGCCCGCATCGCTGCCGGCTGCGCGGCCTCTGCCCCCCCTGCCGGATGCGGTACTGCCCGCTCGACGCAGCTCGACCGCGGGTTCATACCAGGCGCGCGCGCCTCCCCACGCCCAGGCCTGACACACGGGGCCGTAGCGGCCCACCCGTGCACAGCGGCCGGACCCGGTTCGGCCATTCGCCTGATTTCGTGGAGTCCGTCAATGAAACTCAATCGTTGCCTGTCCCTGGCCGTTGCATCCGTGCTGGCCACGCCTGCGGCGCTCGCGCAGCACTCGAACCTCGAGGAGGTCGTCGTGACCGCCAGCCCGCTCAGGGTCGGGGCCACCGATCTCGTGCAGGCCGCCATCGTGCTCGCCGGCGATGATCTGTCCCGCAGCGTCGCGAGCAGCCTCGGCGAGACGCTCGCGACGCAGCCCGGCGTGACCGCGAGCTTTTTCGGCCCCCGCGCAAGCCGCCCGATCATTCGCGGACTGGCCGGCGAGCGCGTGCTGATGCTGCAGAACGGCGTCAGCGCGCTCGACGTCAGCAACCTGAGCCCGGACCACTCGGTCGGCATCGAAGAGATCCTGGCCGACCAGGTCGAAGTGCTGAAGGGACCATCGACACTCCTTTACGGCAGCGGCGCCGTGGGCGGTGTCGTCAACGTGGTCGATGGGCGCATCCCTACCCGCGAGGTGGATGGCTGGTCGGGTGCAGCCGAACTGCGCGGCGAAACCGTCGACGAGGAACTGAGCGCCGCGGGCCGGGTTGATGGCCGCATCGGCTCGGTCGGCGTGCATGCGCACGGCTACTCCCGCGAAACCGAAGACTACGACATCCCGGGATTCGCCTGGTCGAGTGCGGCGCGCAATGCCGCGATCGAGGCCGGCGAGGAGCCCGACCTGGCGCGCGGCTCGGTTGCCAATTCGGACAGCGAAACCACGGGTGGCGCGATCGGAGCTTCCTGGTTCGGCGAGGACGTGATGGTCGGCCTCTCCTGGGCGCGGCACGAGACCAACTACGGGCTCCCAGGGCCCGGCGAGGAGCCCGAGGACCCGCTGGAGGAGCCGGAGGCGATTCGCATCGACCAGGAGCAGGACCGCTTCGATTTCAGCGCCGAATGGTCCAACCCCGGCGGGGTCGTCGACATCGTGCTCTTGCGCGCCGCATATAACGACTACCAGCATGCCGAACTCGAGGGCGCCGAAATCGGTACGCTGTTCGAACAGACCGGGCTCGACACGAGGCTCCACGTCGGACACGCCCCGCTCGCCGGATGGGCTGGCACGCTCGGCGTGCAGTACACGGATACGGATCTCGACGCCTTCGGAGCCGAAGCGTACATCCCACCATCGCAGACCGAGGCCTTATCGCTGTTCCTGCTCGAGCGACAGCAATTTGATCGGTTGACCGTCGACCTCGGCGGCCGACTGGAACGCCAGGAGGTCGACACCGAGGCCGCGCTGCGCGACTACAGCGGCACGGCCTTCACGCTGGCGGGCGGCCTGCTCTGGGCCTTCGACGACGCGCTCACGGGGGCCCTGCAGATCACCCGGTCAGAGCGCCATCCGCAGGCCGCCGAACTCTACGCCAATGGCCCGCACCTCGCCGTCGGTCGTTTCGAGATCGGCGATGACCGCCTCGGCACGGAGACTGCCAATACGATCGACGTCGGACTGCGTCGCGAGGGCTTCGTGCACTGGCATGCATCGCTCTACTACAGCGACTTCGCGGACTACATCTACGTCGCAGCGACCGGCGCGGAAGAGGACGGACTGCCAGTGTTTCAGTATGTCCAGCAGGACGCCGAGTTCTACGGGCTCGAGGCGGAGATCGAGTTCCCGCTCTACGAGTCCGACGGCGGAGCGCTGCACGCGCGGCTCGGTGGCGACTACGTCCGTGGCGAGCTGTCGAACGGCGGCAACCTGCCGCAGATTCCGCCGCTGCGCCTGATGGCCGCGCTCGAGTTCGATACCGGTCCGCTGCATGCGGCGGTCGACCTGCAGTGGTTCGACGACCAGGACGACATCGCGGTCGACGAGACCGCCACCGACGGCGGCACGCTGGTCGGCGCCGAGCTGAGTTATCGCTGGGAGGCGTGGACGCCCGGCCTGCTCGTCTTCCTGCGCGGATCGAACCTGTTCGACGAGGAACTGCGCCGCCACAGTTCTCCGCTCAAGGACTACCTGCCGCTGCCGGGCGCGTCCGTCCTGCTCGGAGTGCGCGCCGGATTCTGAGCAGCCGGACTGCAGCGGGACGGGCCTGCGCCCGCCCCGCTCGTTTCCATTATCCTTGCCGGCACCTCGACCATCGTTGATGAGGCACATGGGCACGATCCAGCACGAACCGACCCGACGCGGCCTGTACCCCGAACTCGAACCGTACGACAGCGGCTACCTGCGGGTGTCGCCGACGCACGAGATCTATTACGAGCAATGCGGCCATCCGCGCGGCAGGCCCGCGGTGTTCGTGCACGGCGGCCCCGGTGCGGGCGCCGGCACGCAGGCGCGACAGTTCTTCGATCCGCAACGCTACCGGATCGTCGTGTTCGACCAGCGCGGTTGCGGCCGCAGCCGGCCGCACGCGAGCCTCGAGGACAACACGACCTGGCACCTGGTCGCGGACATGGAGCAACTGCGAACGCTGCTCGGCATCGAGCGGTGGCTGGTGTTCGGCGGTTCGTGGGGTTCGACGCTCGCGCTCGCCTACGCGCAGGCGCACCCGCGGCGCGTCACGGAGCTGGTCCTGCGCGGCATCTTCATGCTGCGCAAGGCGGAGATCGACTGGTTCTACCAGCAGGGTGCCAGCGCGCTGTTCCCGGACCGCTGGGAGCACTACCTTGCGCCGATTCCGCGGCGCGAGCGCGGCGACCTGGTCGCCGCGTACTACCGGCGGCTCACGTCCCGCAGCCGCGCCGTCCAGGTCCGCGCGGCGCGCGCCTGGTCGGTCTGGGAGGCGGCGACGAGCTTCCTGCAGATCAACGAGGACAATATCGCCAAGTGGGCCGGCGACGAGTTCGCCGTCGCCGTTGCGCGGATCGAGTGCCACTACTTCGTCAACAAGGGTTTCCTCGAGCGCGAGGACCAGTTGCTGCGGGGCGTGCGCCGCATCCGCCACGTCCCGGCCGTGATCGTGCAGGGTCGTTATGACGTCGTCTGCCCGATGCAGACCGCGTGGGACCTGCACCGCGCCTGGCCGGAGGCCGATTTCCGCATCGTCGCGGATGCCGGGCACTCCGCGCTGGAACCCGGCATCACCCACGAGCTCGTCAGCGCCACCGACCGCTACGCCGGCCCTAAAGCGAATCGAGGCGCCGCAGCACCAGGTCGGCGAGGTCGCGCGCCATCGCCTCGCGCAGCACGTCCTCCTCGCGGTCCTTCGCGAGCAGGCGGGACTGGTCGAAAGTGAAGCTGCGCGTCAATTCGTGGCGCTGCAGCGGCACCACCTCGGCGCCGCCGCGGTCGATCGTGTAATCGATCGTGTAGAAAAGCTCGTACTCCTGCGGCGTGTTGCGCGACGACACGGACAGCACACGGCGTCCGGTCCGGTCGTTGCGCACGCGGATCACCGCATCGGCGGCCGCCGCCGAACCCGCCATACTCGCGCCGCTGCGCTCCAGGGCGCTGCGCAACTCGACGGCGAACGGGCTCAGCAGGTCCGGCGCCGTGACGTAGACGCTGCTCACGCCCTCGGGCAGCGTCATCGCGCCCCGCATCTGGAAGCCGCAGCCGGCGAGCAGCGCGGCGAGCAGCAGCACCAACCCGCGGCTGGATGCGGTGCGCTGCGTCGTCATACGACGACGTTGGCGAGCTTGCCGGGCACGTAGACGAACCGGCGCAGCGGCCGGCCTTCCATGAAGCGCTGCACGTTCGCGTCCGCCAGCGCCGCCTCGCGCACGGTCGCCTCGTCGGCCCCGGCGGGCACCGTGACGCGCCCGCGCAGCTTGCCGTTCACCTGCACGATCACTTCGACGCTGTCGCGTTCGAGCGCCCGGGCATCGGGCTCCGGCCAGCGCGCGTCCACCACGGCCCCGCT
>Ga0209262_10000906_pt1 | contig 12447 bp, 8 predicted proteins | sample Lowcelwee11metaG_FD_187171 | JGI IMG/M metagenome (GOLD analysis project Ga0209262, IMG submission 187171) | Freshwater pond sediment microbial communities from the University of Edinburgh, under environmental carbon perturbations - Low... | ecosystem: Environmental > Aquatic > Freshwater > Pond...
AGATACATGCGGTCGTCCCCGCGCTGCATGGAGAAGGCGCCGTCGTCGAGGTTGATCAGCAGGCGATAGTAGCTGCCGGTGACGCGGGCCTTGTTGAAGGCGAAGCGCACGGTGTTCGCCATCTGGTTGGTCGCGCGGGTGACCTCGGCCTGGCGGCCGGAGCCGATGCCGCCGATCACCGAGCCGACCACCAGGCCGACGATCGCCAGGACGATCAGGACCTCGATCAGCGTCATGCCGCGGCTTCGCCTGGCCTTTCGGACAGCTGACCCGCGTCGCACCTGCGCGCGCGCCTCAGCGACCGCGGCGACCCGGAGCGGGCGGCGCGGCCGCGGAGGCGGCGTGGTGGCGTGGTGGCGGGTCATACGAAGCTCCTCGCGGCGGCGCTACTTGGCGTCCTTGTCCTTCTTGTCTTCCTTCTCCTTCGGGGACTCCCAGCTGACGATGTCGTCGCCGCCGCCCTGCTTCTTGTCGGGGCCGAAGGACTGGACGTCGACGGCGCTGCCGTGCTCACCGGGGCAGGTGATGATGAAGTCCTCGCCCCAGGGGTCCTTCTGGACGCGGGAGACGACGCCGGCGGCCTTGAGGTCCTGCAGGCTCTTGGGGCACTTGTCGTTCTTCTGCAGCATGTACTGCTCGCAGGCCTTCTGGACGTTGATGACGTCGTTGTAGCCCTGCTTGATCTTCGACTCGCCGAAGGCGTTGAAGGCGACGACGCTGACGCCGCCGACGATGAGGCCGATGATGGCGAGCACGACGAGGATCTCGATCAGCGTCATACCGCGGCTGCGGCGGCGACGACTGGCTGGACGGGCTGGGCTGGAGGGGCTGGAGGGGGTTTGGGTGGTCATGGTGTGTCTCCTGCTTGCGGCTGGCGTCACTGCTGGCCCGCCATCTCGTTGAGCATCATGATCGGCTGCATGATGGAAAATACGATGAAGCCGACGCTGCCGCCCATGGCGATGATCATCAGGGGCTCGAGCATCGCGGTCATGCGGGTCAGGGCGAGGTTGACCTCGCGGTCGTAGGCGTTGGCCACGTCGTTGAGCATGGCCTCGAGCTGACCCGAGCGCTCGCCGACGGCGATCATGTGGGTGACGAGCGGGGGAAACTCCCCGCTGCGCTTGAGCGCGGGGGAGATGCCCTCGCCCTCGCGGATGTTGTCGCGGGCCTGGGTGACGACCTTCTCGAGCACGTAGTTGCCGAGCAACGCGCGGACGATGTCGAGGGCCTGAAGCAGCTGCACGCCGCTGGCGAGCATGGTCGCCAGGGTGCGGGCGAAGCGGGCGATCGCCAGCTTGCGGGCGAGGTCGCCGACGATCGGCATCTTGAGCACGGTGGTGTCGACCGCGGCGCGGCCGAGCTCGGTCTTGCGCCAGCGGCGAAACAGCCACACCAGGCCGGCGCCGGCGCCGATGAACATGAACCACCAGTCGGCGAGCAGGTTGCTGAGCCAGATCAGGAACACCGTGTTCCACGGCAGCTCGGCGTTCATGCCGTCGAACATCTGCGTGATCTGGGGGACCACGTTGATCATCAGCATCATGACGATGCCGCCGCTCAGCACGGTCATGATCACCGGGTAGATCATCGCCGAGGTGACCTTGCCCTTGAGCTCCTCCTGCTGGTCCATGAAGTCGGCGATGCGCAGCAGCACCGTCTCCAGCGCGCCCGAGGCCTCGCCCGCGCGGACCATGTTGATGTAGAGCGGCAGGAACACGTCGGGGTAGCGCGCGACCGAGTCGGCCAGCGAGCTGCCCTCGTTGACCTTGTTGGCGATGTCGCCGAGGATGCCCTTGAAGCGGCGGCTCTCGACCTGGTCGGTCAGCGCCTGCAGCGCCTCCGGGAGGGTCACGCCGGCGCACAGCAGCGTCGCCAGCAGGCGGGTGTTGCGGGCGACGGTCTTCTGGCTGATGCGGTCGAACATCGCCGAGAGGTCGACCTCGCGGCCGCCGCCCGCGGCCGCGACCTGGGCGGTGGTCTCGCTGACGGCGGTGAGGAAGATGCCGTTGCGCTTGAGGTTCTGCTTGAGCGCGGCGACGTTGTCGGCGGTCTCGATGCCCTTGACGGCCTTGCCGCTCTTGCTGAGGCCGGTGTATGCGAACGCTGGCATCGGCTATGCCTCCTCTGCGGTGACGCGCGCGACCTCGTCGAGGGTGGTGATGCCGGCGACGACCTTGAGGGCGCCGTCGTCGCGCAGGGTCCGCATGCCCTGGGCGAGCGCGGCGGCCTTGATCTGACCGGAGTCGGCGTTGCGGATGGCGAGGCGACGGATCTCCTCGGTGACGGTGAGGACCTCGTAGAGACCGGTGCGGCCGCTGTAGCCGCTGCCGTGGCACTTCTCGCAGCCGGCGGCGCGGTAGATGTGACCGACGGGCGGCAGCTTGCGGCTGCCGCTGGCGGTGATCGGGATGACCTCGCCGTGCTCGTCGCGCATCGGCACCCTGAGCGGCTGGCCGCCGGCGAAGAACGCGGCGGAGTCGATGCCGACCTCCTCGATCTCCGCGGCGGTCGGGCGATAGGCCTCGGCGCAGTGCGGACAGACCCGGCGGACCAGGCGCTGGGCCTGGAGGGCGACCAGCGAGGATGCGACCAGGAACGGCTGCACGCCCATGTCGACGAGGCGGGTGATGCCGGTCGCCGAGTCGTTGGTGTGGATCGTGGAGAGCACGAGGTGGCCGGTCAGCGACGCCTGGATCGCGATCTCGGCGGTCTCGACGTCGCGGATCTCGCCGACCATGATGACGTCGGGGTCGTGACGGAGGAAGGAGCGCAGGCCGGCGGCGAAGGTCAGGTTGATCTTGCTCTGGACCTGGACCTGCGAGATGCCGGCGAGCTGGTACTCGACGGGGTCCTCGACGGTGAGGATGTTGAGGTCCGGGGTGTTGATCTCCGAGAGCGCCGAGTAGAGCGTCGTCGTCTTGCCCGAACCAGTCGGGCCGGTGACCAGGAAGATGCCGTGCGGGCGGTGGATGACCTCGCGGATGATCCGCAGGTGGTCGGCGCCGATGCCGATGCTGTCGAGGTTCAGCATCACGGCCGACTTGTCGAGGAGGCGGATCGTGACGCGCTCGCCGTGCGCCGTCGGCACGGTGGCGACGCGCATGTCGACCTCCTTGCCGGCGATCTTGCGGCGGATGCGGCCGTCCTGCGGCAGGCGCTTCTCGGCGATGTTGAGGCCGGCCATGATCTTGACGCGGGCGATGATGCTCGGGAGGTGGGCCTTGGGGGCGCGCTTGACCTCGTGGAGCACGCCGTCGACGCGGTTGCGGACCATGATCTCCTTGTCGCCGGGCTCGATGTGGATGTCGCTCGCCTTCTCCTTCGAGGCGTTGAAGATCAGGCTGTTGACGAAGCGGATGATCGGCGCGTCCTCGGCCGAGGCGTGCAGGATGTCCTCGTCCTCCTCGGCGTAGTCCTCCTCCTTCTTCTCGAGGTCGACGTCCTTGGTGCGACGGGCGTAGACGCGGTTGATCAGGTCGAGGACCGTCGCCCGCGGCATCAGCGTGATCTCGAGGTCGGCGGCGCCGTAGACCTGACACAGGTCGTCGAGGTCGAGCAGGCGCAGCGGGTCGGCGGCGAACACCTGCAGCAGGCCGAACTGGCGGTCGAGCTTCCACGGCAGCACGGTCGCGGCGCGGGCGTACTGGATCGGCAGGCGCTCGACCAGCTCGTCCTGGACATCGCCGATCTCGATGTTCTCGCGGGCGGAGAGGCCGAACTGCTGGGCCAGCGCGCGGCACACGTCCCACTCCGAGCAGTGCTTGAGGCGGACCAGGGTCTCGCCGATGCGCTCGCCCTCGAGGTGCTGGGCGGCGAGGCCCTCCGCGAGGGCCTCCGCGCCGACGACGCCCATCTCGATCAGGAGCTCGCCGAGCGGGCGCCCGCGCGGCCGGAGACCGACGGGCGGGAGCGCGGGCATGGTGGCGGTCTGGGGCTCGGTGAACATCGACATCCTCACTGGTCTCGCAGCATAGCGCTCAGGGATCGCGGCGCACGGGCACGGTCATGGTCGGACCCGCGCCGCCGCCGTCGTCCTCTTCCTCGCCGCCGCCGCCGACGCGCGGGCTCATCCCGAGCACGCCGGTGATGACATCGCGGCGCATCTCCTCCTCGGCGCGGCGCAGCAGCAGCTCCTCCTGCTCCATGCGGCGGGCCTCCTTGTCGATGCTCGCCAGCAGGCCGGCCTTCTTGCGGTAGTTGACGTTGGAGGGCAGCTCGCGGCGCTTGAAGTTGGTCTCGCGCTCGATGAACTCGAGGCGCTCCTTGTCGCGACGCTCGTGGATGCGCCGGACGTCGTCGGGGCTGTCGATGATGTGCGGGACCATGATCAGCAGGAGGTTGACCTTCTCCTTGGACTTCTGGCGGCTCTTGAACAACCAGCCGAGCAGCGGGATCGAGCCGAGGCCGGGGACCTGCTTGACGTTCTCGCTCTCGCGGTCGCGGATGAGGCCGCCGAGGACCACCGGCTGGCCGTCGCGGCCGACGATCTTGTCGAGCTTGAAGCGGCGCTTGGTGGTGGTGACGCCGAGGGTCGGGTCGCGGTCGGCGATGTCGCGGTCCTCGACCTCGACGTCCATCGTCACGTTGCGCTCGTCGTTGATGTAAGGCTTGACCTTGATGCGCAGGGTGACGTCCTGGCGCTCGATCGACTGCAGCGGGACCAGGCCGCTGCCGCCGCCGGCGCCGCCGAAGGACAGGGCGCCCTGGGTGGGGACGTTGCGGCCGATCTCGATGGTGGCGTCCTGGTTGTCGGCGGCGTACATGTGCGGCTCGCTGACGACGTTGACGTCGGAGTTGCTCTGCAGCGCCTGGATGACGGCGCCGAAGGCGGGCACGTCGCGGCCGGTGCCGAGCAGGGTGCCCGAGCCGGAGACGAGCGGGCCGATGAGGCCGCCGGCGAGGCCCTTGAAGGCCTCGGGCGAGAGGATCAGCGAGTTGAGGGCCGCGGTCGGGGCGCTTCCGAGGATGGCGAGGGTCTGGCCGGACTTGGTGCCGAAGTGGGCGCCGGCGCCGGTGTCGAGGTCGTGCTTGATGCTGACCTCGAGCATGTAGATCTCGAGGTAGAGCTGGCGGCGCTCCACGTCGAGCTTGTCGATGACGGGCTCGAGGTTCCGGTAGTCGGAGGCGGAGGCGATGATGACGAGCGAGCGGGTCGCGGCGTCGGGGGTGATCTTGACGTCGCCGGAGAACAGGTCGGCGGAGACCGGGCCGGCGGCGCCCTTGTTCTTGTCGCCGGTGCCCTGGGCGGCCTGCTTGGCGCCGGTGGCCAGCGCGGAGAGCACGGTGGCGACCTCGGTGGCGTCGGCGTTCTTGAGCTTGCGGACGTGGATGCGTCCGCCGCCGCCGGGCAGCTTGACGTCGAGGCGCTCGATCAGGCGCCGGATGATGAGGTAGTCGGCCTCGTTGGTGATGACGATCAGGGTGCCGGAGCGCTCGTCGACGATGACGCGGTTGACCGCGGTGGTCGAGGCCGAGGCGGCGGCCCCCTTGCCCTTGGCCCGGCTCGCGCCGGCATCGCCGCCGCCGCCCTTGCTGCCCTCGCCGAAGATGTCGCGGATGATCTGCGCGACCTCCTCGGCCTTGGCGTACTGCAGCTGATAGAAGAAGATCTTCTCGCTGGCGGTCGGGGTGTCGAGCTCCTCGACAATGCGCTCGAGCTTGCGGATCATCGAGCCCTTGTCGGTCAGGATGATCAGGTTGCCGATCGTGTCGACGCTGCCTTCCTTGGACTTCAGCGCGTCGAGCACGCCGGAGATGTCCTTGGCCTGGCCGTTCTTGATCCGCAGCAGCTGGGTGACGTAGCGGTCGCTGTTGGGCGCGTTGGCGTCGTCACCGTAGAGCGGCAAGGTCCGGTTCTTGGCGCCCGCGGTCTCGACGATCTTGAAGTACTTGCCCGAGGGCTCGACGGTCAGGCCCATCGTCTCCAGGGCGGCGTAGAAGGCCGCGTAGGCCTCGTCGACGGTGACCGGCTCCGGCGACAGGATCGTCACCTTGCCGCTGCGCACCTTGCGGTCCCAGATGAACTTCTGGCAGGTGATCGCCATCATCCAGTTGACGAGGTCCTCGAGCTCCGTCTCCTTCGGCAGGGTCACCGTGAAGCGAGCGCCGCGCGGCTGCTTGCGGCAGTAATTGTGCGGCAGCGGGCCCGTGCCGGTGCCGGGCGTGGACTCGTCGCCGATCAGCTCGCCGCCGGTGGGGGCGCGGCCGCCGGTGACGGTCGAGCTGTCGGGCTGCTGCGCGTGAACGGTGGTGGTGGTCGCCAGGATCAGCGAGAGCGAGGCGGGGACGATGACGAGGGCGCGCATGAAGGAAGCCAGCGGGGAGGCCAAAACGGGAGCCAGAGCGAGGGCCGGAGCGGAAGCCAGACGATGGGTCGGTCGCGTGGTCATTGGATGGTGATTTCCTTCGTGATCGTCTCGCCCTTGCGCTCGATGGTGACCGACAGGTTGTTGGCCCGACGCAGCTTCGCGTAGAGGGACATCGCGCCGTCCATGGACTTGAGCTCGGTGCCGTTGACGGCGGTGAGCAGGTCGCCGTTCTTGATGTTCAGGAGCTTGGGCAGGCTGCCTGGGCGGATGCCGTAGAACTTGAAGCCGCGGGTCTCGCCGTCCTTGAGCGAGGGCATGACGCGGGCCTGCTTGGCGAGCGAGGCGGGGTTGCTGAGCACGCCCTCGAGCCAGGCGCGGTCGATGGTGCAGGAGTTCTCGCTCTCGCACTTGATCGCGTTCTCGGCACCCTCGATCGCGCCGGCGGGCTTGGGCGCGTCCTCGTCGGGCTGCTTCTTGGTCGCCGCGGCGACCGGCTTGGGCGCGCCCTTGGGCGGCTCGACGCCGAGCTCGATGTACTCGAGGGCGCCGCCGTTGCGCAGGTGGACCATGCTGCGCTCGACGGACACGAGCACCGCGGTCGGCCGCAGGTTGTCGCCGGGCCAGAACGGGCCGGCGCCGCCGGTCTCCTCGTCGCGCAGCGTGGCGTACGAGTACTTCGGGTCGCTCGACTCCATGGTGGCGACCAGGCGCAGCGGGAGGCTGCTCTGGACCTCGCCGGCCTGGACGCCGCCGCTGATGGCCTCGGCCTCGCCGGTGATCGGGTTGACCGTGCTGCCGGGGGCGTCGGCGGGGGGCGCCTCGACCTTGACGCAGCTGGGGCAGAACAGGTTGTGGCCGAGCAGCGCCTGGATCAGCTTGCTGCGGTCGCCGGCGCTGGCACGCGAGCCGGAGGAGCCGGAGCCCCCGCCGACGAGCAGGCTGGCGGCCGGCTTGTCGTCGTCCTCGTCCTCGACGGGTCCATCGGTGTCCCCCTCGCCCTCCACGGCCTGGTCGGCGCGCTCGCCGTAGATGTACGAGGTGCCGATGTACGTCGTGATCACCGAGGCGGCGAGCGCCGCGGAGATCGCGAGTCCGAGGCCCTTGACGACCCAAAAATATTGTTTGAAGAGCGCTTCCATCGCGGACCGTAACCGTCAGGCTTCAGTGGAGGATCTCGTCGTCGATCACGGGGGCCGCGGGGGGGCCCAGGGAGCCCGCCGCCGGCTCGGGGTTGGCGCTGCCGGCCTCGAGCTTGCGGTAGATGGTGCGGGTGGCGATGCCGAGGAGGTCGGCCGCCAGCCGCTTGTCGCCGCGCGTGAACTTTAGCGTCTCGGAGATCATCCGACGCTCGACTTCTTCGAGCGGGGTGCCGACCGAGAATGTGATCTGACGCCCATGCCCGGCCTGCGGGTCGCGCAGCTCGGGCGGGAGGTCGAGCTCGTCGACGAGCTCGCCGCGGCAGAGCACGACGGCGCGCTCGACCGCGTTCTCGAACTCTCGCACGTTGCCGGGCCAGCCGTAGTTGCCCATGCGGTGCAGCGCGGCCTCGGTGAAGCCGAGCACCCGCTTGCCGTGCTTGTTGGCGTAGATGCGCAGGAAGTGATCGGCGAGCAGCGGCACGTCCTCGAGGCGGTCGCGCAGCGGCGGGACGCGGATCGGGATCACGTTGATGCGATAGAACAGGTCCTCGCGGAAGCGGCCGGCCTTGACCTCGTCGACCAGGTCGCGGTTGGTCGCGCAGATCAGGCGAAAGTCGACCTTGGTCATGCGCCCGCCGACCGGCTCGATCTCCCCCTCCTGCACGGCCCGCAGCAGCTTGACCTGGATGTGCAGCGGGATCTCGCCGATCTCGTCGAGGAACAGCGTGCCGGTGTTGGCCTCGACGAAGCGGCCCTCGCGGGTCCGCGTCGCGCCGGTGAAGGCGCCCTTCTCGTGGCCGAACAGCTCGCTCTCGAGGATCGACTCCGGCAGCGCGGCGCAGTTGGTCGGCACCAGCGGGCGCGAGGCGCGGCCGCTGTGCTGGTGGATGTAACGGGCGAACAGCTCCTTGCCGGTGCCGCTCTCGCCGAGCAGCAGCACCGTCGCCGAGGAGCTGGCCGCCTGACGGGCCATCTCGAGCGCGGCCCGCATGACCTGGCTGTTGCCGACGATCGGCTTGTGGGTGGCGGCGGCGAGCTGGGCCCGCAGCTCGCGGTTTTCGGCGACCAGGGCGTGCTTGTCGAGCGCCTTCTGCACGGCCGCGATGATCGCCGCGCGCTTGAGCGGCTTGGAGATGAAGTCGTAGGCGCCGAGCTTCATCGCCGCGACCGCGTTCTCGACGGTGCCGTAGGCGGTCATCACCAGGACCTCGACCTCGGGCGTGATCGCCTTCGCGGCCTTGAGCAGGTCCTCACCGGTCATGCCCGGCATCCGCAGGTCGGTGATCATCACCTGGACCGGGTGCAGGCGCAGCACCTCGAGCGCCTGCTGCCCGGAGTTGGCGATCCGCACGTGCATGTTCTCCTTGGTCAGCACCTTCTGCAGGGCGTCGAGGATGCTGGGCTCGTCGTCGACGACGAGGACGGTGGGGAGGACGGCTCGGGGCGAGACGGTCATGGCGGATCGTGATGAAAGCAAGATGCGCTCCCTTTGCAAAATTCAGGAATTTCAAGGTCCGGGAGCGGGCCTGGGACGGCCTGTCTCGCGCTCTTGTCACGGCGTCCGGAGCCGGCTGACATTTTGACACGGCGCATATCGCGCGAGCTCCGCGGGCGAGCAGCGGCCGGGGCCACGGCCCGGGGCCCAAAGCACTCAGGGCACGCGTGAAGCGGCGGCCGACGCGGTGAAGCTGCGGGCGCTCAGGTGTCGGGCGCGGCGCTTCACGAACACGAGGAAGTAGCTGTGGTTCTTGCGCGCGTGGACCTGGGTCTTGAGCCGCGAGATGGCGGGGCTGTTGGCGCGCACCAGCACGAACAGGTCCTTGCAGTACAGGCCGAGCGACTCGTAGCCGGTGATCAGCTCGACGTGGGTGAGGCGCTGGGTGTTGGCGCTGACCTCGTCCTGGCACTTGACGATCAGGACGCCGCCGGGGCGCAGCACGCGGTACGCCTCGCGACCGGCGCGGGCGTAGAGGTCGACGACGGCGTCGTGCCAGCGCGGGCCGTCCGCGTCCCCGGTCGCCGCGCTCTGGCTGTAGGCGCGGCGAAACGCGGCGTGGGTGCCCGAGCCGGCGAGGTGCTCGACCTCGCGGCGGTACATGCCCTCCATGTACGGCGGGTCTAGCACGAGGGCGTCGAGGCTGGCGTCCTTGTGGGGCAGCGCGCGGCAGTCGACACCGGTCTGCAGCGCGAAGCCCTCGGGGGCGCGGACCTCGGGCTTGAGCGCGATGTCGCTGGCGAGCACCCGGTAGGCGCCGGCGGGCACCTTCTTCCAGAACGCGCCGAGGCCGAAGGTCACGTCGGCGACGAGGCTGCCGCGCGGGACGTGGAGCGCGAGGATCTGGGCGAAGAGCTCGGCGTTGTCGCCGACGCGGGCGGAGACGACCACGTCGGCGGTCGCGACCCCGCCCTGGGTGCGGCGCGCCCGAGGCTCCGCCGCGACCGGCGTCGCGGGCTTGCGCTTGCGACCTGTCCCGGAGGCCAGGGCAGGTTCGGCGGGCTTGCGCTTGCGACCTGTCCCGGAGGCCAGGGCAGGTCCGGCGGGCTTGCGCTTGCGACCTGTCCCGGAGGCCAGGGCAGGTCCGGCGGGCCGCGCCATCAGGCCCCGGCGGCGGTGCTGGTCTCTTCGCCCTGCTGCTCGCGCAGCTGGGCGAGCAGGCGGTCGCCCCGGGTGGTGATCTCGTCGTGCAGGAAGGTGCAGCGGGGCTCGGCGCGCTCGAGGTAGCGCTCGAGCAGGTCACGGCGCTCCGGGTGCTTCCGGGCCTGACCGAGCACGATCTCGCAGATCGCGACGTCGGCCATCAGCTTGGCGAGGCGCTCGGCGTGCAACATCGCGTAGGCGAAGTCGCGCTTGGGCTCCCAGTTCTGGAAGAACTCCTTCGACCACTCGCGGACCTTGTGCTTGCCGAGGCTGCGCAGCTTGTCGGTCGCGGTGCGCTGGATCAGGTGCTGCTGGGCGGAGAGCGACAGGGCGCTCAGGCGGGCGACGCGACGCTCGAGCGGGTCGAGGGCCGAGAGGCTGCGCCAGCGGGCCTGGGCGACCCGCTGCAGGAACTTCTGCGGGTTCTTCATGATGCTGCCCATGGCGTCCTTCATCGCCATCAGCGACTGGATCTGGCTGGTGCCCTCGTAGATCGGCATGACCAGGGCGTCGCGCAGCAGCTTCTCGGCGCCGTACTCCTTGATGTAGCCGCTGCCGCCGTGGATCTGCACGCAGCGGCGGGCCATCTCGACGGCCTTCTCGGCGGCGATGTACTTGAGCAGCGGGGTGACGCGGCGGGCCTTGTGGGCGTGGCGACGGGCCTCCTTGAGCAGGCGGGCGCGCTCGATGCTGCCCTCGTCGTGGTCGAGCATCGCCTGCATGCGGCTGCGCTGGCCGAGCTCCTCGTGGATGCCGCTGTACATGGCGAGGGCGCGCAGGGCCTGGATGTCGGTGCGCATCTCGTCGATGTAGTCGGCGATCATCTCGTGGCGGTCGATGGTCTTGCCCATGCTGCGGCGCTCGGCGGCGTAGGCCTTCGCCAGGCGCAGGGCGGCCTCGCACAGGCCGATCGACTCGAAGCCGACGCCGATGCGGGCGTTGTTCATGAGCATGAGCATCAGCCTGAAGCCGTCGCCGCGCTTGCCGATCAGCTGGGCGGGGCTGCGGTCAAAGGTGATGGCGGCGGTGGCGGAGCCCTCGTGGCCGAGCTTCTCCTCGAGGCGGTCGAGGGTGGCGAGGCGCTTGCGGCTGCCGTCCGGGAGGTCCTCGTAGGCGGGGACGAGGAACAGCGAGAGGCCGTCGAGGCCGAGCTTGCCGGCCTCGGGCTTCTCGGTGCGGGCGATGACGATGTGGTACTTGCCGTGGCCCGAGGTGATGAAGATCTTCTGGCCGCTGACGAGCCAGTTGCCGTGCTCGTCCTGCTCGCCCTTGCTCTTGAGGGCGCCCATGTCGCTGCCGGCGTCGGGCTCGGTGATGTCCATGCTGCCGAAGGCGTCGCCGCGCAGGATCTCCGCGATCTCGGCGGAGAAGCGGGTGCCGGTGAGGCTGCGGGTCTCGCGGTCGAAGGTCGTCGTGCCCTCGTCGACCGAGTACATCAGCAGGCTCAGGGCGATGCCGCTGTGGAAGTTGTAGTGCGCCATCACCGAGACCTCGGCGCGGGCCAGCAGCTCGGTGACCATGAAGTGCACGAGCATCGGGCAGTTGATGCCGCCGAACTCGCGCGGGAGCGAGAGGGCGTGCAGGTCGAGGCCCTTCATCTGCTCGAAGATCGCGTCGAGCTCGGGCGAGAGCACGGCCTCGCCGTCGACCAGCTTGACGCCCTTGCGGTCGATCGCGGCCGCGTGCGGAGCGACCTCGTCGGCGGCGAAGGTCCCGACCATCTGCAGGATGTCGCGGTACGAGGAGAGCGCCTCCTCGACCGAGGCATAACCCTGGGGGACCTTGTAGTCCTGCTCGACCTTGCTGACGATCGCCGGCCAGTCGATGCCGCCGCGCTCGAGGTAAAAGAGAAGGTCGTCGTTGTCTTCGAGGAAGTTGGCCACGGCTGCTCCTGCGGGCTTCAAACGGTGTTCGCCCGGGCCGGGGCCCGCGCGTTCGCGCCAGGCTAGCAAAGCTGCCATCCGCGGCGCAAGCGCGGTGAATTGGCGCTAACGGCGCTCGATCGTGGTGGCCCGGGCCGGCGCCGACATGGCGCGGGCGCGGGGCGTGTCGGGGAGCAGGCCGAGGCCGGCGAGGAAGCGGGCGAGCTCATGGATGTACGCCCGGCGGCCGACTTGCAGGATGTGGCCGCCGGCGAAGGTGAAGCGACGGGGCCGCTGCCAGTGCTCCCAGAGGGCGTCGCCCCACCATCATGCGGCGGATACCGGCGCGCATCAGGCGGTCGGCCCCGGCGATGACGCGCGCGGCGAGGCGCTGGTGGAGCGGGCGGGCAGCAGTGGTGGTAGTGGCAGAGGCGAGCGGCAACACGGGCACGATCGCCATCGTGAACCGACGCGGGGGGGCCGCCGCAAGTCCCGGG
>Ga0209262_10000907_pt1 | contig 12422 bp, 12 predicted proteins | sample Lowcelwee11metaG_FD_187171 | JGI IMG/M metagenome (GOLD analysis project Ga0209262, IMG submission 187171) | Freshwater pond sediment microbial communities from the University of Edinburgh, under environmental carbon perturbations - Low... | ecosystem: Environmental > Aquatic > Freshwater >...
AGCACAGCTGAAGCCCGGAATCTTGTTATAGGGATTGGGGATGATCTGCGCACCTGCCGGGAATACACCCATATTGAGCCGGTGCGCATTGTCGGAACGGTGCGGCTCGTAAGGCACACCCTGCTCGCGCGCCACGTCCTGCATGCGCTCACGGATCAGGATCTCGGCCTGCGGATGCAGGGTCAGTGCGGCGCCCAGGGCGCGCGCCGCGCACTGGCGCGTGTGGTCGTCGGGCGTGGCGCCGATGCCGCCGCAGGAAAACACCACCTCGCCCGAGGCAAAAGCGCGTGCCAGCGTGGCCGTGATGCGCTGCGGATCGTCGCCCACGTAGTCGGCATACGCGAGTTGCAGGCCACGCGCCTGCAGCAATTCAATAACCTTGGGCAGGTGCTTGTCGGCACGCTTGCCCGAGAGGATCTCGTCGCCGATGATGATCAGGCCGAAGGAAACGGGTGCGTCAGACATGGGATTCGGTCGAAGTACCGGCGTCCGGCAGCTCCGGCGGACGGCTGGCTGTCGGCACCGGTTCGGCCCGCAGGGCGGTCAGCGCCGCCAGACTGTAGTGGGTGAACCAGAGCGCAGCAAAGATGAAGACAAAGGTGTAGATCCAGATCGCCAGCGGCACCAGCAGCGGCGCCAGCACGACGGCCATGGCACCGACCGCCCAGATCAGCCCCGGCGCCGCCCCCATATAGCCGCTGAGCATGCCGATGGCCAGCAGCCAGTAGCGATGACGGCGCATCAGTTCCACGCGCTCCTGCGCGGTGGCATGCTGGGCCAGTGCGTCGTAAACCATGACTCGCGCCGTCAGCCAGCCCCAGATCAGCGGCGGCACGACGATCACCAGCGGCGGAATCAGCCACAACGGCAGGGTCAGGACCAGCGCCAGCAGCGCCAGCAGCGCCGAGCCCAGGCCCTGCAGCAGGCTGCCCACGAAGGTGCCGCCGTGCCCTTGCGCCAGGCCTGCGAAGCGGCGCTCGGCCACCAGCGTGACGATGGCCGGCGTGGCCAGCCAGGCCACCGTCAGCAAGGACAGAACGATCACCAGCGGCAAGACCAGCAGGATGAGCAGCAAGGGCGCGAGCACCGTGCGCAGGTGTCCCATGCCCACGTTGTCGAGCCAGCGGAACAGGCTTTCCATCAGGGCCCAGTCCGACAGCCAGGTCTGCAGGCCCAGCACGGCAGGATCCCAGAACAGCCAGAACAGGCCCACGCTCAGGGCCGCGAGCAGCAGCAGGGGAAGGAAGGACAGGGCAATCACGCGCGGTTGCAGGCAGTAGGCCAGAGCGCGCCAGAAAGAGTCCAGGAAAAGCGTCATACGGCTAGCATACCTTGGCCTCGTAGCGTGCCTGTGTCAGGCCCGGCCCGCCAGCCGCTTGAGCCCCAGCCATTGCTGCGCCCAGAAGCCACCCCCGTAATCGCGCCCCTGCTCCACCTGGTCGCGGATGCCGGTGGGGTCGTAGCGCTGCTCGAAGTTGACCGTGCCAAACAGCATGTCCCACCAAGGCAGCAACACGCCGAAATTGCAGCCGCCGAGGACGGCCGCCTGCCCCGGTTTGCCCGGCGCCTCGTGGCCGATCCCGATGCTGTGGTGCCTGCGGTGAAAGCGCGGGCTGATCCACAGTCGCTCGCCCCAGCGGCCGAACGACAGGCGCAGGTTGGCGTGCTGCAGGCTCTCGCTGAGCTGGGTGAAGGCGACGATGGCCACGAACTGGCCCGGCGCCACGCCGATCAGCTGCGCCAGCATGACGAGCAGAAGATCACGGATCAGGTCGTCGAGCAGGTGGTTGCGGTTGTCGCTCCACAGCGTCATCTGACGCTGAGAGTGGTGCAGCGCATGCAGGCGCCACCACCATTCGAAGTGATGCTGACCGCGGTGCACCCAGTAGTCGAAAAAATCCATCACGACCAGGTACATCAACAGGCTGACCAGCGGGAGATCGGTCACGCCCGGCCACAGGTCGTCCAGGTGCAGGGTGGGCAGGCCGGCCACGCGCAGCATGCCGATCAGGTCGTCCAGCAGCGGCGTGAGCGTGAAGAACATCACCAGGCGGAACAGGCCCAATCGATGGATCAGGGTATAGAGCACATCGGGGCGGATGGCCGCGCGATCCTGCACCGGCTCCACCGGGCGCCAGCGCTGCAGAGGGACCAGCACCACCAGCATCACGGCCAGTTGCAGCAAGCCGACCAGCAGCCAGCCCGTGCCACTGTAGGCATCCTCGAGCCGGTTACCCAGGCCGATGGCAAACGCCACGGGCTGCACCAGGCCCTCGAACAACCACTGTTGCAGATCGTCAAAAGCGTGTACCAGGCCGTCCATGCTTCACTTCCCTGCGGGCATGCGCTGCGCAATCCAGCCCCGGTAATCCGGATGCTCGCGCAGGGTGCGGAAACAGAAACCGCGTTGCTTGAGCCCCGAGATCAGGGGCTCCAGCACGACCGGCGCCCAGGCGTCCTGGCGTGACCAGATGCCCAAGTGGGCCATCAGCACATCACCGGCGCGGATGTCGCGCAAGGCCCGCTTCAGAAGAACGTCGTTGGGATATTTGTCGCTGGGCAATTCGTCGCCCAGGAAACCCGCCGGCGCCCAGCCCACGTGCAGGTAGCCGCACTGACGCGCGGCGGCCAGCAGGGCCGGCGAGGTCTTGCCGCCGGGCGCGCGAAACAGCGGCAGTGCAGCCCGACCCGTGTGCTGCTGCAGGCGGGCCGAGGCGGCATCGAGCTGCGCGCAGTAGTCAGAGGGCTCCCACACCAGGTCGCGTCCCTGCTGGGCTCCGGCCGATGGCCGCACGCGCAAGCGCAAGCTGCCGTCCGCCTGCGGCAGGTCGGCGCGCCAGTAGACGTGATCCAGCGTGTGGGAGGCGAATTCATGCCCCTCGCCAGCCCGCGCCTGCCACCACACGGCCCAGTACCTGCCCAGGCTGCCGTCGCCCACCTGGGTGCGCTCGTCGGCGGCAAAGAAGGTGGCGCGCACCTGCTGGCGACGCAGCACGTCGGCGATCAGCTCGGCCACGCCCATGTGGCCTGTATCGAAGGTCAGGTAGACCGGCTTGCTACAACCGTCGGCAGGCGGGCTGTCGGCCGTCGCCGGCAGCGCACAAGCCAGCAGGGCCAGCCCGAGGGCGACAAGACGGCTACTGGCGCGGCGCATGGTCCAGTGTCCAGACCCCGTGGGGCGATTTGCCGACCCGGATCTGGCGCACCACCTGGCGCGTGCCGGTGTCGATGACGCTGAGTTTCTGCGCCCAACGCGACGACAGCAGGATATAGCGTCCGTCGGCCGTCAGGTCCATGCAGTCGGGTCCGCCCGGACCAGGGTACTCGTCCACCACGGTCATGGTCTTGTAGTCGATCTTGCTGATGGTGTTGGCCACGCGGTTGCTGACCAGCACATGGCGGCGGTCACCCACGGCACGGAAGGCGTGCGCCCCCTTGCCGGTAGGGATCATCTGCACGGCGGCCGGTACGGGCATGGCCAGGTCGTAGACCTCCACGCCCTCGCCCCCGGTCAGGCCGACGAGCAGGAAACGGTCGTCCGGCGTGCCGAACACGTCGGCCGGAAGGGGTCCGGTCTTGATACGCCAGAGCAGCTGCTGGCGCTGCAGATCGATGGCCACCAGTTCGTCGCTGTCCTGCATGGACACATAGGCGACGGTGCTCTTGCTGTCGATCCAGATGTGGCTGGGTGTCTTGGCGGTGGGGATGCGTTTGGCCAGCGTGAGTTCGCGGCCGTCCCAGCGGTAGATGTCGACATGGTTGAGCCGGTTGGCGGCGGTCACGAACCACTGCATGTCGGGCGAGAAGCGCAGCTGGTAGGGGTCGAGGATGCCACGCACGGTGCGCTGCACCTCGGCTGTGCGAGGATCGACGAAGGTCAGCGTGTCACTGAAGGCATTGGCGATGATCAGTGACTTCTCGTCCGGTGTCAGGTAGAGGTGGTGCGGTTCCTTGCCGGTGGCAAAACGCTTGGTTTCCGTCCAGCTGACGGGATCGATCACGCTGACATCGGCGTCCTTTGAGTTGAGCACGAAGATGGGTGCCGGCAGCGGCTGCGCCACGGACCATCCAGCCGTCAGGGCCAGCAGGAGGACGAGGACACAAGGGAGGGACTTCGGCATGAAACGCTCGCGACGATGGAGCTGCAAGTGTAGCGGCCGCTGTGCGGCCTGTTGCTTGAACGGTTTGAGGCAAATCAAGCGCTGGCGCCGAAGCACCGCCAGACCGGCCTCAGGCCTGGATCAGCGCCAGATCCTCAGCCTCCAGCCAGCGCCACTGGCCCGGAGCCAGATCCGCCGGCAACCTGAGTCCGCCGATCTGCGAGCGGTGCAGCGCCTCGACCCGATTGCCCACGGCGGCCACCATGCGCTTGACCTGGTGGTACTTGCCCCCCGTGAGGGTGAGCCGCAGACGCTGCGGTTCCGTGAGTTCGCAGGCTGCGGCGCGCACCGGCCTGGGATCGTCGTCCAGCACCACGCCCGCCAGCAGCTGCTCCAGTTCACGCTCGCCGGCCGGGTGCTTGAGCGTGACCTCGTAGACCTTGGGCACCTCGTGCCGCGGTGAAGCCAGGCGGTGGATGAGCTGGCCGTCGTCGGTCAGCAGCAGCAGGCCCGTAGTGTCCTGGTCGAGCCGGCCGATGGCCTGCACCCCCTGCACGGCGCCCTTGTTGGGGCGCTGGCGCAGCGGCGCGGGCAGCAGGGTGTAGACGCTGGGCCATGCCGAGGGCTTTTGCGAGCACTCGATGCCGGCCGGCTTGTTCAGCATGATGCAGGCGCGCCGGTGGCAGACCCATTCCAGCCCCTGCACGCGCAGGCACAGGCCTTCGTCCTCGAACTCCGCCGTGGCATCGAGGCACACGGCCTCATGAACGGTCACATGTCCCTGCTGTATTAGACCGGCGCAAACACGGCGCGTGCCAAAGCCCTGGGCGTAAAGAATGTCCTGCAACTGCATGAAAAGGTCTCAAGGGCCCGGCTGGCAAGGCCAGGGAATGCAAAAACTGTAGCGAATCAGCACGCTGAGTCAGGAATCAGGGCCTGATTCCGTGCAAAAGTGCAGCCTAAAGCCCCTCCAACTTGCTCCAACTCCGCTTATCTGGTTCAGGATAGGCGCCGTAGACCTTACACTTTTCCAAAACAACGATACCTTTGCATATGAACGGGTACACAGGGTGGATGATAGTCGCAGGACTGATGGCAGTGAGCGGAGCACTGGGTGCTTACGCCTACGCCATGCGCCTGAAAAAGCAGGAGCTGTCCAAGCGGCGCATCCCGCGCAAATGGCCTCTGGCTGTTCGAGCCATGCTGAACAGCCGGGAGCGGCTCGTCTGGCGCTGGATGCTGCGTGCCTTCCAGGACCAGCATGTCATGGTGAAGTTGCCGGTGACGCGCTTCACCATGCCCCAGGTCCGGGAAGAAGGCCAGCACTGGTTCCAGATCCTCAGTGGTGTCTACTGCACTTTCACCGTCTGCAACAGCGAAGGCCAGGTGATCGGCTGCGTCGACGTACCGGGCCCGCAGGGGCTGTCGCTGAGCAACCAGACACTCAAGCACACCCTGCTCTCGCAGTGCAATGTCCGCTACTGGGTGGTCGATCCCGAGCACCTGCCCAGCGTCAGCACGATCCGTGCCGCCTTCCTGGGCGAACAGGCCGTGATGAAAGAGGAACTGGAGCGCGTGCGCACCGAGACCGAATTCAACCAGACGCGCGCCAACCTCAAGGCCGCTCTGATACGGCAGCGCAACAACCAGCCGACGGCAAGTGACTTCGCGCGGCTGGAAGCCCTGATGTCCGCCGACCCGCACAGCCACGACGCCTACGAGAGCCAGCTCTCCACCACCTGGAAACACGACTCCTTCGTCGCCCCGCTGGACAGCCGGTCCGGCGAACTCACGGAAGGCCGTTGACCGGCGCCTGCCTGGGGCAGGGCACGAAAAAACCCCGGCCGTCACCCGGCCGGGGTTTTGTATTTGGTGGAGCTGGGGGGATTTGAACCCCCGTCCGCAAGCCTTGTTCGAGCAGATCTACATGTTTAGCGGTCTGATTTGGATCTCGCCACTGGCATCGCGCAGTCGCACGCTATACCAGCCGCCAGCACCCTATTTTCTCGTCCGCTGCTAAGGTACCCAGCCCCGGACCAGCCGATGAAATTATCTTTACAGCCGGGAGGCTTGCGCCCCCTTGCCCAGCCCATCGGCCTGCTGTTGTAAAGCTCACTGGCAATTAAGCAGCGAGTGCGAAACGTTCGTCGTTTGCAGTTAGGTTTTTTGAATCAGTTTTACGAGCACATTCAGCTCGACATGCACCACATCGCGTCCGAACCCACGTCGAAACCAATGCAGCCCCAAGGCTCCCATTTTAGGCCTGTCCGAGCAATTGCAAGAGCTCGGCCGGAGAATTAATCAAGGCATGGGCACCCCAACTGGCCACATCGGACTTCTGGCCCAGGTAGCCGTAGCTGGCGGCCACCGTGCCCATGCCGGCGGCCAGGCCCGCCACGACGTCCCGTTCGTCGTCCCCTACGTAGAGGCAACGCTGCGGATCCAGGTCCAGGCGGCGCGCGGCCTCGAACAAAGGTGCCGGATGCGGCTTGGGATGCGGCGTGGTGTCGCCGGCAACGATGACCCGGGCACTGGCAAACAGGGGCATGGCGCTGGTGAGCGGCAGGGCAAAGCGCTCGATCTTGTTGGTCACCACACCCCAGGCCAATTCGCGCTGCAGCAGCGCGTCGATCAGCTCGGTCACGCCGGAAAAGGCATAGGTACGCTGCGTCATGCAGCGCTCGTAATTGGCCATGAACTCCTCACGCAGGTCGTTGTAGCCCGGGTCTTCCGGCGTCAGACCGAAGGCCACGCCTATCATGCCGCGTGCGCCGGCCCCGGCCATGGGGCGGTAGCGCTCCAGCGGCAGCGGAGGCAGGCCACGGACCGTACGCATCTGGTCGGCGGCGGCGCCCAGATCAGGGGCACTGTCGATGAGGGTGCCGTCCAGGTCGAAGAGGACGGCATCGATACCGGCAAAGCGTTCCATCATGCCCCCGGCTTGCGTGTCGCCAAGAGGTAGTTGACACTGGTGTCGCCGCTGAGCCAATAGCGCCGGGTCAGCGGGTTGTATTCCATGCCGCGGGTTGGACCCAGGTCCAGGCTGGCCTGACGGCAAAAACGGGCCAGTTCGCTGGGACGGATCATCTTGGCGTACTCGTGCGTGCCGCGCGGCAGCAGCTTGAGGAGGTATTCGGCGCCGACGATGGCCAACAGGAAAGACTTGGGATTGCGATTGATCGTCGAAAAGAACACCCAGCCCCCGGGCCGGACCAGCGTGGCGCAGGCCCGGACCACGGAGGACGGGTCCGGCACGTGCTCCAGCATCTCCATGCAGGTCACCACATCGAAGCTGGCCGGCTTCTCGACCGCCAGCGCCTCGGCGCTGATCTCGCGGTAGCTCACATTGGGCGTGCCGGCTTCCAGCGCGTGCAGCTGGGCCACCTTGAGTGCCTTGCTCGAAAGATCGATGCCGGTGACCTGCGCGCCCTTGCGCGCCATCGAATCGGACAGGATGCCGCCGCCACAGCCTATATCGAGCACCTGCTTGCCAGCCAGCGGCGCAAGGCCGTTGATCCAGTCCAGCCGCAGGGGATTGATCTGGTGCAAGGGACGGAATTCGCTCTCGGGATCCCACCAGCGGTGGGCCAGCTCGGAAAACTTGGCCAGTTCGGCCGGATCGGCATTCACGGTAGTCGTCATGGGCAGATTATCCGGCAGCTCATACAAATAGCACCTCCAGAAGCAACAAACCCCGCCGAAGCGGGGTTTGTTTCAGGCAATCAGCAGATTACTTGTTGGCGCGGGTACCGACCACTTCGATTTCCACGCGACGGTTCTTCGCGCGGCCTTCGGTGGTGCGGTTGTCAGCCACAGGCTGCTTCTCGCCCTTGCCTTCGGTGTAGACGCGGTTCTTGTCGACGCCCTTGGAGGTCAGGTAGGCCTTCACGGCTTCGGCACGACGCACCGACAGCTTCTGGTTGTATTCGTCGGTACCGATGGAGTCGGCGTGGCCCACGGCGATGATGACTTCCAGGTTGATGCCCTTGACCTTCGCGGCCAGGTCGTCCAGCTTGGCCTTGGCGTCAGCCTTGAGCACCGACTTGTCGAAGTCGAAGAAGGTGTCGGCAGCGTAGGTCACCTTGACGGCAGCAGCCGGCGGCGGCTTCGGAGCAGCAGGCTTCGGAGCAGCGGCGGGAGCGGGAGCGGGAGCCGGTGCAGGAGCCGGTGCCGGAGCAGCCGGAGCAGCCTGCGGGGCGGGGGTGGGTTCGGGGGTGGACGCACAACCGGCCATCACAAGTGCGACTGCAGCGAACAGGGCTGCCACGGAATTCAGTTTCTTCATGGTTCTCCTCTAGCGGATTGGGGCCTGAGCGGCACGGCGGTTAAATGGAAGGCATTCATTGTTATGAGCGCCACCCGACTGTCTTATACATTGTGCCATATCAAATCAGGGGGTCAACCGGCGAAACGCGACGCGGGCGCATGCCTGCTGGGCCTGCCGATGGTCTGTTGCAGCCATGCCACATGGCCGGCACTTTAGAATCATGGATTGCCCACGCCCGAGCTCACCTTCTCCATGACCCAATTCGCCAAGGAAACCCTGCCCGTCAGCCTCGAAGAGGAAATGCGCCGCAGCTACCTCGACTACGCCATGAGCGTGATCGTCGGGCGAGCCTTGCCCGATGCCCGCGATGGCCTCAAGCCGGTGCATCGGCGCGTGCTCTTCGCGATGCACGAGCTCAACAACGACTGGAACCGGGCCTACAAGAAGTCGGCGCGTATCGTCGGCGACGTCATCGGCAAATATCACCCGCACGGCGACCAGTCGGTCTATGACACCATCGTTCGGATGGCGCAGGATTTCTCCATGCGCCACATGCTGGTGGACGGCCAGGGCAACTTCGGCTCGGTTGACGGCGACAACGCCGCCGCCATGCGCTACACCGAAATCCGCCTGGCCAAGATCGCCCACGAGATGCTGGGCGACATCGACAAGGAAACCGTCGACTTCGGCCCCAACTACGACGGTTCGGAAAAAGAGCCGCTGGTCCTGCCCAGCCGCCTGCCCAACCTGCTGGTCAACGGCTCGGGCGGTATTGCCGTGGGCATGGCCACCAACATCCCGCCGCACAACCTCAACGAGGTGGTCGACGCCTGCCTGCACCTGCTGCGCAACCCGGAAGCGACCATCGACGAGTTGATGGAGATCGTGCCGGCCCCCGACTTCCCCACCGCTGGCATCATCTATGGCATGCAGGGCGTCAAGGAGGGCTACCGCACCGGCCGCGGCCGCGTCGTGATGCGCGCCAAGTGCCACTTCGAGGACATCGACAAGGGACAGCGCCAGTCCATCATCGTCGACGAGCTGCCCTATCAGGTCAACAAGAAGAACCTGCTGGAGCGCATCGCCGAACTGGTGCACGAGAAGAAGATCGAAGGCATCAGCCATATCCAGGACGAGTCCGACAAGTCCGGCATGCGCGTGGTGATTGAACTCAAGCGCGGTGAAGTGCCCGAGGTGGTGCTCAACAACCTTTACAAACAGACCCAGCTGCAGGACACCTTCGGCATGAACATGGTGGCCCTGATCAACGGCCAGCCCAAGTTGTGCAACCTGAAGGACCTGATCGAGGTCTTCCTGGACCATCGCCGCGAAGTGGTCACCCGCCGCACGGTGTTCAACCTGCGCAAGGCACGCGACCGTGGCCACGTGCTCGAGGGCCTGGCCGTGGCCCTGGCCAACATCGACGACTTCATTGCCATCATCCGCAACGCCCCCACCCCGCCGGTGGCCAAGGCCGAGCTGATGGCCAAGCCCTGGGACAGCAAGCTGGTGCGCGAGATGCTCACCCGTAGCCGTGCCGACGGTGGCGTGGTCAATGCCGACGACTACCGCCCCGAAGGCCTGGAAAAGGACTACGGCATGGGCAACGACGGCCTGTACCGCCTGTCGGACACCCAAGCCCAGGAAATCCTGCAGATGCGCCTGCAGCGCCTGACCGGCCTAGAGCAGGACAAGATCGTCACTGAATACAAGGAAGTCATGGCCGAGATCGAGGACCTGCTCGACATCCTGGCCCGTTCGGAACGTGTCGCGCTCATCGTCAGCGAGGAGTTGTCCGCCATCCGCCAGGAGTTCGGCCAGGGCAAGATCGGCGCACGCCGCAGCCAGGTGGAACACAACGCCCAGGACCTGGCCACCGAGGACCTGATCACGCCGACCGACATGGTGGTGACGCTCAGCCATTCCGGCTACATCAAGAGCCAGCCCCTGTCCGAGTACCGCGCCCAGAAGCGCGGCGGCCGCGGCAAGCAGGCCACCGCCACCAAGGAAGACGACTGGATCGACCAGCTCTTCATCGCCAACACGCACGACTACATCCTGTGCTTCTCCAACCGCGGCCGCCTGTACTGGCTCAAGGTCTGGGAGGTACCCGCCGGTTCCCGCGGCTCGCGTGGCCGCCCCATCGTCAACATGTTCCCGCTGCAGGAGGGCGAGAAGATCAATGTGGTGCTGCCTCTGACCGGCGAGTTCCGCAGCTTCCCGGCCGACCACTATGTGTTCATGGCCACCAGCATGGGCACCGTGAAGAAGACCACGCTGGACGAATTCAGCAACCCGCGCAAGGCCGGCATCATCGCCGTGGACCTGGACCCGGGCGATTTCCTGATCGGTGCGGCCCTGACTGACGGCCAGCACGACGTGATGCTGTTCAGCGACGGCGGCAAGGCCGTGCGCTTCGACGAGAACGATGTGCGCCCCATGGGCCGCAATGCGCGCGGCGTACGCGGCATGATGCTGGACGATGGCCAGAGTGTGATCGCCATGCTGGTGGCCGAGGACGAGCAGCAAAGCGTGCTGACCGCCACCGAGAACGGCTACGGCAAGCGCACCTCCATCCTGGAATACACACGCCATGGCCGCGGCACCAAGGGCATGATTGCCATCCAGCAAAGCGAGCGCAACGGCAAGGTCGTCGCCGCCACACTGGTGCACGCCGACGACGAGATCATGCTGATCACCGACAAGGGTGTGCTGGTGCGCACCCGCGTCGCCGAGATCCGCGAACTCGGCCGTGCGACCCAGGGCGTCACCCTGATCGGACTGGATGAAGGCGCCAAGCTCAGCGGCTTGCAGCGCATCGTGGAAAACGACGCAAATGGGGCTGAAAACACCGAGGGCGAGACCGGCAACGCGGAAGACGCCACCTGATGCAGCGCCCGTACAACTTCTCGGCCGGCCCGGCCACCATCGCGCCCGAGGTGCTGCAACAGGCCGCCAGCGAGATGCTGGACTGGCATGGCAGCGGTATGGGCGTGATGGAAATGAGCCACCGCGGCAAGGAGTTCATCAGCATCTATGAACAGGCCCAGGCCGATCTGCGCGAACTGCTGGCCGTGCCGAAGAACTTCCGCATCCTCTTCATGCAGGGCGGTGGCCTGGCGGAAAACGCCATCGTGCCGCTCAACCTCTCGCGCGGCGGAACGGTCGATTTCGTGCTCACCGGTACCTGGAGCCAGAAATCGATCAGGGAAGCGCGCAAGTACTGCCGCGTCAACGTGGCAGCGACCGATGAGGCCGAGGGTTTCACGCACCTTCCCGCGCCCGCCAGCTGGAAGCTCAGCGCCGATGCGAGCTACGTGCACATCTGCTCCAACGAGACCATCCACGGCGTCGAATTCCACGCGTTGCCCGACCTGAAGGCGCTGGGCTCGAACGCACCGCTGGTGATCGACTTCTCTTCCCAGGTCGCCTCGCGCCCGGTGGACTGGTCGCGCGTGGGCCTGGCCTTCGGCGGCGCACAGAAGAACATCGGTCCGGCCGGCCTGACCCTGGTGATCGTGCGCGAAGACCTGCTGGGCCACGCCCTGCCCGCCTGCCCGAGCGCCTTCGACTACAGGATCGTGGCCGACAACGAATCGATGTTCAACACCCCGCCGACCTACGCCATCTACCTGGCCGGCCTGATCTTCCAGTGGCTCAAGAAACAGGGCGGCGTGCCGGCCATCGAGGCGCGCAACATCGCCAAGGCGAAGCTGCTGTACGAGGCCATCGACCAGTCGCAGTTCTACGTGAACCGCGTCGCCAAGGACTGCCGCTCGCGCATGAACGTGCCATTTTTCCTGCGCGACGAGTCGCGCAACGATGCCTTCCTGGCCGGCGCCAAGGCGGCCGGCCTGCTGCAGCTCAAGGGCCACAAGTCTGTGGGCGGCATGCGCGCCAGCATCTACAACGCCATGCCGCTCGACGGCGTGCAGACTCTGGTCGAGTACATGCGAGAATTCGAACGTACTCATAGCTGATCCGCGATGGCCAAGACCCTGCCCGAACTGCGCATCCAGATCGACGCCCTGGACCAGGAGCTGCTCGCCCTGCTG
>Ga0209262_10000908_pt1 | contig 12406 bp, 7 predicted proteins | sample Lowcelwee11metaG_FD_187171 | JGI IMG/M metagenome (GOLD analysis project Ga0209262, IMG submission 187171) | Freshwater pond sediment microbial communities from the University of Edinburgh, under environmental carbon perturbations - Low... | ecosystem: Environmental > Aquatic > Freshwater > Pond...
GGATCCGGGCCAGTAATTGAACGATCCTCCGGCATCCTGGAATGTTCTGAGCTTTGAAATTGCCGAATTGATATTTTTATCGATCTCCTCATATAATGAGCTGTTCTGCTTTAATAAAGGTTTTACGGACAGCTGCGAGAATCCTTTTGTGACGGTCTGTTCAAGACAGCCGTACGGGTAGCCTATCAGATAATTCATCCTTCTATAAATGTCGGGCAGCTTGATCTTTGAAACAGTTACCGATGAGTTTACCGTACCGTCGAGATAATCGGCAAGCGTAAAATCAACCGATTTTCCTTTTTCGCACATCTTCGTGACTGTTTTGAATTCCCTTGGTGAAAGTGATTTTACCGCTATTTCAGTATTGCTTTCATATTTGTATTTACCGGATTGAACCGTAAATTTTATCTTTGAAACCCCGGTCTGATCTTTCGCTCTGACCCTGAAATTAACTGTTTTATTCTCTATGCCGGAAAATTTTACGGTTTTAGGCTTTTCATCCGTCGTCAGAGCTCCGCTAAGTTCAATTTTAACTTCAGCTTCCTTAATTTCCGCATCCATGCTGAAAACTGTTATTGGAATATCGAATTCATCACCGGGCGCAAGCGTTCTGGGGATCGAAGGCATGGCTATAAGCTCTGTTTTGACCGGAACCTGTTTTTCAAAACTTCCGTATTTTCCGTTTTTCGCGCTGACCGCCATTATCCTTACCGCCCCGACATATTCCGGCATCGTGAATTCAACTTCCGCGTTGCCGTTCTTATCGGTTTTTAAAGGACCTTTGAACAGGGAAACAGGCTTGAACCTCTGCGCGTTCACTTCGCTGAGCATTTTAGCCCTTTCCGCGAGGCTTCCTCCTATCGAGAATGTATTCGCCGCAGGCCCCCTGTTAGCGCCAATTACAAAACCGTAAAGATCGTAAAATCCGGCTCTGAGCCTGAGTTTTTTATTGAAGAATTTCCACGCGTCAGGCGATATAAAATCCGTAATACTCAGAAGTCCCTGATCAACAACGGCTACTGTGAACTGCGTCTCTTCTCCCGCGTTTATCTGCAGCTTGAATTTTTCATTCGGTCTTAAAGCAGCTGGAACGGTGATCTTCAGATCCTGTTTTGTTTTCGGATCGGTTACATTGACAGGAATTGTTCCTATTATTCTTACCGGCCTGTCATTATCCGATTTCGAGTTCGGCTGAATTACCGAGACCGTGCAGTAAATATTAGGTATCATGCTGCTTTTTATGGGAATTTCTATTTTTGATTCATTCGTCTGGGCGGTAAAACTGTAGCTGTCAATATTTTCTGAACCTTTATCGAACGAAACAAGCACTCTTGCCTGTTCTGGCGTAGGGAATTTTACAATTGCCGTCTGACCCGGTTCGTAAGAGGATCTGTCGGTTTTCAGAGCCTGAAAATCCGCCGAATTGATGTCTTTATCGCTGTCGCCCCAGTATGACGACTGTATAAAGTATGCCGCGCTGTGGGTGCCGGAAGCTTTCTGGGAGACTTCGATCAGATAAAGCCCGTCCTCTCTGAAATTATATTTGAATGAGTACGGTTTGTTTGAGGAAATAAAATCCTCCTGATGTACCAGCCTGGTCTCGAAATCCGATCTGAAGTTCATTCTGCTGTCCCTTCCGCTGTAATCCCACCACCAGTACCTTTCATTATAATAAATTTTTATTTCCATTTCTCTTCCCTGAAGAGGGTAACCGTCAAGGGCTAAAAGAACGGTTTTAAGCTCGAGTTCGCTGCCTGCCCTAATATATTCGTTCTGCTTTCTTTCTAATCCGATATAGGCATCGTACGGATCGCAATTTATAGTCAGTCTGCTTTTGTTAGGCCTTCCCCCTTCTTCCATGACTTCAGCCGAAAATTTTATTGAAGCCGCGGAAGGTATCTGAGTCAGTTTCGGGAGATTGAATTCCATAGAATGCTTTCCTTCTTTATCAAGAGTTCCGGAGAAAACAGTACCCTCGGTTCCCGTAAAATTCAGTGTTTCATTCCCGAAAAAATAGTTCGGATACTTTTTGAACCCCTTTTCCCTGCCGTAGAAATTATAATTTACCGAAGCTCTCAGATTGGAAGCCGGATTTCCGAAAAGATACTTTGAAGCAATATCTATTTTAAGTCCTGTATCATTCACGCTCAGGCTGTCTTTATCGGCCTTTAAAGATACATCCAGCATTTCCGGCACTACCGTTTCTATGCTTAATGGTTTATAAAATGACTGTCCTCCTGCTTCCGCTGTCATGTTCCATGTACCGGTCATGTCTTCGGGATTTGTAATAAAGGTGTATTTGTAAAAACCGTCTTCGCCCTTTTTAATAATCTCCTCTGCCGCAACTTTATTCAGCGGATTTGTTATTTTTACTTTAACGGGATGATCCTTCGGATATGTGTCGTCATTGTTCCTGAATATCATTGAGATATTGATCTGGTCGCCGGGTCTGTAAACCCCTCTGTCGGTATATAGATACCCTCTTGTCTTATCAGCGGAATAATCCTCTCCGCCTATATCGAACGCCGAGAAATTCACCTGCATTTCGTTCAGCTTGATAATTGATCTTTCATTATTTCTTTCGGCTGTTACATAGAACGGCGCTCTCTGTGTTTTTTCAAATGTTATTCTGCCTCTGTGATCTGTCTTGCCCGCCTTTAATACCTGATTCTGGAAGTCTAGAAGTTTTACATCCGCGCTGTTTACCGGATTTGCCGTTTCGAGATCGAAAACATAAACGCTGCTTCCGTTATCGGACTTGATATAACTGATGCCGAGATCAGAGAAAATTATATTTTTCTCGGCCTTACCGTTCAGCGCAGGATATCTTCCGTCCCAGGGAGAATATCCCTCCCCTTTCCTGTAAAGGGTATTTTCTTCTTTGTATATCAGTTCAAGCACATACAACCCTTTATCATTTTTGGGGATGAGTTTACTCAGGTCTATCTCGTTCACTACCATGTCGTTAACTTTACCCGCGATCTTGAGTGTATCCTTTTTTATCTCAATTCCGACCCTCTCGAATTCGTCGCCGTAACCGTAATAATCATAATAGTCATAGTAAGATGAAGTGGGAGAACTTTTCAGTGAACTCCTCTGAAGGAACTGTCCGAGATTCGTTTCATATACTTTCTTTACTTTAACCTGAACTTCTTTAATGTTCTGGGTATTGAACCTGATCTTTTTATCGTTGCCTGATGAAAGGAAACACCCGTTATCCGCAAATTCCAGCTTCGGGGGTTTATCGGTAAATTCGATATTTTTTACATAATCACTTTTGAGCGTGAATCCAGCTTTATTCGAAATATTGCGGTTTACTGTGATCACATATTCTTTTCCGTACTCGAAATTTCCGGTCAGAATGATGCTTTTTCCTATCTTTTTCTGAGCGAAATTCACTTCCGGAGATACCATTATAAGACCCAAAATGTCCTGATCAGGAGAAAGTTCAGAAGCGAACAGTATCTCGACTGATGGATTTTCGCTGTCGGTTTTTCTTGATACCTGAACTACCTCCATCTCCTCTTTTGTGGTAAATGAAAATTCGCGGATGAAATCCGAAGCCATACCGGTATTGGTCTTATCGATTTTAAAATAAAATAATTTCTTTTCAAGAGACTGGGTAAATTCGGCTGTAACAAGTTTGAAAGAGGCTTTGTCAGCTCCCTGAAGCAGTTCAAATTTGAAATCATTCCCGTTCATTGTGAGAGTTACAGCCTTCTTCAGCTCTTCAATATCTGTTTTATAATTAAAGATCAGATCGGCCTCATAGCGGATTTTTTTGTCCAATATGCCTTTAACATCTCCGGTAAAAGAAATTACATCCCGTCTGTAAACAGAGAATTCGAAATCATAATCCGCTACATCCTTATACCTGATATCCAGTCCGCTGAGCTTCAGAACGGCTTTATAATGTCCGCCCTGTGTTAATTCGGCGGCAGGAACGAAAGAGATCATTCTGTCGCTTTTCCAGATTGCTTCGCCTTCGATCTCAGGATCGAAATCAAATATATTCATATCTATTTTTGTGCCGGTTGAAGTAACATCGGTAACACTTGATATAAATTCGATATCTATGCTCTGGTCGGGAAAGATTCTCGAAGGAGTATAACTTACATACCGGGCTACATGCACTGAACCGTCTTTTGCGGTTTCTTTTTCGAAACAGCCTACAAATGATAAAAGCACTGCCGTGCAGAAAAAAGTCGCAATAATCTTTTTCATAATAACCCCGGTAATATTAACAATTAATCTAAATGATTTGAACGATATTTTCAACTTGAAAATTAAATATAATTCCGTTATATTCCCGACCGTTTGAATTAAGGAGTAACTGAGGGATGAAAAAATTATCGAAAACCGCATTTTATTATTTTATACAGGGTCTTTTAGCACTGCTGCCCCTGATCGTTACAGTCTGGGTAATTAAACTCGTTTACAGATTCATAGAAGGAATTCTGGAGGACTTTTTCTATTTTATTCCAAGCGATTTCATGCAGACGCACCATATTTTCATTAAGTTCGCCTCAGTAATTGTGATGCTGTTCGCCGTTATGCTGTTCGGGATGCTGATGAGGACAGTTATGGGAAAAGTTCTGCTGTCTCTGACAGATTCGTTCTTTATGAAGATACCGGGATTAAGACCTATTTATAAGGCAGTAAGACAGGTTATCGAGTCTTTTTCATCACATAAAAAATCTTTCTTTTCAAATCCTGTTATGATCGAATATCCGTCAAAGGGAATATGGACTATCGGCTTTAATACCGGTGAAGTTCCTGATGAATTTAATCCGGATCCCTCACAGAAAAGATTTTCTGTGTTCATTCCCACAACGCCGAACCCCACAAGCGGCTTTCTGATGATAGTTTCAGAAGATCAGATCAGACCGCTTAAGATGAAAACTGAAAAAGCCATGCAGTTCCTGCTTACCGGAGGAGTTGTAAAAGAATAATGGAGTCTTAATAAAGAATGGATTCTTTTTTGTTTCTGACGATTATTTTTCTCAGCTTCGGTATTTATTTCATTCCGAACCGATACAAGTACGAATACACAATGATCCTCCTTCTTGCCGGTATTTGGGTCACTTCCTCATGGAGTATTCAGGCATTGTTTTTAAATGACCTGCCTGTTTCTATAGATCTTCATTCCGGATTGCTGAATTATGATTTTTCGCTTTATATCGATAAATTATCCGCATTCTTTCTTCTGGCGGTCAATTTCACTTCGCTCACAGGATTAATTTACGCATATAAATATCTAAAACCCTATTACAGAATAAAATATCCGCTGAGTTTTTCGATCCATTATTTTTCTTATCTGTGGCTGTATCTTTCAATGTCGATGGTGGTAATGCTTCAGGACGGTATAGCTTTCATTATTCTCTGGGAAATTATGGCTTTATCGTCTTTCATGCTCGTGATCTTCAACGCTGAAAACAGAGAGATTATGAAAACAGGCATAAATTATCTTATTCAGATGCATATCGGCATGATCTTCATTCTGTTGGCTTTTCTGATAGCGGAAAACGGAACCGGAATAATGGGATTCCGTTCTTTGAAACCATATTTTTCAGATCATTCGAACATTATTTTATTCATGATGTTTTTTATCGGATTCGGTCTTAAGGCCGGATTCATGCCTTTACATACATGGCTTCCCCAGGCTCATCCCGCCGCCCCTTCGCATGTTTCCGGTGTCATGTCGGGCATTATGATCAAAATGGGGATTTATGGTATTTTAAGAGTTGTGGCGAGTCTTCAGAGCGATCTTTTTATTATAGGCAATATAATTTTATTTGTGTCCCTTATTTCCGGTGTGCTCGGAGTAATGATGGCAATAGTTCAGCACGATCTGAAACGGCTTCTCGCATATCACAGCATAGAGAACATCGGGATAATCGGCATCGGGATAGGATTGGGCACGATCGGACTTGCCGGAAAAAATGATTACCTGTGTCTGCTGGGATTCGGAGGCGCTCTTCTGCATGTTCTTAATCATTCGCTTTTTAAATCACTGCTTTTTTACAGCGCGGGATCGGTGAATCATTCAACAAGGACGAGAAATATAGAGGAACTCGGCGGTCTGATAAAGAAAATGCCCTACACATCCGCTTTTTTTCTGATCGGATCGCTGGCGATCTGCGGCCTGCCTCCTTTCAACGGGTTCATTTCAGAATATCTCATTTACTCCGGAATGTTCAAATCGCTGTACGGAACAGATCTTTATACGGCATCAATACTGCTTTCCGGCATAATCGGTCTTACTCTTATCGGCGGGTTAGCGGTTTTCTGCTTTACCAAAGCTTTCGGTATAGCTTTTCTCGGTCAACCGAGGACGAATAAAGCAAAACATACTGAAGAAGTACCCTTTCCGATGCTTTTTCCGGGGTTCATGATAACTACGGTGATAATGATCATCGGCCTCGCCTCAACATTCTTTGTACTTCCGGCATTCGAAATAGTGACAGATCTTTTCACAATTAAAGGTTTGGATCAGTCTGAATTGAACATTTATACAGATAATCTCATGAAGATCAGCTCACTCGGCGGAATATTTATTTTAACTGTCATTCTGCTCATATTTTACAGACGCTATCATCTGAGTTCAAAAAAGGTTTCTTACGGAAAAACATGGGGATGCGGCTATACAGCCGGAAATTCAAGACATCAATATACCGCGACTTCTTTTGCAGACAATTTTACATGTTTGGCTAATCCTGTTCTGAGATCGGCAAAACTTGAGGAAAAAATAGAAGATACCGATATATTTCCTAAAAAAAGGCATTTCCATACTTCAAGCTGTGATGTTTTTAAAGACTATATTATTGAATACCCCAAGGAATTCCTTCTGAAAAGCCTTAAGAAAATTGCCGTTATGCAGACCGGACAGATAAATCATTACATATTATACACATTTCTCTTCATTATAGGAGCTTTACTTTTAACATATTTCGAGCTGATCTGATCATGACAGGACTTATCCTTATAATATTCTCCGCTGTATTTTTCCCGGGTATAATCCTTAGAACCAAGAGTATAGCTTCAGGGCGAAAAGGACCCGGGATACTCCAGCCTATGAAAGACTTAAGAGTACTTATGATGAAGGACAGCGTATTCAGTAAAACCACAAGCATTATATTCCAGATCGCTCCTGTCATAGGTCTGGCTTCGATTATATGCGCTTCACTTATTATCCCTTTCGCAAATCAGCCTGCGTTTTTCAGCTTTGAAAGCGATTTTATATTTTTTGCTTATATACTTGCGGTCGGAAAATTCTTTATGATAATTTCCGCGCTCGACACAGGAAGCGGCTTCGAAGGCATGGGCGCCAACAGGGAAGCATTCTTCTCCATGCTGGCTGAACCTGCTTTCTTTATTTTCCTGGCAACACTGGCTATGCTGACCGGCTATACATCATTTTCGGATATTTTTACAAAATTCTATATTACCGACAGCGATTTTATTATGATATTCAGCCTGATAGGAGTATATTTATTTATTCAGATAGCCATGATCGAGAACAGCAGGTTCCCTATCGACGATCCGAAAACACATCTCGAACTGACCATGATACATGAAGTCATTATTCTGGATAACTGCGGTTTTGACAAAGCTCTTATCCATATAGCATCATACCTGAAATTCGCTGTTTACGGTTCTCTTATATATAATATTTCCGTTCCTGCAGGATGGAACATCTTCCTTCAGACAGGTTTATTCCTGTTCATTCAGTTCTTTTTCGCCGTCATCATCGGATTTCTTGAATCATTCAGGGCGCGCAATAAAATGATCAAGAATTCTTATTTTATTCTTACTCTTACGGCGATCTCTTTCATAGCCTTTGTGATAATAATAATAATAACGGGAAAAATCGCTTAAATGATTAATTATCTGACAGTCATGTTCGCAATTACCATAGTATATATGGCTATAGCTGAAAGATATAAGGTTTATGCCAGACTTCTCGGTATTCAGGGATTAATTCTTTTCGGGATGACTCTCTCCGAACTTAACGAAATTGAAATAACCAATCTTATCTTCATTTCTCTTGAGACTCTGGTTTTTAAAGCTATGGTAGTTCCTTATATGCTTAACAGGATAATAATAAATACCAAGGTCTTGAAAGTCCATAACGAAGCGCTTTCAGGTTTTTATGAGCTCCTGCTGATAATTATCTCACTTCTTATAAGCATCTTCATGGCTTACACTCTGAAAAGTCCCTATATAGATACAGTTTTCCTTACAATAGCTTTCTTTACACTTTTCTCCGGGCTGATAATAATTGTAACTCACAGGCTGATCATTTCGCATCTGATCGGCTTTCTTGTTCTAGAGAACTCGGTCTTTATTTTCTCCATGGCTATCGGAAATGAAATGCCTATGCTTATAAACATCGGTACACTGCTGGATATTTTTGTCGGGGTTTTGATCCTGGGATTCTTCGGAATGAAACTGAAGCCGAATATTGATGAACTAACAATGCTCAAGGATTAATTTATGGATCTCAATGTTTTCTTTTCAGTATCAGCAGTTCTGACTTCAATTATTTTGTTTTCCGGAAATAAATACGCTACAAAAATTTATGTGATACTTTACGGTCTGATACATGCGGTCTTTTCAGTTTTATCATGGACGAAGATAGGAAAAACCGAGTTGACATATTTTACTTTTGACAGTCTGGCGGTACTTTTCCTCACGATCCTGTCACTGGTGGTTTCAGCTGTGATCTACCACGGATTTATATATGTGTCAAAAGACGAGACCAGAAAATATAATATTTATCATGCCTCTCTTCTTATCCTCGTAACCTGTATATCGGGTGCTTATCTTTCAAATAACCTCGCGGCTTTATGGATATTTGCCGAATCAGCTACTCTCGCTGTCGCAGGACTTATTTATCATGACAGAACCAAAATGTCATTGGAAGCGACATGGAAATATATCTTTTTAAGTTCTGTAGGTATCGCGATCGCGTTCATCGGAATTCTTTTCATTTCTATGACTATGGAAGGTACTATTTACAATGATCTTTCTTTCAGTTCGATATCAGCCGCTGCATATTCGGCAAAACCTCTCTATCTGAAAATAGCGTTCCTGTTCATTTTTGTCGGTTTTGGCACGAAAATGGAAATCTTTCCAATGCATACTGTAGGGATCGATGCCAATTCTGTGGCTCCTTCTCCCGTCGGTGCACTGATCTCGGCCGGACTTGTGAATATGGGTTTTATAACACTTTTCAGAATTTACGGTGCACTATCCGGATCAGAGATATTCGGGTGGATGAATAACATCCTGATACTTGTCGGTCTTTTATCTCTTCTCATGGCAGCCGGATATATGCTTAAAGCAAAGCATCTTAAGAGAATGCTCGCTTATTCGACTCTTGAAAATATGGGATTGGTATCGATAGCGCTGGGTGTTGGAGGAAAAGGATATTATGCCGCCGTTCTGCTTCTCATTTTACATTCATTTATTAAATCAGGCCTTTTTATACAAATGAACCTGCTTTATAGAAAACTGGGTACCAATAAACTTGACGAGTGCGGAAGGTATCTGAAGATATTTCCGCCGGGAGCTCTTGTGTTGATAATAGGAACAATATGTATAATGGCCATTCCGCCTTCGGGTCTGTTCCTGACGGAGATGATGATTTTTCAGGCGCTTATTGAGGATCAGAAATGGTTCGTTCTGATAGTATCCGCATTCCTCATCTGCTGTATAATTTACGCTCTGACCATTAGAATTATGCATGTGGTTTTTTCCCCGCCCAGAGTAGATCTGAATTTTATAGAAGAGGAAAAAGTTAGCCCGCTGGAAACAGTAAGTCAGATCGTGTTCTTCGCGATAGTGATTATACTGTGTTTCTATCAGCCTGTTTTTCTAAATGATATGATCAGACAGAGCGTTGCCGTTTTATTAAAATAGAGTAATTTATGAAATTCTTTTTAGAAACAGACAATAATTCAAACTCGGTAAATCTATCGGACATTCCGGTACTGAATTATGTATATTTTTCAAACATGCTTATTTCATTTTTTAAAGAGCCTGACAGTCACTGTCTGTCTTATTATGCTTTTAAGAAAAATAATAATTTGAAATTTATATGCGCGGTAGCTAAAGACAGCAATGAAAAAATTTACCTCTCCTCCCATGAATTGAAAGCTGGAGAAACCGCATTAAAATCTCTTACTCCGATCTTTCCTCAGCTTCATATTTTCGAAAGAGAGATTTCCGAAAAATTCGGTATTGTTTTTGAGGATCACCCATGGAATAAGCCTGTAAGATATCCTTATGACAGATCCGATAAAGATAAGGTCATGAATAATTATCCGTTTTTTCAGATCGAGAGTGAGGAACTTCATGAAGTGGGTGTAGGACCTATTCATGCCGGAGTGATCGAACCGGGACATTTCAGGTTCATCTGCAACGGAGAAAAAGTGCTTCACCTTGAAATACATCTGGGATATCAGCACAGAGGGGTTGAAAACCTGTTTCTTAAGCATGATAACGGAATTAAAAGGTGTATCCTTGCGGAAAGTATAGCCGGAGATACCGCTGTCGGGAATTCGCTTGCACACTGCCAGCTGATAGAATCATTGACTGATTTTGAAGCTCCTGAAGATCTTCAGATCGAAAGATGCATAGCTCTTGAACTTGAGAGGATTGCCGTTCATATCGGTGACACGGCTGCTTTATGCACCGATGTCGGCTATCAGCTCGGACAGGTCGTATGCGAAGCATTGAGAACGACGATAATAAATACAACTCAATTCTGGTGCGGAAACCGTTTCGGAAAAGGACTTATCAGACCGCTTGGAACAAATTATCCTCTTAATGCTGCTGTTGTTGACGAAATTGTAAAGATCCTCACTGATTCAGGAGAAAGGTATTATGATATTGCTGAAAGGATCTATTCTCTTCCAAGCGTACTGGGCAGATTTGACGATATCGGAACAGTTACTACAGAACAGGCTTTAAGCATCGGTGCGGTCGGAATGGCAGCCAGAACCTGCAACATTCATAGAGATACCAGAATAAATCATCCTTTCCAGTATTTTAGAAAGCGCAAACCTCAGATAGTAACTCAGGAAAAAGGTGATGCGCTCGCAAGAGGAATGCTGAGATATCTTGAAGTGAAAGAATCTGTTAAACTTATATTTGATCTAATCGACCAATGGAAGATTTCTGAAAAGTCAACTTCAAAACCCGATTATAATTATAAGCTTAAGCCAAATCAGTTCGCTGTTTCCGTTGTTGAAGGATGGCGGGGCGAGTTATGCCATTTTGCCGTTACAGATGAAAAAGGTAACATAACTCATTATAAAGTAAATGATCCGTCTATGCATAACTGGTTCGCTCTGGCTCTCGCCGTAAGGAATCAGGAAATATCGGATTTTCCTATCTGCAATAAAAGTTTTAATTTGAGTTACTGCGGTTATGATCTGTAAAATGGAATTATTATGATAAAAGAAATTAAGATATTAAGACGGCACGGGATACAGTATGTTCCAGATCTGAAAGAAGCGTTTCTGTCGCCCCTTTTCAGAGGAAGACCGGTCATTAAAGAAGAACCTTACAATACTGAAATCGAAATCCTGATAAAATTATGCCCGTCAGACGCAATAGTGACCGAAGGAGGATTCGGTATTGATCTCGGAAAATGCGTTTTCTGTAAAGAATGCGCGTTCGCCTTCCCTAATATGATCGAGTTTACGAATGATTATAAAATTGCTGCTAACGACAGAAATGATCTTATAGTCAGAAAGGGTGATCCGGCTATAAAACTCAACGAAGGGATCATCAGACCCGAAGTAAGAAAACTTTTCAAAAATTCATTGAAGCTGAGGCAGGTGTCGGCAGGCGGAGACAACAGCTGCGAATTTGAATTGAACGCGTCCGGAAATGTCAACTTCGACATGGGCAGATACGGGATCGAATTCGTGGCTTCTCCGAGGCATGCCGATGGAATAGTAATCACCGGTCCGATCACGGAAAACATGGCTGAAGCGCTTCAGATATGTTATGATGCTGTTCCAAGCCCGAAAGTAATAATCCTGGTAGGAACTGATGCCATTTCAGGAGGCATGTTTAAAGAATCACCGGCAGTGAACAGAAAATTCCTTGAACAATATCCGGTTGATCTTTATGTGCCCGGCAATCCGGTACATCCCCTCACTTTCATAAACGGAATTCTAAGTTTACTGGGAAAGTAATTTTAATTGGTAACTGAATGCAGATTTTTATTTTAATAATACAGATATTTTTAATACTTTTCGGTGTAATACTTCTTGTAATGGGATTCCGCATCATGTATTCTGAGCATATTATCAAAAAACATGTCCGGAAATACATCGGTAAAGTTGTCGGTAACGAGGTAGATAAGATAAATGAAGGTGAAACACTGCAT
>Ga0209262_10000910_pt1 | contig 12400 bp, 12 predicted proteins | sample Lowcelwee11metaG_FD_187171 | JGI IMG/M metagenome (GOLD analysis project Ga0209262, IMG submission 187171) | Freshwater pond sediment microbial communities from the University of Edinburgh, under environmental carbon perturbations - Low... | ecosystem: Environmental > Aquatic > Freshwater >...
CTGGGGATCTACAGCGTCGCGCGAATCTTTGGCGCGGACAACCGCGAGGCCGTGCAGCGCTCGGCGCTGTTCGCGCAGGGCGGGGAGTTCGCCTTCGTGCTCTATGCGGCGGCGCTCACGGCAGGCGTGTTCGACGCGCGCGCGGGCGCAGTGATGTCGGCGATCGTGATCCTGTCGATGGCGCTGACGCCGCTCGTGGTGCTGTTGCTGGATCGCTTTCTGCCGAAGCCGGCGGTCTCAATGCATGGCATCGAAGAGCCGCCATGCCTCACCGGCCGCGTGCTGATCATCGGCTTCGGCCGGTTCGGGCAGGTGGTGAGCCAGCCGCTGCTCGCGCGAGACGTCGATATCTCGATCATCGACGCCGACGTGGACATGATCCGCGCCGCCGGAAATTTCGGCTTCAAGGTCTATTACGGCGACGGTTCGCGCCTCGACGTGTTGCGCACGTCAGGCGCTGGCAAGGCGGACGCCATCCTGGTCTGTATCGACAGGCCGGCGGAGGCGGATCGGATCGTCGAGCTGGCGAAACATGAGTTCCCGCAGGCTAAGCTGTTCGTGCGCTCGTTCGATCGCGGGCACACCCTGCGGCTCATCCAGGCGGGCGTCGACTACCAGGTCCGCGAGACGTTTGAGTCCGCGATGACTTTCGGTGGGCAAGTGCTGAAGGGGCTGGGCCATTCGCCGGAGGAAATAGCGGAAACGCTGGCCGACGTGCGCCAGCGTGACGAGGACCGGCTCGGCCTGCAGCTGATCGGCGGCATCACCGCCGGCCGCTCGTTGATGCGCAACAACCAGGCGACGCCGGAGCCTGCGCCGCTGACGCGCCCAAAGCACGAGGCGACGACGCTGAACGCAGACGCAGCGTGGGTGATCGAGAAGGACGGAAACCCGTCCTGACGCCACGGGCCGGCCGGCTAGCCGCCCGGCTTCTGCTCTTCGTCCTTCTTCGCTGCGAACGGATAGGAGCTTTGCGCCGCGCCTTCTTTCGGCGGAATCTTCAGCGACAGGATCATCGTCAACGCCAGCACGACGACCGTGAAACCCAGGGACCACGACACCGGAATCTTGTAGATGTCCAGCAGCAGCATCTTGGTGCCGATGAAGACGAGCACGATGGCCAGGCCGTAGGAGAGCAGGTGGAAGCGCTCGTGCATCTCGGCCAGCATGAAATACATGGCGCGCAGGCCGAGGATCGCAAAGACGTTCGACGTCAGCACGATGAAAGGGTCCATCGTGATCGCAAAGATGGCGGGAATGGAGTCCACCGCGAAGATGATGTCGACGATGCCGATCAGCAGGATGACCACGAACAGCGGTGTCGCCATTTTCACGCCGTCTTGTACGGTGAAGAACCTCTCCCCGTCATAGGTCGGCGAGATCTTCATGTGCCGGCGGATCCACTTGAGCGCCGGATTCGCCTCGAGGTCGGGCTCCTGCCCGGTGGCCACCCACATCTTGATGCCGGTGAAGACGAGGAAGGCGCCGAAGAGGTACAGGATCCAGTGGAACTGCGAAATCAGCCATGCGCCGACCAGGATCATGATGGCGCGCAGCACGAGCGCACCGAGAATGCCGAACATCAGCACGCGCTTCTGGTACTCCGCGGGCACGGCGAAGTACGTGAATACCAGCAGGAACACGAAGATGTTGTCGACGGCCAGCGCCTTCTCCACCAGGTAGCCGGTGACGAACTCGAGTGCCTTGGCGTCCGCGGTCTCGTTGCCCTCGGGTCCACCGAGATACCACCAGAGCCAGGCGACGAACACGAACGAGACCGCCACCCAGATCAGCGACCAGATGGCCGCTTCCTTCATGGTGACCTTGTGCGCGCCCTGCCGCTCCATCGCGAAAAAATCCACGACCAGCGCGGCCAGCACGAACAACACGAACAGTGTCCACAGCAGCGGCGTACCAGTCGTTACCATCATCATCGGAGTGAGTTCCCGTGTGCGGTCCAGTGGGGCGGCTCAGCCGCCGGCGAGCCCCAGTTGCTGCACCGTGTTGCCGGCGGCGGTTACGAATGCGAACGCGACGCCGCCGAACAGCGCGGCGCTGACGCACACGGCGCCCATTGCCGCCAGGGCCATCAGGCCGTCGCGTTGGAGCAGGGCGCAGCCGAAGAGGAGGATACCGGCGGCAGGCAGCAGATTGGCAAAAGGAATCGGCAGGAAGACGAAAAAGGACAGCCCCAGGCAAGCGAGGCCGATGAGACGCTCGGCCCACGGGGCCATCAGGAACTCGAGGCGCGGCTTCAAGGCTCGCTCCAGTCGCTGCAGGAACGGCTGCACCCTGCCGACGATCCGCCGCAGGTCCGAGCGGGGAATCTCGAGTCGAACGAGCCGCCGTGGCAGCCAGGGTCTTTCTGTGCCGACCAACAGCTGCCAGGAGACCAGGATCAACGGCAGCCCGAGCAGGATCGACAGGCCGGGAACGAGCCCCGCGACCATGTTCGGGATCGCCAACAGGACGAGCATGGCGCCGAACGAGCGATCGCCGACCGCGGCCCGCAATTCGCCAAGTGTCACGGACCCTGACTCCGGCTCGGCGAGGCGGGTCAGGATGGCCGAAAGTTTTTCAGCGCGTCGTGCAGGATGTCGAATGCGAGGCATGACGCGATAATGCAATGGTCCGCGAACCAGAAGGAGCCAGAGTACGTGATGCCGGGAGCGAGAGCGACGCGAGCCGCGGTCCGGTTGTCGTGCATTGGAGTCATGGCGTTGGCAATGGCCAACCAGGGCGCAGTTTCCGCGTCGGACGCTGGCCCCAGTCCGTCGTCAATCGGACCGCAATCGCCGGCTTCGTACCGCGGCACCCTGCCCTGCCCGGGTTGTGCCGACACCCGGACGCAACTCGACCTTTGGCCGGACGGCACGTTTCATCTCGACCGCAGCGCTGGCGCCGGGGTCGACGGCAGCCTGGACGAAATCGGCCGCTGGCGGCGCGACCCTGACGCTGCGCAGATTCTGCTGTACGGCGGGCACGAGGCTCCGCTGCGAATGCAGATCGTCGATTCACGCACGCTGCGCGCACTGGATGCACAAGGCCAGCCCGCCGGACGTGGTGATGAGTTCGACCTGCGGACCGACGGGCCGTTGACGCCTGCCGACGTTTCGTTGCGGCTGCACGGCATGTTCACGTACCTGGTCGACGCGCCGCGTTTCGAGGAGTGCCTCACCGGCCGCTCGTATCCGGTCGCGGAGGAGCAGGACTACCTCGCACTCGAAAGGGAGTATCTGGCTCTGCCGAAACCCACGCCTGGGTCGCCGGTGCTCGCGAGCTTCGACGGCGCGATCGAGCAGCGGCCGCGAATGGCAGGCTCTGCTACCGGGCAGACCGTGAAAGTGCGCCGTCTGACCGGGCTCTGGCCCGGCCAGACCTGCGAGCGTGCGATGAGCCATGCGAGCCTGGCCAACCAGTACTGGCGAGTCGATCGGCTGCGCGGCGAACGCGTCGCCCCGATCGACGAGGCGCAGGGTGACGTATTCGTCATCCTGCGAGGCGATCAGGGTGGCTACGTGGCCAATGCCGGCTGTGGACGGTATGCCGGTACCTATCGAGTGGGCGGGGCCTCGATTGCGTTCGACCCGCCGGCTGGACTGCCGGACTGTCCCGCGAACTTGCGTGGCCGGCAGCAGACGTTGCTCGATACAATGGCTGCGGCACGCACCTGGGTCATCCACGGCCAGGTCCTCGAACTCTTCGACGCGGCGGGCGCCGCGCTGGCCGCGCTCGAAGCCGTGTATCTTCAGTAACGCTCAGCTGCTCCGGAACACCTCGAATGCCCATGCGTCTCTTCGCCCGCCTGCTGCCGGCCGTCGTCCTCCTGGTGCTCGCGGGTTGCTCCAGCCTCGTGCCGCGCCCGGATCTTCCGGTGGAGGCCGGGTTGCCGGTGGCGCAGGGCACGCCCCTCGACAAACTGATTTCCGGCGTCGAAGCCGATCGCCCCGGCCAATCCGGATTTCGCCTGCTGCGCGAAGGACCGGAAGCGTTCGCGATCCGTGCGCACACGGCACTGCTGGCCGGACGCAGTCTCGACGTCCAGACCTACATCTGGCACGACGACGCCACGGGCAGCTTTCTCGCGTACCGGGCGCTGGAAGCCGCCGACCGCGGCGTCAAGGTCCGGCTGCTGGTGGACGACATGGATGCACGCGGCAAGAACTATGTGTTCGCCGCGTTGGATGCGCACCCGAACATCGAGGTGCGCATGTTCAACCCGTTCGGTTCGCGCAGCGGCGCACTGCGGTTCGCCTTCGAGGCGATGGGCAGCTTCAGCCGCATCAATCGCCGCATGCACAACAAGACCTGGATCGTGGACAACCGGATAGCGATCGTCGGCGGCCGCAATCTCGGCGATGAGTATTTCGGTGCGAGTGAAGAGGTCAACTTCGTCGACCTCGACTTCGCGATGGTCGGCCCGGTCGTGCGCGATGCCTCGGCCTCGTTCGACCGCTACTGGAATTCTGCGGCCGCGTATCCCATGGCACTGCTCGCGCCGCAGGACGTGACGCCCGAGGCGCTCGCAGCACTGCGCAAGCGGTCAGCGCCCAAGGCCGCGGAGGTGGCAAACCACCGCTTCGCCGCCGAATTGCGCAACGACGATGCGGTCCAGCGGCTGCTGTCAGGCGATTGGCCAATGCACTGGACATCGCAGTACCACTTCGTCTCCGACGACCCGGCCAAGGCGCTCGGCGACGGTGCCGGGCTGGCGGGATCGCAAGTCCTGGCCATGATCGGGCCCATGCTCAAGGACGCGAAGCAGCACGTTGCCATCATCTCGCCGTACTTCGTGCCTGGCAAAGAGGGCAGCAACTTCCTCGTGGACCAGGCTGGCCGCGGCACGGAAGTGCGGGTCCTCACCAACTCGCTTGCGGCCAATGACGTGGCGATGGTGTACGGGGGCTACTCTAAGTCGCGGCCGAAGCTGCTGAAGGGCGGCGTGCAGATCTGGGAACTGAAACCCCTGCCAGGTGCGGCAGCGCAGCAGAGCAGGTTCGGCTCGTCCGGTGCGAGCCTGCACACCAAGGCCATGGCCACGGATTCGTCGAGACTCTTCGTCGGCAGCTACAACCTCGATCCACGCTCGACGTCGCTCAATTGCGAGCAGGGCGTGTTTGTCGAAGAGCCGACCGTCGCGACCCAGCTGGAGGCGATTTTCGATCACGAATCATCGGGCGACCGTGCGTGGGCCGTCACGCTCGAGAATGGCGGCCTGCGTTGGAGCGACGGCAAGCAGACCTACGACGATTCGCCCGAAGCCACGGGCGGCCAGAAGTTCCAGGCCTGGCTCGCGAAGGTGCTGCCGCTGGATGCCCAGCTCTAGAACGGCGTGCCAGGCACGATGCGCACGGGGGAGTGGAAACATCTGACCCCGTGCGCGACCATTGCCTCCATGCAAAGGAACACCGCCTCGCCGTCGTTCGACTATTCCCGCATTCCGGCCATGCCGGCCTCGGTGTTCGTTGCCCCGCTGAAAAAGCCTGCGGGCCTCAACGACGACTGGCTCGAGCCGGCGCAGCGGAAGTATGCAACCGGCGAGGATCGCATCTGGGACGAACTGTATGCGCGCCAGATCGAGTTGATGCCCGGCCACGCGTGCCGCGAATTCATGCTCGGCCTCGAGCGGCTCGATCTCGGCCGCGGCGGCGTCCCTGACTTCAACCAGATCAGCGAGGAACTGCGCAGCCTCACCGGCTGGTCGGTCGTGCCGGTGCCGATGCTGATCCCGGACCACGTCTTCTACTACCACCTTGCCAACCGTCGGTTTCCGGCGGGCAACTTCATCCGCTCGCGCGAACAGTTCGACTACATCCAGGAACCCGACGTCTTCCACGACGTGTTCGGCCACGTGCCGTTGCTGACGGACCCGATCTTCGCGCGCTACATGGAAGCCTACGGCCGCGCGGGCTGGAAGGCGCTCAAGTACAACCGCCTCAAGGCGCTGAGCGCGCTCTACTGGTACACGGTGGAGTTCGGCCTGCTCCTCGAGGACGACCAGTTGCGCATCTACGGCGCCGGCATACTCTCGGGCCCGACCGAGACCGTGTTTTCGGTCGAGGGGCGCTCGCCCAACCGCATCCATCTCAACGTCGATCGAGTCATGCGAACCGATTACACGATCTCGGACCTGCAGGCGACGTACTTCGTGATCGAGTCGTTTCGCGAGCTGTTCCACCTGACGGAGCAGCGCGGCTTCGAACCCATCTATGAGTCGCTGGCCCCCGCCTTCCAGTACGCGAAGACCGCGGCGCTCGACACCGACCACATTTATCACCGCGGCACGCAGGAATACGAACTGCGCGGCGGTCGCGGCTCGGGCGCGAAGCCGGTCTAGGTGCGTGCGAAGGCTTCAGCCGATCGGCATCGCGGCAAAGGCGACGGCGGTAGCCATCACCAGCACCAGCAGCACGGCCTGCACCGCATGTACGCGCGGCTGCATGCTGACGATGCCCGGAATCAGGATCAGCGCGATCGAGGCGCGTATCCCGCGCGCACCGGCAAGATCAACGTGACCCTCGATCACGACGTGTGACAGCGTGCCGGCGACCACCACTCCGAGCAGCAGGCCCTGCGTCCAGCGGGCGTGGCGGTAGTAGTACTCGCGCATGTCGTGGACGCGGCCATCCTCGAGCTCGGGCACGGCGAGATGGCTGATGAGGTACAGCAGGATCGGCACGCTGAGGAGCAGCAGCGCCTGCAGCACCGTCCACGGCGCGTGGTCGTGGAAGCGCCAGATCGTGAACCAGCTGACCACGTGCCCGACGAACGTCAGCGCGATCCAGCACATGTGTACCCAGTAGAGGCGCACGCGGTCGCGGGCCTCGATCATCTGGCCGACACTGCGCACCAGCAGCGACACGCCGAGACCCGCGACGATCGCGTACAGGGCCAGCAGGAATTCGAAGACCGTCAAGTCACGTACCCTGGCCGGCCCGGTGCGGGCGCATCGTCAGTTGAGCTTGGCGCCGGGCTTCAGGTCTGCTGGCACCGGTGAGTGCGCCTTCAGTTCCTCCATGCCCTTGGTGGCGATGCTGGCCCATTGCGAGAACAGGGCGCGGAAGTCAGCCTGGTTGGTGACGCGCGAGGCAGACTGCATGCCGACGGTCGAGCGCGTCTCGCGACGGTCGACGATGCGCCCGAGCAGGGCGTTGGTCCTGGAGTCACGCACCTCGAGAATCAGCGTCGCCTCCCCGGCTTCGGCGGTGTAAGTCTTCACCCGGCCCGCGTCCATGGTGTCCGGCGCGTTGATGTAGAGGTTGGCGATGCCGGTCGAGACGCGCAGCACGTCGGGGCCGGGTGCCGTGACGACCTGGTAGCCTGCCTTCTCAAAAGCCTTCGACCAGACGTCGGTGAAGTTCGACGACGCGGCCGCCATGATCCTGGCGGCCTGCTCGTCATCGATCTTGCGCGACACGGTGCGCGTGTCGTTCATGTTCTTCTGCCAGTCCTTGCGGAAGGCGACCTCGGTCTTGTCGAGCATCACTTTCGTGTACGGGCGGAAGTCCGCGCCAGGCAGGAGGTAGACGAAGTCCATGCGCTTTGGCTTGACCTGGACGAGGCCGTCCCAGTTGTCCGGGGCGTCCTCCGCAACGACGGCGCTGCCGAACAGGACGAGGCCAGCCGTCAAAGCGGCTGCAAGCCAACGGGTGCAAGGCATGGCCGGTCTCCTTCCTGATCATGCGGACCAAAGGATAATCTTACCGCCGAATCCGCGATTCGGCGGACGCAGGGAACACGCCGACCTTGTTCAGCCGTGACGGGTCGCGGAAAAAAAGCGCCCGTGAATCCACGCCTGGGTTCCTTGCGATTAAACGAGAGGACGGCAACGCCTTGCCGGCGCCATACTCGAAGCCGGGATTCCCGGGAGGCAATCCGATGCAGCGTCTCGCAGCGACCGCGTTTACCAGCCTTGCCTTGAGCATCCTGGTTACCGGGTGTGGCCTCGACAGCCGCGTCGCGCCCGAGGGGGGGCGTTCGATCGAGCGGACCGCCGGCCCGATGCTGGTTGACGAGCCGATGCTCGAATGGCATCCCGCACTGCCCGATGGTCATCCGCCGCTGCACCGGGGGCAACCGGCCCTGCCGGAGGGGCATCCCCCGTTGCTGCCCGAAGGCCATCCGCCGATTCCACGTGGCGAATGTCCGGCAGGCGGCATCGAGGGTCTCGGGATCTTGCCGGGTACAGCTGAGCCGGGTTCCGAGACCATCAGTACCTGATGACCGGGCCGCGGCGCCAGTCCAGCTTGCGCACGGAACAGGTCGCGCCCCGGTCCCTTTCGGTAGACTTGCGGCGGCTTGAAGGCAGGGCCACAGGCCCAGCCGCGCGTTGGCTGCATTGCTGCAAGGTACGGGTGATTTCTTGAATTTTCGCCGTGTTCTACGTGAGCCGCTGCTGCATTTCCTGTTGCTCGGCCTGGCATTGTTCCTCTACTACGGACGGGTGGCGCCTGATGACGATGGCGGCAAGCGCATCGTCGTCAGCCAGGCGCAAGTGGACCTGCTCGCCACGCAGTTCCAGGCCACCTGGAGCCGGCCGCCGACCCCCGAAGAACTGAACGGGCTGGTCGAAACCTACGTTCGCGACGAAATCCTGTACCGGGAGGGCAAGTCCCTCGGACTCGACCAGGGCGATGCGGTGATCAAGCGGCGCATCCGCCAGAAGCTCGACGTGATGTTCGAGGAGTCGATCGCGCAGAATCCGCCGACCGACGCCGATCTGCAATCGTACCTGGACGCCAATGCGGAGGCTTTCCGCAAGCCCCCTGTGGTCAGTTTCGAGCAGGTGTATTTCGGGGCCGAAGGCGGCGTCGACGCGACGATCACCAAGGCGCGCTCCGCACTGCAGCGAGGGGCCGACCCATCGACCTTTGGCCAGCCGACGCTGTTGCCTGCGCGCCAGGATCGCGTGCCGCTCGACCTCGTGGCGCGCGACTTCGGCAAGGAGTTCGCCGACGCGCTCGCGGGCCTGACGGTGGGTGAATGGTCCGAGCCCGTGACCTCCGGCTTCGGCAAGCACCTCATTCGCCTCAACGCCATCGAACCGTCGCAAGCGCCGGCGCTCGACGCGGTGCGTGACGTCGTCGCACGCGAATGGGAGAACGCACGGCGCAAGCGTGCGCATGCAGAAGCGCTCGCGGAACTGCGCAAGCAGTACGAGGTGGAAATCCTGGCCAGCCTGCCGCAGGTCCCGTCGCCTTGACCGCAATCGCGCGCGGCTGTTTTTTTCTCGTGATGCTGCTTGCGGTCGCGTTGCCCGCCGCCGCGGACGAGTTCCGTCCGGCGTACCTGCAACTCAAACAGGTCGACGACACGACCTACGACGTGCTGTGGAAAGTACCGGCGCTCGACGCCAATACCACGCTGCGACTCAACCCCGTCTTTCCCGAGGGCACCCGCCAGCTGACCAAGCCGGTTGGCAGTTTCGCGAACAATGCGACCGTGCTGCGCTGGCGCGTCGCGGTCGACGGGGGACTGGCCGGCAAGGCCATAGGGTTCCCGGACCTTCCCGGCAGCCGAGTCGACGTGCTGGTGCGAGTCGAGCGCGCAGACGGCACCGAACAGCTCGGCCGCGTGCTGCCGGTCGATCCGCGCTTCGAGGTGACCGCGAGCCCCGGCCATCTCGAGGTCGTCAAGACCTACACCGTGCTTGGCATCGGCCACATCCTGCTGGGTTTCGACCACCTGCTGTTCGTGCTCGCGCTGCTGCTGATCGTGGACGGCACGCGTCGCCTGATCGCGACCATCACCGCGTTCACGGTCGCGCACAGCATCACGCTAGCGCTGGCCTCGATGGGAGTCATCCACGTCCCCGGTCCGCCGGTCGAGGCGCTCATTGCGCTCAGCATCGTCTTCGTCGCCGGGGAGATCATTCACGTCCGGCAAGGCCGGCCCAGCCTGACGCAGCGCTATCCCTGGGTCGTGGCTTTCACGTTCGGTCTGCTGCACGGACTCGGTTTCGCCGGCGCGCTCGCCGAAGTCGGGTTGCCGCAGAACTCGATCCCGCTGGCGCTGCTGTTCTTCAACGTCGGCGTCGAGATCGGGCAGCTGCTGTTCATCGCGGCCGTGCTGGCCGCCATCGAGATCGGGCGCAGGTTGACGGCGCGCATGCAGTTGCGGGCTCCGGAATGGCTCAGGCGCGTGCCGCCCTATTTCATCGGCGTGCTGGCGAGCTACTGGGTGTTCGAGCGCATCGCGGGGTTCTAGCCCGCAGAGTCGCTGCAGGTCCGCAAGGAACCGGGCCGGGGTAATCCCGGCTAGCCCAGGTACTGCCGCGGCGTCTTGCCGGTCCAGCGCCGGAAAGCCCGCGTGAAGTTGCTCTGGTCGGAAAACCCGAGCAGGAACGTGATGTCGGCGAGGCTCTGGCGGCCATCCTGCAGGTACTCGAGCGCCAGTTCCCGTCGCGTCGCATCGAGCAGTTGCTGGTAGCTGGTGCCTTCCTTGCGCAGCCTGCGCTGCAGGGTGCTTGGACTCTGGTGCAGCGCACGCGCGATCTGTTCCTGGTCGATATCGCCCGACGGCATCGCCTTGAGCAGCAGTGACCGCACGCGCGCCGCAGCCGAATCCGGCACCAGGCCTTCGATGTACCTGGCCGACATGCGATCGGCCTCGGCGGCGAGCTCCGGGTTCCCGGTGAGCACTGGCCGCGCGGCAAGTTGTGCATCGAAGACAATTGCCACGTTCGCGGCATCGAACTCCACCGGGCATCCCAGCGCTTCATGATAGGCATCGAGTGGCGCCGCGCCCTCATACGGAAGTGTCACCTTGAGTGGCACCGCCGAGGGACCTGCGCACAGCCGGAGAATGCGGCAGATGGTCACGATGGCCGCATCGAAGTACTGCGGCGAAGGCACGACGGTCAATTCGGTTCGTCGCGTCTCGAGGCTGGCGAGGTTGTCACTCAACAGCAAAACGAAGCGTCCATTGGTGCTGACCACGTTGCTGTAGCGCTCGATCCTGCGCAATGCGGCCAGGACGCTGGTGCTGCTGACGATGCCCATGCCGAGCGCGTGAAAGATACCCGGCCGGGCAAGCTGGCCAGCGCGCAGTCCGAACAGCGGGTCGCCGGCTTCCGCCGCGGCGAGCCGCCACAGCTTCTGGATGCGCGCGGAAGGAAAACGGGCATTCGGGCGCGCCAGCAGGTCAGGGTCGATGTCGACGCGCCTGGCCAGCCCGTTGAAATCGATGCCGTAGTGCGGCAGGACTTCCTTCAGCGGGGCCAGCGTCATCGCCAGGGCGGTAGGTTTGTTCCACATGACCGTCGATCGGACCCTGATTATTTTAAATGACAGTCAATCTTGGCTTGATAGTCCCATGAGGCGACGGCTGTTGAAGCCAATCGACCAAACAACGCCGCCCGGCGACCAGAGCCTGCGCCTGCGCGCCGATACAGTGCCAAGCCATGGACGACACTACAAGAACCCGCAAGACCTCGCCCGCGCCCAGGGCCGACGACCGCGACCCAGCCCTGTTTGCGCTGGCCGAGTTGCTCGATTCGGAGCGTACGCTGGCCGCCAGCGAAGATCCCGGCCTGGTGGAGCGTGCAGACTCCGGACGGCTCTGGCTGCTCTGGTTCGCGATCGGGGCGACCGATGAGATCTGCCGGCTGACGCAACGCCGCGCGGAGACCGACCGCAACCAGGTGTTCCGGCAGGTTGTCAGCCTGATCTTCAACGAAGGCGTGCGCTCAGAGATGAACCCCATCCTTGCCGATCGCCACATGATCGAGCTCTTCGAGGCGGCCGGCATCAGGGCCGTGCAGGCCTGTATGAGTGGTGAGACGCGACTTGGTTACTACCTCGACGCGCTGCGTACCGCCACCGGCCAGCGCTGCTGACGCGGCCAGCGCTGCTGACGCGGCCAGCGCTGCGGGGGGGCATCTGGCCGGCCGGTTCCGGCACGGCCGGGAGCATAATCCCGCGGCCCCCGTCACCAAGTCCGTTGCCTTGATCGCAGGTTCATCTGGAATCACCTGACCAAGCCATTGCACGACCGGCAAGCCAGGCCGCGCGGGTTGCCGCGTTGGCGCTGTGCGCACTCGCCATGCTGCTGCAGGGTTGTGCGAGCGCGACGCTGCGACAGCCGCTGCCGTCCCGCCTCGCCGATCAGGCCACGCTCCCCGGCATGGCGGCGAACGTGCGCTACTGGGGCGACGATCCGTTGCGCGGCCTGCGCGAATGGGTCGACCTCTCCGACGAACAGCTCGAGGCCTGCTGCCGCGGAATCATGGACCGCCCGCACGACTACCTGCTGGTCTCGAGCGGTGGTGATCGCGGTGCGTTCGGCGCCGGATTGCTCGTCGGCTGGACCGCGTCGGGCACGCGGCCAGAGTTCCAGCTGGTCACGGGCGTCAGCACGGGCGCCATCATCGCCGTGTTCGCTTTTCTCGGGCCCGACTACG
>Ga0209262_10000912_pt1 | contig 12397 bp, 14 predicted proteins | sample Lowcelwee11metaG_FD_187171 | JGI IMG/M metagenome (GOLD analysis project Ga0209262, IMG submission 187171) | Freshwater pond sediment microbial communities from the University of Edinburgh, under environmental carbon perturbations - Low... | ecosystem: Environmental > Aquatic > Freshwater >...
ACGGACGCGGCGCGCGAGCCTACAGGGACGTATTTGCGGCGTTCCGCGGCAGGCGCAAACCGGCGGGCGGGCGGTCAGTGAGACGGTGCCGGATAGCAGCGCCGCGACGAGGTCAAACGCTGACGCGAACCTCGCCATCCCGCACGCTGACCTTGTACGTCTTGAGCGCCTGCTCGCCACGCACGATGTTCAGCACCTGGATGCCCGGCGGGAAATTCGCCCAGTCGATCACCTCGCCCGTGCGCACATCGAAGCGAGCCCGGTGGAACGGACACTGCACCTTGCAGCCGTCGAGGAGCTTGCCCTTGGCGAGCGGCGCGAACATGTGGGTGCAGCTCGCCTGCGTGGCGTAGAAGCCGTCCTGAAGGTGATAGACGACGACTTTCTCGCCGCCGACGGTGAAGGCCTTCATGTGGCCTTTCTTGATTTCGTCGGTGCGGCAGACGGTATGTTGCTTCATGGCGCGACCTGAGCAATGGACCTTGCCCGAAGTGTATCGTTCCCGGCACTCGGAACGCGAGCCGATCGGACACGCACCCGTGTGCGTCGCTAACGATCCTCCCGGGCGTGAAAGATGCGCAACACGATGAGGTTCGCACCCGACACCTCGTATCGGATCTCGTAGCGTCGTACCAGCACCCGGCGCACCTCGCGGTCTGCAAAGCCCGGCAACCGCTCGCCGAGCCTGGGTTGCGCAGGTATGCGCCGCACCCTCGCCACCACGAGACGCGCGGCCTGGGCCGCAGCCGACGGATTCACGGGCTCGAGGAACTCGTGAATCCGCCGCAGGTCGGCGAACGCGGCGAGTGTCCAGCGCAGTGCCACGACGGGCTACCCGGCTTCCTTGCCTCGTTTCTTGCCTCGCCTCGCCTCCCCGAGCGCCGCCGTCCATGACTCGACTTCGTCGTGCTCGACCAGGCGACCCGAATCGACGTCCCGCAAGGCCGCGAGCGTCTCACGATGACGTTCTTCCGCGAGCCCGACGTACGCCTCCAGGGCTTCTTTCACGACCCAGCCGCGGGGGCGATCCAGGCGGTCGGCGAGGCCATCGAGCCGCTTGGCCAGATCCGCGGGCACATGGGCCGTCACTACTCGCTTGCTCATGGCCAATCCACCTTAATCAAGTTGATTAACATCGTAAGCCACTCAGGCGCACGGACACAATCGGCGGCTTGGCAGGTATGCTCCCGCGACCGCAAGCGACCCGTGACGGACCGATGGCCCTGCTGCACCTCACCGACGAACAGATCCGCACCTGGACCCGCGAGCAGAAGGACCGCTGGTGGTTCGACAACGTGTTCCGCGGCAACATGCCGCAGCTCACGCTGCGCTCGGCAATCACGGGGTTCCTGCTCGGCGGCCTGCTCAGCGTCACGAACCTGTACGTCGGCGCGAAGACGGGCTGGACGCTTGGCGTCGGACTCACGTCGGTGATCCTGGCCTTTGCGATCTACCGCGTGTTCTCGCGGCTCGGCGCCCGCGACATGACGATCCTCGAGAACAACTGCGTGCAGTCGATCGCGACCTCCGCGGGCTACATGACGATGCCGCTCACGTCGGGCCTCGCCGCCTACATGTGGGCGACCAACAACGTGCTGCCGTGGTGGCAGATCGTCTGCTTCACGATCGTGCTGTCGATCCTCGGCGTGCTGGTGGCCTTCCCGATGAAGCGCCGCTTCATCAACGACGAGCAGCATCCGTTTCCGGAGGGCCGCGCCTGTGGCGTCGTGCTCGACGCGTTGTACGAGAAAGCGGCGGCCGCCGCCGGCATGTTCAAGGCCAAGGCGCTCACGGTCGCGGCGCTGCTCGCGGGCGGCGTGAGCTTCATCTCCGGCGAGAATTTCATGCGGCTCATCCAGGAACGCTGGCTCGGACTGCAATCGTCCTGGCACCTGCCGACCCATCTCGACGCCTGGTACTACTCGCTGGTGGACAAGGGACTCGCGCCGCTGCCGAAGCTCGCCGGCGTGGACATCCGCCAGCTCGCGCTGTCGCCGACGCTCGACTTCGCGATGATCGGCGCGGGCGGACTCATGGGGGTACGCACGGGGGCGAGCCTGCTGCTCGGCGCCGCGCTCAACTTCGTGATCGTCGTGCCGATCATGATCTCGCTCGGCGAGATCCAGCCGCGGGCCGGCTCGATCGCCGAGGGCACGGCGCTATTCGGCCGCGCGCACATCCTCAATACCTGGGCACTCTGGTGGGGCATCATCATGATGGTGGTGGCCGCGATGGTGGCACTGTTCGCGCGGCCCGAGGTGTTCGTCGAGGCGTTCCGCAGCCTGATGCGCCGCGGGCGCCCGGTCGTCGCTGGCGACGACGTGCTGAAGGACGTCGAATTGCCGCTGCCGGTCTCGTGGATCGGCGTGCCGATTGTTGGCGCGCTCGGCGTCTGGATGGCACACGACTGGTTCGGCGTGCCGTGGCTGCTCGGCGCCGCGTCGATTCCGCTGATCCTGGTGCTCGCGCTGATCGCCGCCAGCAGCACGGCGCTGACGGGCATCACGCCGTCGGGCTCGCTGTCGAAGATCCCGCAGTTCACGTTCGGCGCCATCGATCCGCGCACGCCCGCGCCGAACCTGATGACGGCCGTGATGTGCTCCGAGGTGGCGAGCAACGCGTCGAACCTGCTGATGGACATCAAGCCGGGCTACATGCTCGGCGCGAAGCCGCGACAGCAGGCGATCGGCCACGTCATCGGCATCGTCGCCGGAGCGCTGGCCGCGACCCCGCTGTTCTTCCTGCTGTTCGGCCTGATGGATTTCGATGCCGCCAGCGGGCCGTCGGTCCAGGAACGGATGGTCAGCGAGAAGTTCGCGTTCCCCGGCGCGCTGCAGTGGAAAGGCGTCTCCGATCTCGTCCAGGCGGTGTTCGGCGAGGGCAGCGCCCGCACGCTGCTCAGCAATTCGATCCTGTGGTCGATCGCGATCGCAGGATTTGCCGCGTTCATCATGGAAGTGCTGCGCATCCGCACCAAGAACCGCTTCCCGCTCTCGCCGCTTGCGATCGGGCTCGGCGTGGTCGTGCCGCCGGACTCGACGCTGATGATGTTCCTCGGCTCATTGTTCTTCTGGTACGCGGCCCGCGTCTACGGCGAACGCAAGGAGTCGCGGGGCTACAAGCTCTGGGTCGACGCGCAGGAGCCGATCTGCGCGGGACTGATCGCCGGCGCGGCCTTGATCGGCATCGGCGACATCCTGGTCAAGGTGTTCGTGTTCGGCTGAGCGGTGCATCCACCCGGGCGCGGAACGCCTCGTACTCGTCGACGACCCGGTCGGGCGCCTCGAGTTGCGGGTAGTGTCCCACGTCCTCGAGCAGCACGACGTCGGGGTCCGGAACGAGTTCGCCATAACGTTGCGCCAGGTGGCGTCCGGAGACGGGGTCGACCGCGCCGCAGATGAGCCGGCGCGGCACGCTGGACTCGACGAGCGCGCCGACCCAGCGCGATCGCTGACGGCGTCGCTGCTCCATGTAGCTGATCAGCCGCGCCAGCGCGAGGCGGCCACCATCGCGTTCCGCCAGCAACCACAGGTCCTGCAGTTCCTCGCGCGAGGGCGGATGCCGTCCCGAGATCGAAAGCATCGCCGCCGCGAACTTCTCGTAGTTCATGGCGCGTGCGAGCAGCGGCCCGAGAACCGGTGTCGCCAGCAGCTTCTGGATCGGCCGTGCGCGATGGGTCTCCGGAAACAGCCCGCCATTCAGGAACACCATGCTCGCCACCTTCAGGCGCCCCTCGGCGTGCCGCGCGAGCAGTTCCTGGGCTACGGTATCGCCGTAATCATGCGCCAGGACGTGCACGACCCCGACGCCGCACTCGCCGAGCAGCGCCATGCAGAAGTCCGCCTGCTGCTCGATCGGGTAGCGCGAGCCGCGCGGCTTGTCGGACAAGCCGAAGCCGAGCAGGTCGAGCGTGTACAACGAGTGCCTCGCGGCGAGGCGCGGCCAGACCCGGACCCAATCGTAACTCGCCGTCGGATAGCCATGGATCAGCAGCAGCGGTGGCCGGCCCGGCGTGACGGCCGTGTGCACGAAGATTCGCTGGCCGGACAACACGCGGGTCTCGCCGGACCTGATCCAATCGGCCAGCTGCTGCGAACCCTTCATCCGCATCCCCCACATCGGTTGTTGTGCCCGCCTGCGCGGGTCTTTAGGCTCAGAGTATGCTCAGTTCGCTTCCCGCTGGCAGCAACGTCCTGATCCAGGGAGCCAGCCGCGGCATCGGCCTGGAGTTCGTGCGGCAACTGCTCGCCGAACCGCAGGTCGGCCGTATCTTTGCCGCTTGCCGCTCGCCGCAAACCGCGACAGTACTCACGAGTCTCGCGTCTGGGGATCCGCGGCTGCGGGCCCTGGCGCTCGACGTCAGCGACGAGGAGAGCATCCGTGCGGCAGCTGCAGCGGTGTTGTCGGCGGCACCGCGGCTGCACCTGGTCATCAATTGCGCGGGTATTCTGCACGACGCCGCCAGCGGCATCGCGCCGGAGAAACGCCTCGCCGACGTTCGGCCGGAATCGCTGATCGCGAGTTTCGCTGTGAACGCGTTCGGTCCGCTGCTGGTCGCGAAGCACTTCGAAGGACTGCTTGCGCACAAGGAGCGTGCCGTCTTTGCGAGCATCTCGGCGCGGGTCGGCAGCATCGGCGACAACCGTCTCGGCGGCTGGTACGCCTATCGCGGCGCCAAGGCGGCGCAGAACATGTTTACGAAGACGTTGTCGATCGAGTGGGCGCGTTCGCGACGCAACGTGATCTGCATCGCGCTGCATCCAGGCACCACGGATACGGATCTTTCACGCCCGTTCCAGGCCAATGTGGCACCGGAGAAACTGTTCTCCAGCGAGCGCACCGTGCGGCAATTGCTGGCCGTCATCGATGGGTTGCAGCCCGAGGACACGGGCCGGTTCCTCGGCTGGGACGGCGCCGAGATCCCCTGGTGATGCCAGGCGCCGATGCGGCTGAGGCGCTGCCGATCCTGTATGCGGACGACGCTCTGGTCGTCGTCAACAAGCCGTCGGGCCTGCTGGTGCACCGCTCCCCGATCGACCGGCACGAGACGCGCTTCGCGGTGCAACTGCTGCGCAACCAGCTCGGCCGGCGCGTGCACCCGGTGCACCGTCTCGACAAGGGCACCTCGGGCGCGCTCGTCTTCGCGCTCGACCGGACGATCGCCGGGACGCTGGCCGCAGCCTTCGCGAGCCAGCAGGTGCAGAAGTCTTATCTCGCGATCGTACGCGGCTGGCCCGCCGAGTCCGGCACGATCGAGCACGCACTGGAAGCGGTGCAGGACCCCTACGCGCCAGCGGGCGATGGGGCCGCGAAACCCGCGCGAACCGATTTCCGCACGCTCGCGACCGTGGAACTGCCCCACCGCGTGGACCGCTATCCGACGTCACGTTACGCGCTGCTCGAGCTCCAGCCGGATACCGGGCGCAGACACCAGCTGCGCCGGCACCTGGCCCACATCTCGCATCCGATCATCGGCGACTCGACGTACGGCAAGGGCCGGCACAACCGGCTGTTCGCGGACTCGTTCGGCGTCAACCGCCTGCTGCTCGCTTGCGTGAAGCTCCAGTTCGCGCATCCGGTCACGGGAGCGCCGCTCTTGATCGACGCGGACCCGGGCCCTGGGTTTGCGACGTTGCTCGAGCAGCTCGACTTCCAGCCGGCGGCACCGGCCACCAGTCGCGTCATCAACCCAATTTCGCGTTGACCTTGGCCGCGAGCGCATCGATCTCGCCGTGACGACCCTTGTCAGCGGTTTCGCGGCCTGGACGCGCCGGCGCCTTCGCGGCCTTCTGCAGGTATTTGAGGGCCTCGGCGTACTGGCCTTCCTCGTAGAGGAAGTCCGCGTAGAAGTAGTTCGGGTCGATGCCGTTCGGGTTCAGCTCGAGCGCCTTGAGCAGCAGCTTGCGCGCCTTGTCGTCGTCGCCGAATCCCACGGGAAAACCCGGGACCCGCGCGTAGAGCGTGCCCAGGCTGGTATAGGCGGACCCGTCGAGCGCGCCCGGATCGATCTTGAGCGCCTTCTCGAGATTACCGCGGGCCTCCTTGGCGAGGCCGAGCGCGCCGAGACCGCCCTTGGCTCCGGCGTAACTGCTCTCGATGATGCCCTCCCAGATCAGCGCTTCGGCGCGTCCCGGATGCTGTTGCGTAAAGGCTTCGGCGCGCTTCTCGAGCGCGTCGAAAGCCTGTGCGCGCGCGTCCCCCGCGGGCGTCTCGTAGTTGACCTTCGCCCAGGCCTGCTGGATCGACAGCAGCTGCGCGTCGAATGCGGGGTCGCTCGCGGTGCCCGCCTGAGTCGTGCCGAGTGCCAGCATTGCGACCGTGGCAAGGAGGATTCTGGAATGCTTCATCGGTAGGGTCCTCATCAGGGTTTGGCCGCGGCTGCCGCCGACTCGCCGGCATAGCGCCGGATCACGGGCAACTGCTTGCGCAGCGCACCGTCCACCAGGCGCGGCAGCAGGCCATTGACGCGTGCAAAGAACTTCTCGGGCCAGCCGAGCACCGCCTCGACGCGGTTGCCGGCGAGCATGTCGCATACCGCCTTTGCGACCAGCTCGGGCGGATCCATCGCGACGCCGAGCTCGTCGTTCATGCGTTCGACGGCGGACGTGTTGATGCTGGTGCGGGTCGCGCGTGGCGCCACGTAGCGGACGGTGACGTTCGTGTCGGCCAGCTCGCGGCGCAGCGCCTCGGTGAAGCCGCGCACGGCAAACTTGGTCGCCGAGTAGACAACGTAGCCCGGATAGCCGATCGTGCCGAACACCGAACCGGTGTTGAGGATGCAAGCCTCGGGCTGCTTCTGCAGTTGTGGCAGCAGCTCCTGGCAAAGGTGCATCGGTGCCAGCAGGTTGATCGCGATCGCGAGATCGAGCTGCGCTGGCGGCTGGTCGGCGAACATCTGGAAGTGATTGACGCCCGCGTTGTTGATCAGCACGTTGATGCCGCCGCGCCAGGCCGCGGCCCCGGCCCGGATGCGCTGCCGGTCTGCGCCGCTGGTCAGGTCGGCGGCCAGGGTCTCGACGCGGTTGCCGTATTTCGACAGGCGCGAGGCTGCACGCGCAAGGGAGGTCGCATCGCGGTCGACGAGCAGCACGGCCGCCCCGCGCGCGAGGAGCTCGTCAGCGATCGCGCCGCCGATGCCGCCGCCGCCGCCGGTCACCAACGCACGGATGGAACTGGGCTTCATGCGGTTCTCCTCTGCGGCAATGTTGCGACCGCGGGCTGGACGTCCAGGCTGCGGAAGACCTGCCCGTACAGCCAGTAGATGCCGCGCGCGCAGCAGATCACGGCTTCGCGATCCTCGGGATCGGTGAGGCGTGCGAGGATCGCGGCCAGGTCATTGACGTGCTCCTTGTCGAGCTCGCCGTGACTGCGCAGGTAAGTGAACGCACGCGTCGGCAGGTCGAGAGTCTGCTGGATCCGATCCGCCGCCGTCAGTGCGAGCGCGACGCTGGTGCCCTCGAGCACGTGCACCATGCCGAAGAAGCCGAGCGGATTGCGGCGCATCACGGTGTCGTAGGCGTAGGCGATCATCGCCTCCGTCGCAATGGCTGGTGCAGAGGCAGCCGCGGCTTCACGGTCGCCGCCAGCCTGCGCGATGTCATTCAGGATCCATTCGTCGTGGCCGGCCTCCTCCTCGAGGTAGTGCAGCACCGCCGGCTGCAGCCAGCGATGTCGATCCGGCAGCCGAGCGCCGACGGCCATCAACAGTGGCACCGTATGGCGCACGTGGTGATAGGCCTGCGTCAGGAAGGCCACGTAGATCTCGCGCGTGACGTCACCAGCCAGGGAGCGCTGGATGATCGGCGCGGCCAGCAGGAAATCGCGGTCACCCGCAGTGGCGCGAGCCAGTTGCTCGTGAAATGTCATCGTTCACCTCGTTCAGGAATCGATCCCGCCGCGATACATCGCGTCGAGCAGGTCACCGTGGCGCTGCACGATCTCGGGGCGGCGCAGCCGGCCATTGGAGGTCAGCAACCCGTTGTCGAAGGAGAAAGGCTCGGGCGCGCGCAGCCAGCGGCGCACCTGCGCATACTCCGGCAGCGCGGCATTGGCCGCCGCAATCGCGTGATCGATCGTCGCGTCGTCGGCCGATTCGCGCGGCGCGCTCACGATCGCGACTGCGTAGGGGCGCGCCTCGCCGTGCACCATCACGTGGCGCACGCCGGGATGCTGCGCGATCTCGCGCTCGACCCACTCCGGCGCGACGTTGCGGCCGAAGCTGGTGATGAACACGTTGCGGATCCGTCCCCGAACGTACACGTAACCGTCCGCGTCGATCTCGCCGAGATCGCCGGTCGCCCATTCCTCGCCGGCGCGGCGCGGCGAATCGCCGAGGTAGCCGAGCAGCGTCACGCCGGAGACCATGATCTGGCCGTCGTCGGCCACGCGGACGCGCGCGTGCGGCAAGGGCCGGCCGACACTGCCCCGGCGCCGCGCGTCGGGCGTGTTCAGGCAGACCACGGACGCGCACTCGCTCAGGCCGTAGCCCTCGAAGACCGGCAAGCCGAGCGACTCGGCTCGCGCCAGCAGGTCGACCGACACCGCGGCGCCGCCGACCGCCACGAAGCGCAGGGAGTCCGGCACTTTCCAGCCGCGCTCGGCGGCGCTCACCAGCAGACGCAGCAGTTCCGGCACGAGCACGATGCTGTCCGGACGACTGCTCGAGATGCAGGCCAGCAGGCGGGCGGCGTCGGGTCCGGCATAGCTCATGCCGGTGACGTCCGCGGATGGCAGCAGGCAAGTCGCACCCGCCAGCAGCGGCGCATGGATGCCGGCAATGTTCTCCAGCAGCGTCGCAAGCGGCAGCAGGCAGAGATGGCGCTCGATGCCGAGCGACTCGGTCGCGCGCGCCAGCGAGCTGGCGATCGCATCGAGTTGCGCTGTGCCGAGACAGACGCCCTTCGGGGCGCCGGTGCTGCCCGACGTATAAGTCACCTTGGCCGTGCCGGGCGGCAGCGAAGGCCGTGTCGATGCGTCCAGCTGGCGACGAAATAGCGCGAGCCCCGTGCGCCCGGACAGGCCAGCGCTGCGCCAGCCGGGCAGCAAGTCGCGCACGCGCGACGGATCGTCGGTGAGCAGGCCATCGATGCCGGCATCGTCCAGCGCGTGACGGATCTGCCCCGGCGTGAAGAACCCCGGTAGCGGCACGTTCGGCAGCGCCTGGCGATGCAGCGCGAGATCCGCGATGGCCCAGCCGAGTCCGTTGTCGGCCAGCAGCGCGAAGCGCTCGCCACTTGCGGCCAGCCAGTCGGCCTCCTCCTCGACGAGCTCATCGAGTCGCTCGAAATCGACTCCCTGGCGCCCGTCGTCGAGAGCGACCCGCCTGCGCGCGCCGGGCGTCGCAAACGCCAGCGGGCTAGCGTTCATGCACGGCGTGGCTGAAGCCCCGGATGCGCCGGGTCACGGGGAGGAATCCGGCGAGCACGCGCGGGTCCTTTTCGTAGTAGCGGCCCCAGCGGTCCGGGCTGGTCGCGACGCGCGCCGCGTCGGCACGGGCGAGCTCGACCAGCGGCGCGCCGAAGCCCTGCAGGATCCCGCGCACGGTGCTGGTCGCCGTGAAGACGATCCAGCGATAGTCGCGGGCCAGCAGGAATGCGGGCAGCTGCGCGACCATGCGCACGGCCGCGCGGCAATTGGCGCCGGCGAGGTTGCCGACCTCGACGACCTGCTCACGCCGGACGGCGTCTCCGGTCGCCGTGGCGATCGCGGTCTCGATCGGCTGCTCGAGATACTGCTCGAGGTACAGCGGCTGCGGGACGGCCGCTCGCAGGCCGACCACGCCACGCAGTGCGCCGCCGCGATCGCGGAAGGAGAGCAGGGTCGGCATGAAGCTCGTCACCGTCGCGTCGTGGCCGCGCTTGAACGCCGCGCCGACGAATGACTCGAGCTCGGCGCGTTCCGGCGCATCGGTACCGGCCACCCCGAGGTGCAGCCCACTGCCCAAAGGGCGGCGACCGGTTACGGGCTCTGCTGCTGCGGACGATTCAATCAATGCGTGACTCCTGGACCGACACGGGCCGTCGAGGGCGTGTGCCCCCGTCCTGCCCCGTTAGACGGTGCCCGACGCGGAAATCAATCGCGGCGCGGCGAGCCACCAATAATCCTTTGTTATTCAATGCTTTAAGCGCGCGAAGCAGCGTCGATCCGTGGCCGCGATTGATTTGGCGGCCAACCATCGTCTAACTGCGCAGGACACCATGAGTGAAAACGTGAACGACGACCGGTTATTGGTGCAACGGATGCTCGCGGGCGAGGAGCGCGCGCTCGTCGCGTTCTTCGAGACGTACTTCCCGCGCGTCTACCGGTTCGCGCTGCCGCGCCTCGACCGCAACGCCGACACGGCCAAGGACGTCGTCCAGGCCACGCTGATCAAGGCGATGCGCAAGCTGGGTGATTTCCGGGGCGAGGCGGCACTGTTCACCTGGCTGTGCCAGATCTGCCGCCGCGAGATCGCCGATCACGTGCGGACGCAGCGCCGTCACTCAGAGAAGGTGGTGCTGATCGAGGACAGCGCCGAGGTGCGCGCCGCCCTCGAGTCGATCGAGGCGCCGGCGGGCGACGATCCGCTGCGCCGTTGTGACGACGCGGAGCTCAAGCAACTCGTGCACGCGGTGCTCGACCGGCTGCCGAGTCGCTACGGCGAGGCGCTGGAGTGGAAGTACGTCGAGGGGCGGTCGGTCGAGGAGATCGGCGACCTGCTGGGGATCGGCCACACCGCCGCGCAGTCGCTGCTGGCGCGCGCGCGGGTGGCGTTTCGGGACGGACTCGAGGCCGTGTTCGGCGCATCCGCGGCCGACGTGCTTGCGAGCCTGGAGGCCTGAGGGGGAACACCGATGAACGAAGAGTCACGCACCGACGCTCGAGACGACACCGACCTCGCGGCATTGCTCGCCGCGGTGGGACCGCGCGGCCAACCTTCGCTGGACGCGATGGCCAGCGTACGAGCCGCGGTCGCAGCGGAATGGCGGGCGACGGTGGCGGCCCGGCAGCGCCGGCACCGCTTCACGAGCTGGGCCGCTGCAGCGGGAGTGGCCGCGGCCGCGCTCGCGGTCTGGATCGCACAGCCAATGCGCTCGCCGGACGGCGTGGTCGTGGCCTCCTTGACGCGCGCCGTCGGCGACGTCCAGCAGAACTCGGGCGACGGGCGCTGGATCCCGCTCGATGCCGCAGGCTCACTCGAGACCGGCACGCAATTGCGGACCGGGACCGGCGGACAGGCTGCGCTGCGATTGGACGACGGTGTCGAGCTGCGACTCGATTCGCGCACGCTGGTCGTGTTCGAGGACACGCAGCAGGCGCGGTTGGCACACGGCGCGGTATACGTCGATTCCCACGCTGAGCCCGGAAGGACACCAGCCGATTTCACGCTCGCGACGCCGGCGGGCACGGTCCGTCACCTCGGCACGCAGTACCAGGCGCGGATCGCCAATGGGGACCTGCGCGTCGCGGTTCGCGAGGGCCGCGTGCAGGTCGGCACCACGGCCGGCAAAGTGCAAGGTGCCGCGGGCGAGCAATTGACGATCAGCGACGGTCGCGTCACACGCTCCGAACTCGCGGCGAATGCGACGGATTGGGACTGGCTCGCGACGATCACGCCGCCGTTCAGCCTCGAGGGTCGCAGCGTCGATGCGTTCCTGGCATGGGCCGGGCGCGAAACCGGACGGGCGATCGTGTACGGATCGCCGGACGTCGAGCAACAGGCCCGCGCCGTGATCCTGAGCGGCACGCTCGAGGGACTGACGCCAGACGAGGCCGTTGCGGCGGTGCTCTCGACGACGTCGCTGCAGGCCGCCCTCGACGGCGACCGGATCAGGATCGAAGCCGCGACGCGCTGACGCTGCGGACCGGCCGCGATAGGCTGCGGAGCCCCGCTCCGCTACTATCTCGCGGCCCGTGCCGTCCGATCACCTCACATCTTCCCTGCTCCGCCAGGCGACACGGCGTGCTGCGACCGTCGCCTGCGCATTGCTCTGGGCCACGGCGGCGCACGCACAGGGCGAGGGCTACGCCGGGCGGCCCGTCGCCGACGTCCTGCACGAACTCACGCAGCAAGGGCTGCGGCTGATCTATAGCAGCGAGACGGTGCCGGATACGCTGCGGGTGCTGCGCGAGCCGACCGGCGCCACCCCGGCCGCGGTCCTCGACGAAATACTGGCGCAACACGGACTGCAGGCCAGCCGCGTGGGCAAGGACACCTATGCCGTGGTCCGCCCCGCACCCGCAATCGAGGCGCCAGCACCAACGACGGCGCCGGCACCTGACCCGAGCGCACGCCTCGAAGAAATCGTCGTCGCCGCCAGCCGATACTCGCTGTCGGCCGTGGTTGCCGATGCGCATACGCTGCTGACCCAGGACGAGATCGAGGGCTTGCCGCGTTTCGCGGACGATTCCTTGAAGG
>Ga0209262_10000913_pt1 | contig 12396 bp, 9 predicted proteins | sample Lowcelwee11metaG_FD_187171 | JGI IMG/M metagenome (GOLD analysis project Ga0209262, IMG submission 187171) | Freshwater pond sediment microbial communities from the University of Edinburgh, under environmental carbon perturbations - Low... | ecosystem: Environmental > Aquatic > Freshwater > Pond...
AGTCAAATTTCGCGGTACCCGGAATTTATGTATTCGACAATTCCTGCATTCAGAGGGCTAAGAAATTAAAACCTTCGTCAAGAGGCGAACTTGAAATTACCGACCTTGTCAAAACATATCTTGAGGAAGGGATTCTGACCGTAAAAAAGATCGGCAGAGGCATAGCGTGGCTTGATTCGGGAACGCCCGACTCTCTTCTCGACGCGAGCAATTTTATAGCTTCCATCGAACAGCGTCAGGGTCTCAAAATAGGCTGTATAGAGGAAGCTGCTTTCCAGATGGGATTTATCGGTAAAAAAGAGCTTAATAAGCTGATCGGGCAAATACCGCATTCTTTTTACCGTTCGTACCTGGAAGCACTGGAAAAATAAGATTGACACTAAGTACTTTAATTATTATATTTAGCGCTTATTATGAACACGGGAGAATGATCGGAGTTCATATCGGAAAGGAAATATATAATTTAATCGGCGGATAAAGATGAAAAAAATATTTTTCGGACTTGTGTGGTTGTTTTTGCTTCACGGCATATGTTACGCGCAGGAGGGAGCCGCAGTTCCTACGGGAACGGCTGCAATAGAAGCTCCTGTAATAGAATCTATCTTAAAGGGTGAAATGGCTGTCCCACAGGTCGAAGGATTAGACCTTAATGCTCAGGTTGAAAAAGGGCAGGAACAGCTTTTGGAGCAGATGAAACAGAGCGAACAGTTAGATAACATTCAGGATAAGATCCAGCAGCAGAGCGATATGAATAGCGATGCAGATGAAGATGATGAAAAGATAGTTAATATCAGGAGTTCGGATTTTTTAAGGGAGATATCTTTAAGCACAAAAGGATATTACGGGTATGATCTTTTTTATACAAGCAGAGGTTTTAAACTTGAATCGTCGCTTACTGCGTATTCCGATTATCAGGTCGGACCGGGCGATGAAATTGTAATATCAATGTGGGGAGATGTTGAATTAAGGAACCCTTTAAGAGTGTCCAATGAAGGCACGATCTATGTAAATAATGTGGGTCTGGTTTCGGTTAACGGGCTTAAGCTCGATGAACTCGAAGCAAAATTAAGAAAACTTCTAGCCAAAGCGTATATCACGCTCTCTCCCTCGGCAGGAGGAGAACCGAGCACTTACCTTGATGTATCTATGGGAAAACTAAGACCTATTACAGTATTTCTTGTCGGCGAAGTCTTCAAGCAGGGAGCCATTAAACTTGATTCGTATTCCAGCGTATTTACGGCTCTGTACAACGCCGGAGGGCCGACCGCGAAAGGATCAATGAGGAACATTCAGGTAATCAGAAACGGAAAAGTAATATCGACGATCGACATATACGATTATCTGTTAACCGGAAAAAAAGTCGGAGATATAATTTTAAAAAATGACGACAACATCCTCGTACCGCCAAGATACAGCACAATAAAACTTGAAGGCGAAGTAAATAATATATCCATTTATGAGCTGAAAGAAAACGAGACGATGGCGGATCTTATTAAATTTTCCGGCGGGATAAAAATAACCGCGAACCTCAGCAGGTTCCAGGTCGAAAGGATAATCCCGTTCGAGAACAGAACCGATCTGATCATGCATTCAAAGGAAGTAAAAGAGTTTAAATTAGGCTCCACAGTTGACGGTAAAGCCGTTATTGAACGGGTTAAATTGTATGACGGCGATATAGTAACAGTTTTTCCTATTTCGAACATTCTGATCAATTATGTAAATATTGAAGGAGCCGTGATACTCCCCGGCAAATATGCTCTGGAAAAGAATATGACTCTAAAGGATCTTTTAAAACAGACCGGTGGACTCCTGCCGGAAGCTTTTCTTAAAAAAGCTCATCTTACAAGAACTCAGCCGGATCTTGAAACGAGACTGTATGATCTGAATCTTTCCGATCCGAATTCTCTCGAAATGAAGCTTGAAAGTTCAGATTTTATAAAAGTGTATTCGGTGTGGGAACTTGTAACAAAAAATGAGGTGTCAATTTCCGGCCATGTAAAGAAAACCGGAAGAATATTTCTTGACGACAATGCGAAGGTTTCAGATCTTATCCAGAAAGCCGGGGGACTTGAAGATGATATGTTCAGGAAAAACACATATCTGGAAAGAGCGGATCTTATCAGGTATAACGATGACGGTATAACAACAAAGATAATACCTGTTAATCTTGGGAAGGTTCTCGCGGGGGATAAAGCTGAGGATCTGGTTCTACAGAATAAAGATCATTTAAAAATTTATGACATCAACATCACTGTATATCCAAAAGAAGTTACAATACAGGGAATGGTAAGAAAACCCGGCAAGTTCAATCTTCAGTCAAATATGAGAGTCGAAGATTTAATACTTCAGGCTGGCGGATTCGAAAAAGGCGCTTATAATTACGAAGCCGAAGTATTCAGAGTTGATCCTTACAATATAAAGCCGGATGCGCTGGTTTCAGTTCATAAAATAAAGATCAATCAGGATTATTTTAAAGTTAATTCAGTTTCCCCTGAACAGCAGAATGCGCTGATTCTTCAGGATATGGATATGGTTGTTATAAGGCAGTATCCGGATTACCAGTTACAGAGAAATGTTGTTATAAAAGGAGAAGTGAAATTTCCAGGAGCGTATTCTTTAATAAAAGAAAAAGAAACTCTGGCAGATCTGATTGAAAGAGCCGGCGGTTTAAAGAACGAAGCGTTTCCGCAGGGTATCCAGTTTTCCAGGGACAGCTTGAAAATATTATCGGATTTTGAGAATGTCAGACATGGTTCAAGAGGTGGTGACATGACTTTAAAAAACGGTGATGTGATAACGGTACCAAAACATCCGGGTGTTGTAAGAGTGGAAGGTTTTGTATTTACTCCCGGACTGGTAAAATATCAGAGCAACTGGAGCCTGAGCGATTATGTTGCGGCTGCAGGCGGAGTCATGGTTGACGACAATTATGAAAGAGGCGAAACGGTAGTATTTTATCCGGGCGGAGCGGCAAAAGTTGACGGCTGGTTTTCTTCACCATCTGTAAAAGAAGGTTCCACAGTTGTAGTAAAAAAGGTCAAAAAGCCTGAAGTAAAAGAAGGAATGACCCTGCAGGAATGGGTTACTCTTATTGCCAGCGTCGTTTCGATAAGCTATTACTTTTCGAATATGAAATAAAAACAGGATATGAAAAAAAATATATTCCTGATATTTATATTATTCTCGTTTCTGTTTTCATCACAGGACAGCATCAAACTATCTTATAAAAGGCTTGCGTTGTCCGGAATAGCTACTGCCGGAGCTATAGGCGCCAGCTATTTCGTAATGAGAAACACATGGTGGAGCGAAAACTCAACGGATTTTCATTTTGACAACGGAGCTGATCTGCACTACGCAAAGAACCTTGATAAAGCGGGGCATCTTTACGGAGGATACATCACGCAGGATCTTTACTACAGATCTCTGGTATGGTCGGGAGTCGGAAAGAATTCAGCGCTCTGTTGGAGTGCAGGACTGGGTATTTTCGATCAGATAATGATAGATTTAAAGGACGGGTACGCTCCTCGATGGGGATTCAGCATGTACGATGTTTTGGCCGGAACCGCGGGATCAGGTTACGGCGCGTTACAGAAAATTTATCCGGTTTTAGAAGATTATGATTTAAAATTCAGCTATTATAAGAGAAAAGATAATTATGGTTTCTCTCAGAGCGGAAGATGGATGATCGAAGAACTGATCGAAGACTATCCCAATCAGACATACTGGCTGACCGCAAACATAAACGCGATGCTTCCCGAAATGGCTGATCGTTTATTTCCGGATTATCTTGGGCTTGCCTTCGGAGTAAGCGTTGACGACGGGATCGGAAACAAAGATTCGGGCGAATATGAGCTGTATTTATCTCTCGATCTAGATCTTGAGAAGATCGTAGAACCGCTCAATAACTCAACTGTGAGCTCGATCGCTCATTACCTGAATTATATTAAATTTCCCGCTCCGGCTCTAAAATTCTATCCCGGCGCAAAGGGATACTGGCTTTATATGTGATTATTATAGATAGGAATATAAAATGACATCAGTTAAAAAAATTTTAATCACAGGCGCGAGAGGATTCATAGGAAAGAATCTGACAGCCGCTTTCAGTGAAAACAAAGAAAAAACGCTTCTTCTTTATGATATTGAAGATCCGGCAGCGGTTTTAAAAGATTATGTTCAGCAGGCGGATATTATTTATCATCTCGCAGGTGTTAACCGTCCCGTTGAGGAAGCGGATTTCACGACGGGAAATTTAGGTTCTATCGAGGCTGTTATAGCTCTATGCAAAGCATTTAATTTAAAAACTCCTATCGTTTTAACCTCATCGATCCAGGCAGATTACGATAATCCGTACGGGGTAAGCAAAAAGAGAGCGGAAGAGGCTCTGATCAGCTACGGAATGGATAACGATGTCAAAGTTTATGTTTTCAGGCTGAAGAATGTGTTCGGGAAATGGTGCCGGCCCAATTATAATTCCGCGGTCGCCACTTTCTGCCACAATATTGCCAACGGACTTCCGATCACTGTATCCAGCAGGGAAAATGTTGTAAATCTTGTTTATATTGACGATATTATTGAAAAATTCATTAAAATTCCCGAATATACTATTCACGAAAAGGATAAATATTATCACGAGATCGATACATCGTACTCTAAAACGCTGGGAGAGATCACAGATCTTTTATACAGTTTTAAAGAAATGAGAAATAATTTAACCGTTCCCGACATGAGCGACGGGTTTGAAAAGAAACTGTATTCGACTTTTTTAAACTATCTCCCTCAGGATAAATTTTCCTACCCTCTTAAGATGAATGTTGATTACAGAGGATCATTTACAGAGTTCTTAAAAACCGACAACAGAGGTCAGGTCTCGATAAATATTTCAAAACCTGAAATAACAAAAGGAAATCACTGGCATCATACAAAAGTAGAGAAATTCCTAGTCGTATCAGGTAAAGGCGTAATACGCTTCAGGCATATTAATTCCGACGAAGTGATCGAATACTTCGTATCGGGCGATAAACTGGAGGTTATAGATATTCCGCCCGGCTATACGCATAATATTTCAAATCTCGGTTTGACCGATATGGTTACCGTAATGTGGGCGAACGAGAAATTCGATCCGGAAAAACCGGACACATTTTTTATGGAGGTATAAATAATGTTCAAAGGCAAAACACTATTAATAACAGGCGGAACAGGCTCATTCGGGAATGCGGTGCTGACCAGATTTTTAAATACTGAGATAAGAGAGATAAGAATATTTTCCCGCGACGAGAAAAAGCAGGACGACATGAGGCGGCAGCTAAATAATTTAAAGCTGAAATTTTATATCGGCGATGTCAGAAATTACGACAGCGTATATGAAGCTCTTGCCGGTGTGGATTATATCTTCCACGCGGCGGCTTTAAAACAGGTCCCTTCCTGTGAGTTTTTTCCTCTGGAAGCAGTAAAAACTAATGTTCTCGGAACAGCGAATGTTATAAAGGCAGCTATAGCTCAAAAAGTTAAGAAAGTAGTAGTTTTAAGCACCGATAAAGCGGCGTATCCGATAAACGCTATGGGAATATCTAAAGCCATGATGGAAAAGGTCGCCATAGCCGAATCAAGGAATGTTGATGAAAAAGACACGACCATCTGCGTTACCCGCTACGGAAATGTGATGGCTTCCAGAGGTTCAGTGATACCTCTTTTCATAGAGCAGATAGAGTCCGGTCAGCCTCTCACTTTAACCGATCCGGATATGACAAGATTTTTAATGAGCCTGGAAGAATCGGTTGATCTTGTTCTTTTCGCGTACAAGAACGCGAAACAGGGTGATCTGTTCGTACAGAAAGCCGCTTCGAGCACGATAAGAGATCTGGCTCAGGCAATGATAAACCTGTTCAAAGCAAAAAGCAAAATCCAGATAATAGGCACGCGGCACGGCGAAAAGAAATATGAAACTCTTCTCACAAGAGAAGAAATGGCATTTGCACAGGATCTCGGAGGTTTTTTCAGAGTTCCGGCCGATACCCGCGACCTGAATTACGCGAAATTTTTTGAGAAAGGCGAAAAACCAAAAAAAGAACTTACAGATTATAATTCAGATAATGTGGAACTGCTTGATGTGAAAGGTGTCGAAAAGAAACTTCTCACTCTCGATTATATAAAAAGCGAGCTCAAGAGGCTTAAAAAATGAAAAGACTGAAAGTAATGACAGTAGTCGGAACAAGACCTGAGATAATCAGGCTTTCCGAAGTATTAAAGAAACTTGATTCTTCCAAAGCTATCGAGCATATACTTGTCCATACGGGACAGAATTATGATTATGAGCTCAACGAGGTATTTTTTAAAGACCTCGGGCTAAGAAAACCCGATCATTTCCTGAACGCCGCAAAAGGCAACGCATCCGAGACTATCGGAAATATAATAATCGAGATCGAAAAAGTTCTCGAGAAGGTAAAACCGGAAGCTTTTCTTGTTCTCGGCGATACCAATTCATGTCTGTGCGCGATTCCCGCAAAAAAGAAACATATTCCGATCTTCCACATGGAAGCCGGCAACAGATGCTTTGACCAGAGAGTACCCGAAGAAACCAACAGAAAAATTGTAGATCATATTTCGGATATAAATCTGACATATTCGGACATCGCGAGGGAATACCTGCTAAGAGAAGGGTTACTGCCTGACAGAGTTATCAAGACGGGCAGTCCCATGAATGAGGTCATAGTAGCTAATGAGGAGAAGATATTAAGTTCAAAGATCCTCAAGGAAACGGGAGTAAAAAAATTCAATTACTTCGTGGTATCCGCGCACAGGGAAGAGAACATAAATTCAGATAAGAATTTTCACGGGCTTTTCAATTCATTAAATAAGATCGCTGAAATTTACAAGCTGCCGATCATAATTTCGACTCATCCGAGAACACGCATCAGACTGGAAAAAGAAAAGCTGAAACTCAATCCGCTTATACAGACGCTCAAACCCATGGGATTCTCGGATTATGTTCATCTTCAGATAAATTCTAAAGCTGTTCTGTCGGATTCAGGCACAATATCCGAAGAATCTTCGATACTGAATTTTCCGGCGGTCAACATCAGGGACGCGCACGAAAGACCCGAAGCAATGGAAGAAGCGTCTGTCATCCTGACAGGAATGAACACGGAAAGGATACTTCAAGCGCTTAAAATTCTCGAAACGCAGGGAAGGGGAGAGGACGGACCGTTGTTGCAGGTTTATGACTATTCAATGCCGAACGTGTCGGATAAAGTACTAAGGATAATTGTTTCTTACACTGATTACATTAAAAGGGTTGTCTGGAGCGAATAAAAAAAAGAGGATTTCATATGAGAGAAGAATTAAAAGAAGAAATAGATATAGTATATATCATTAACCTTCTATGGAGAGGCAGAAAAATAATAATGATTTCATCAGGAGTTTTTGTGTTACTGGCAATCATATATTCTTTTTTTGCAACTCCATTGTACAGAAGCTGGATCACTCTTTATCCTGCTCAGGAGGATAATTCATTATCTCCAATGACAACTATTGCCAGACAGCTGGGAGTAGGTTCACAGGATTACGGTGAAAACTTTAATATACCTGATGTAGTAAAAAGCAGATCACTCTCTGAACAGATTATACTTAAAGAATGGGAAATTTCAGGATTTGAAAAACCGGTTAATCTTATTGAGTATTTTAACAGGAAATTTGGCGCGGAAACTGATCCGGATCTCACCGAAGCGGAAATTGCATCAGTTAATGAATACAGATTGAACAACTACAGCAAATATATGTCAGCAAAAAGGATTGATGTTTCTTTCGATGAGGAAACAGGGCTGATTACTGCCTATGTAGATATGGAAGATCCCGCGCTCTCAAAAGATATTGCAAATTTTATTTCCAGTTTTGTTACCAATATGGTAAACCAGAGGCAGAAAGAGAGTATAAAGCAAAATCTTGAATTTATAAATGAACGGGTTAATATTTTATATCATGAATTGCAGTTGGCTGAGAATGATCTTAAGAACTTCAGAGAAACTAACAGAAACATTTTAAATTCTCCAGATCTCCAGCTTGAGCTCCAGAGACTCCAGAGGATAGTTACTGTGAAACAGGAAGTATATTTAACTCTTATTAAACAAAAGGAGTTAAATCAGATCGAAGAAAATAAAAAAATTGACGCAGTACGACTACTTGACAACGCGATTTTACCTGTAAAACCTTATAAACCGAGTTATATAAAAAATATTGTAAAATTTTTTGCAGGCGGGTTTATTCTTTCGGTATTATTTTTATTATTTACCGGATTTATTGATAATAATAAAAATAATCTGGAAATACCTGAAAAGATCCTTAGGATATTTAAAAAACCTTAATTATTTATATGTTTCCTGTTGATTTTATTATAATAATCTATGAACAATTTTTTCTCAAAAACATTAAAAGAAATCAGCCACATTAATATTGCATAGCTCAAACTAGTAATAATTAATTTTGAAATGAAAAATATCCAACCTTTTCCCGGAATTACTATTTGAGTAGAGAATCCGATTAAAGCAGTTAATCCGATCGGCAATATCATTTTAAAATGACATTCTTTGATGAACCTTAAAATGTTTATACCCAGAATCTTCTGATAGATTAAATTCATAAATATTACCAGTCCGATTATATTACCTGTAAATACGGCAGCTGCTGAACCTATTGCTCCGTATTTAGGACTTAAGTAAAGAGATAAAGCAACACTGATAACTGCAACTACAACAGTTGATACAGCCCTATATTTAATTTCGTTTTTCGCGATTAGCGCTGTATTCGCAATTTCCTGAGTAAGGATTATAATTGACGGAGTTATAAGTAATAAAGCGACATAATAAGAATTAATAAAGTTATTACCCATCCACAAGGCTACGAAATCATGTCCCAACGAAACGAATACTGAGAGAATGTAACCGATCACCAATAATTGTATCCGGCCTACTTTTATAAGAAGATCTTCGATTTCTATATGACTATTAATGTTTTTTTCAAGGATTTTAGTAACTTTAGGCAAGAAAAGTCCGTTTAGAGCGTAGGCAATCATAAAAGTATAACCCTCTATCGTCATACCGACAGAAAAAATCGCGATATGAATGCTGCCTGCAAATGCTCCCAGGATAGTCGGAGTTATATTAAGTATGAACCGCTGTCCGACTAAAATAACTGTAGTCCATGCAGAAAATTTAAAGATCTCTCCATAGAGACTCTTGTTTCTATACCCTAATTCGACACCTGTTTGTATGTTTTTTCTAATATAAATGTATTTAATTACTAATTTTATTAGTCCGACAAAGGCATTAACCATAACAATAGCATATAAACCGTAACCCAAAAATAATGCAATTACAAGCAAAAGTACAGTACTGAATTTATGGAGCAGATCAAGAAATTTTAAAAAAGCAAATCTTTCATAAGCTATTAAAATCCCGTCAAATGGATTAAATGGAAATGAAATTATAGTAAAAAGTCCCGATATCACATAAATTACTTTTAATTTCTCGATTTCCGGAGGTGTAAGCTCAACATATATATTTTCAATAAGAAAGTAGATTATTACAAGAGTTAAAAATATAGCGAATGTTATAAAAGCGAATAACTTAAATGTTATTCCTAAAAATTTTCTTTCTCCGTCTTTATCATCAACAGCCCTATATTTAGATAAAAATCTTGAAACGGCAGATCCCAAACCAAAATCCATTGCAAAAAAGCTTATCAATGACACCGATAATGTGTAAAGACCATAATCCGCCTGGCCTATCTGCCTGACCATCCAGGGCGTATAAATGAGTCCGGACAATATGCTGAATCCCAGTCCGATATACGACATTAATGCGCCGCGTTTTATCTGTTCGGATGATGTATATACTTTCCTTAAGCCGCTCTTCATTATAATTATCCTTTATTCCCAAAAAAACAAGTATTTATGCGCATAACTGTTGGAAATAAATATGGAAATTAAAGCAGTTGAAGCTGCAAAGTTTGCTATCGCCCTTTCGGGTTTATCAAATGATCTGATTATTTCAGGTATAAGCAAAACTAAGAATATTGAAAAATACTGTACCAGCCTCATAGCATTAAGATTTATGTATGTAAGCGGAGTAAATAGTACTGCTATTACAAGCGCATTAATAAAATGTTTGGCGTCAGGATTCTGTGCAATTAATTTTTCATATCTCCAAAATGTGATTATGAGGAAGAATATCAGCATAGCTGTAAATGTATAAGTAGAGCCGGCATCATTTTTAACACCTGTATATTCTATATAACCCCCTAATTTTCCAATCTCAATAAATATTTCTTTGTTGAAAATAAACATAAAAGGAATGAGAACAAAAGATACGAGTAAATAAAGTTTAGATATTTTTATTTGAGATATGAAATAAAAAGGAAGAAAATACAAAGATGATTTGTGTATAGTAAATGCAACAAAAATCAGTATTAAAAACGGGATCAGCTTTCTTTTTTTTATAAATTCATATCCAATAAAAATTACCAGAGAAGTAGCTATCGTCTGCCTGTGTCCGGTAATAGAAAAAAATGAGTAAAATAATATTGAATAAATTAAAAAACTCATTAGCGGTTCTTTTGAGTTGCGATAAATCCATACACCCAAAGGAATCGTAAATGCCGCCGCAATAAAAATCAGGTAAGATTGATAGTCAACAACAAATAATTGGAACAATTTTTCAATTATATTGTAACCGGGGTCTTTTCCTTCCCCTCCATATATAATAACTTTCACGAACCAGTCAAACAATTTTGACCATGATGTATATACTCTGCTATAAAAATATTTTTCATATATTGCGGTATCTGCTCCGATAGAAATATGTCTCAGACCGGATAACAATATCCACTGCGATGAACATAAAACACAGAATATTATTTTGCTCTTTCTCCTTTTATCAGTTAAAAAAATCAAACCCCAAAAAAACATCAGGAAAATATTTAATAAATAATAAACCATATAATTAAGATTTCTTTAAATCAATAAGAGACTGAAACAAATTTACAAAGTCATTCAGTCTTTCTTGTTTTTTAAAATTATTTTTTGCGAAATTAATACAGTTTTCGCTGAAAAATTCTTTTTTGTGATTTTTTACTATATTCAAGGCTTCAATAATATTCTCAGGATCAAGATCTTCCAATATAAATCCGCATCCGGGACCAACTAATTCCGGATTGGCGGTTGACCTGTTGGCAATAAGGGGAGTTCCGCATGCAAGAGCTTCCGCTGATACTTTGCCGAATCCCTCTTCCGAAGATAAATTGAGTAAAACATCCGCCATAGAATAAAACTCAATGAGTTCATTAACATCATGTGTCTCGTCAATATGAATTATATTTTTTGGAAGATCAATTTGAGATTTTATTTTTCCGACCAGAATTATGATCATATCATCATTTATTTTTCGGGAAATTTCAAGAAATTTATCAAAACCTTTACTGTTTGCCCAGATGCTGGCTACCCCTAAAACAATGAATTTATTTTTCAGGTTTAATTTTTCTTTTAATCCTTCGGAATCAACGGGTTTAAATACATCCAGATCGATCCATTCATATATTCTGGTTATGATCTTTGCGTTTGATAATATAGATAATTTAGCTTCATCTGTGATCCATTGCGCTCCTCCGACTACCGCCAGTCTGGGTATTCTTTCATATAATTTTTTCTTATCGTTCAGCATTTTTTTTGTTCTGTCAAAAAACCAGCTGATGTTGTCTTTTTTTAGCCTGGGGCAATTACCGCATCCGGTTTTCCATTTATAGCATTTATCAACGGTATAGTGAGTGCATTTTCCGGTATAATACCAGCAGTCATGCATGGTTATTACTACTGCAATGTCTTTTTCTGAACAATAATCTAAAAATAATTTAAAGTTAATAAAATTGCCGTGGAGATTTCTTAATTGAACGACATCAGGTTTGATGCTATCCATAAATTTTAATAACTTTCTTGTTCCTTTTTTTGAGAAGTAGGCCTGCGTACCCAGCAGCCTGGAAAAGAAAGCGTGAATTTTTTTCTCAAAAGTTGTTCCTATTTTATATCCTTTTTCATAAACCGGACCGTCTGAATACGCAATATATCCTTCATGCCCGATGCTGTTCAGGTAATCTGATATCTCAACACAAATCCGGCCCGTGCTTCTAATTCCGCTGACAGCATTTATTTGTAAAACTTTCATTTGTTTTTCTCTCCGGTAACCAGAAGTTCAAGGTCTTGCTTCAGTTTTTTTTGAATTTCGTCAATCTGATGATTTTTTTTACCGCATTCCCAAGCTTTTTGAGCGTATTTTTTTAATATTGATGAATCATTAATGACTTCAACTAATTTAGCATAGATTTCATTTTCATTTGCGGCAACGATACCGGTCT
>Ga0209262_10000915_pt1 | contig 12377 bp, 9 predicted proteins | sample Lowcelwee11metaG_FD_187171 | JGI IMG/M metagenome (GOLD analysis project Ga0209262, IMG submission 187171) | Freshwater pond sediment microbial communities from the University of Edinburgh, under environmental carbon perturbations - Low... | ecosystem: Environmental > Aquatic > Freshwater > Pond...
AGTTCCAGGATGCGCTGCAACTGGTCACCCGTCTGGTCAACATCGGCGACTGCAAGACCCTCGCCTGCCACCCGGCGTCGACCACGCACCGCCAGCTCGGGCCTGAGGAAATGGCCAAGGCCGGGGTGTCGGAAGACATGATCCGCCTGTCGGTCGGCATCGAGCACGTCGACGACCTGATCGCCGATCTCGACCAGGCACTGAACGCGGCCTGAACGCTTCAACCTGCCTGAAAGGAACCCGGCCGCGCGCCGGGTTTTTCATGCCTGGATTTTGCCCTTTTTTAGGCGTCGACCGCGCCATTCTCCTCGGGCAGCGGCGGCTGTGGCCGGCTCATGATGTAGAGGACGACAGCGCAGGCGCCGAGGAAGGCCACGCTGGCCAGCGCGCTCGGCGTCCACGTGTCGGCCAGCCCGCGCTCCTTCCACAGCCACAGAAAAAGCCCGAAGGCCGGCAGGACCAGCAAGGCGCAGAAGGCCGCCGTGGCGAGCGCCACCTGCTGGCCGATATGGCGTTTCAGTTTCATTGCACTTCCTCTACCAATAGCCAGATCGAGCCTGCATCCTGCCCGCCGCTGGTCGAACGCCCGAAACTTCCGGCCTGATTGCCGCTGACCTGGCGGCTGGTGCCGCCAAGCTCGATCCATTCGCCCAGACGCCCGGAGACCGTCGTTGACAGGCGCTGGGTATTGACGCTGCCGGGCGGGCCGAGGCGGGTAGCGCTGTCCGCCTGCTGGCTGATGTCGATGGTCACCCGCTCGCCGTTCACACGGGGGGTGGCGAAGAAGCCGCGCCCGATGTCCTGAAAGACGACCGTCTCGCTGATCACCGCGCCGCCGGGGCCGATCGTCGCCTGGCGCATGGGAATCGGCAGCGAACGGCCGACCTGGATGAAGGCCTGGCCACCCTCGACGGTCTGCACCATTTGCCCGGCATTCTCGCTGCGTGTTCCCTGGCTGTCCCATAGACGCGCGTCAACCCGGCTGCGGCTGCTGTCGCCGATCACCACCCGGCCGCTGAGTTCACCCCCGCGGCTGCCCCCTTCGCTTTCGCGGTTCTGGCTGACGCGGATGATCAGGCGCCGCGACGGGCGGTCGATGGTCGCCAGCACGCGCTTGATCTCCTCGCGGTTGCGCTGGCTGGCGCGCAGGAAAAGCTGGTCGTTGGCGCCGATCAGCGTGCCGCCCGGCTCGACCAGCGGCAACAGTGTCGGCAGTACCCGGTCAACCGTCTGGCTGCGCAAGGGAATGATTTCAAGTTCCTGCTGCGCCGCCGCCGGCCAGGCGAACAGCAGCGCCAGGTACAACAGCAGGCGCGCCAGCATCGTGTTCGTCACGCGCAGCAGAGGGCGATGCGGTGACAATTGGCGAGATCGCCGGCAATGATGGCGACCACGTCCGGATCGGCCCTTCCCTTGTCGACGCGCTGGCGCAGGATGGCCATGATCTCGTCCGGCGCCATCGGCTTGCGGTAGGGGCGTTCCTGCGCCAGCGCCTGGAAGGTATCGGCGACGTTGATGATGCGCGCTTCGAGCGGCAAGTCGGCGCCGCCGACGTGGAAGGGGTAGCCCTGCCCGTCCGGCGTTTCATGGTGGTAGTAGGCCCAGCGGGCCAGATCGTCGATCGCCGGCAGGCGCTTCAATACCTGGCGGGTGCCGAAGCTGTGGCCCTTCATGATGTTGAATTCCTGCGCCGTCAGCGGATTGTGGCCCTCGATGATCTCGTCGGGAATCTGCAGCTTGCCGATGTCGTGCAGCAGGCCGGCGACCTCGATCTTTTCGCAGGTCGCGTTGTCCAGCCCCATCTTGCCGGCCAGGTAGCGCGACAGCATGGCGACGCCCCGGGAATGCTGCTGGGTGTAGGGCGACTTGGCGTCAATGATACGCGCGAAGATGTCGGCGCAGCGCTTGAAATCCGACCAGCCGATGATGCGCAGATCGCCATGGGCTTCCATTTCCGTCTGGTACTGATGCACCGATTCAGGCTGCAGGGCCAGCCAGAACGCCTCGCCCGCCGAGAGCTCGAGGAAGGCGTCGACCAGCTCCGGCGCGAACAGCCGTCCGCGCTCGGCAGCCAGCCGGTTCCTGATCTCTTCGGCGTGCGCGAGGGTGGTCTGATCGGCATGCAGCGGCGCGGCCAGAACGTCGATACGGTCGGCGAGGAAAATCAGGTTGGCGAAGCGCGCGACGTCAGGGGCCAGCGCTTGCTGTTCGAGCCACGTCCAGCGACTGTGGTGATAACGGATGACCGGCGCCAAGTGCGCCAGCGGCGCGAAATCGCGCAGCAGTTCTTCACCGCGCAGGCAGTGCTCCTGCGCCCCTGACCACTCCAGTTCGGCGACCAGGCGCCGATGGACGCGGGTCGACGAAACGCCGCAGTCGTGCAGCAGGCCGGCGTCGTAAAGCAGCAGTTGCGCCTTCTCATCCCACCCCAGCCGGCAGGCCAGTTCGCGTGCCAGCATGCCGACCCGGCGGCCATGCAGCAAGTCGTCGACCCCGACGAGATCGATGGTGTTGGCGATCGTCATCACCAGTTGGCGCAGGTCAATCGCCAGGGCTGGCGGCAGGTCACGTTCGTTCATCGTTTCATCCGGCGTTATGGGGCAAGGCAAGATATTCGCGGGACTGCATTTCGGTCAACCGGCTGACGGTACGCGAAAACTCGCCAGCCATGGTGCCGAGCGTGTACAGGCCGTCCGGTGGACAATCGGCGGTGGCGACTAGTTTCACCTTGCGGTCGTAGAAGATATCCACCAGCCAGGTGAAGCGGCGCGCTTCCGAGGCCTGATGCGGCGTCATTTGCGGAATGTGCGACAGCAGGACGACCGGATAGCGGCGGGCGATTTCCAGATAATCGTTCTGTGAACGCGGCCCACCGCACAGGGCCTTGAACTCGAACCAGATCGCGCCGTTGCCCTGGCGCACGGTATCGATCCACCGGCCCATGACCTCGATCTGGCCGCCCGGCTCGCCAGCCTCGCCGGCCATCAGGCGAAAATGGTCGCGCATTGCCTGCTCGGCGGCCGCATCGGCCGGAACGTGATAGATCTCGACCTGCGCCATCACCCGCAGGCGGTAGTCGGTGCCGGCATCGAGCCGGAATACGTCGAGGTGCTTCTTGAGCAGGTCGATGGCGGGCAGGAAGTTTTCGCGCTGCAGGCCGTCCGGGTACAACGCATCCGGCGGGTAATTGGAGGTCATCACCAGCACGACGCCTTTCGCGAACAGGCCGTCGAGCAGGCGGCCGAGAATCATCGCGTCGGCGATGTCCGAAACGTGAAACTCGTCAAAGCAGAGCAGGCGCGTCTCGCGCGCGATCTGCCCGGCCACCTTCAGCAGCGGGTCCGGTTCGCCGCCAAAGCGTTCCAATTCGCGGTGGATGCGCTGCATGAAGGCATGGAAATGGATGCGCTTCTTGCGCCGGTAGGGCACGGCATCGTAGAAGCAATCCATCAGGAAGCTCTTGCCGCGCCCGACGCCGCCCCAGAAATAGACGCCCTTCGGCGGCTCGGGCGGTGCCAGCAGACGATTCAGGGTGCTGCCGCGCTTGACCTTGAACGCCAGCAGCTTCGCATAAAGCGCCTGCAGCGCGCCGGCGGCGGCCATCTGGGCGGCATCCGCGACATAGCCGCGCGACTCGAGCAGCGCCTGGTAGGCTTCCATGAAGCCCTGGGCGGATACCTTCAGTTTTCTGTGCGGCATGGAACAGGCGATGTTTCAGTCGGTTGCGGGCTGACTCGGGGCGATGACAGGCAGGATTATACGGAAGCGCGTCCCCTGGCCGGGTATGCTGTCAACGGAAATGCTGCCACCAAGCACGACGGTCACGGTATTCCAGACGATATGCAGGCCCAGGCCGGTACCGCCGCGCCCGAGCTTGCTGGTGACGAAAGGATCGAAAACCCGGCCGAGCAATTCCGCCGGGATGCCCGTACCGTCATCGGCGACGGTCAGGCAAACCTGCCCGTCGTCGCCGGGCTCGCCGGTGATCTCGATCAGCCCCTTGCTGCACCCCTCGAATCCATGAATCAGCGCGTTGGTCAGCAGGTTGGTCAGCACCTGCCCGAGCGGCCCGGGATAGCTGTCCATCGCCAGTCCCGCCGCGATCTCGCTGCGCACCTTGTAGGGCGTCCGCCTGAGCGTCGGCTGCAGGGTCATGAGAATTTCGTCGACCACCTCGGAAAGGATGAAGGGCCGGCGCTGGACGCTGGTCTGATCGACCGCGACCTGCTTGAAGCTGGCGATCAGCTCATTGGCGCGCTGCAGGTTGCGCACGGCGATTTCGCTGCCGCGTTCGACGCGCTCGACGAAGGCCTCCAGCCTGGAGCGGCGCAGGCCGCCGGCCATCTCGCGGCGGAAATCGCGGACCTGGTCATGCAGGGTCGTCACCGCCATCACGCCGTTGCCGATCGGCGTGTTCAATTCATGCGCGATGCCGCCGACAAGGTTGCCGAGCGCCGCCAGCTTTTCGCTGCGCACCAGCTCGCCCTGCGCCAGCTTGAGGTTTTCCATGGCCGCCAGAAGTTCGCTGTTGGCCCGCGCCAGATCGCCGGTGCGCCGCTCGACCCGGCTTTCGAGTTCGACATTGAGGCGCTGCAGGGTCTGCAGCGTCTGCAGCAGCCGTTCCTCGCTCTGTTCGAGTTCGCTCTGGCGCTGGCGGGTCGCCTCGGCCATCGATTCCATGTCGGACGCCAGCTGGTTGAATTCCTGGATCGGCCCGCGCATGACCTTGCGCCCGAACTTGCCGCTGGTCAGCGCCCGGGTCTGTGCCATCAGGTCGCGCAGGGGCGCGCTCATCCGCGACGCCCAGAGCGGAGCCAGAATGACGGCCAGCAGCAGCGATGCGGCAAATCCGATGACGACCAGCAGGACGGTCACGCGGACGCGCGGATTGGCGCGGCCGGCCGGGTTGGCAACCATGAAGGTCCAGTCGAGTTTTTCGGTGCGGGCAATGCCGGCATCGTAAGGCGTGCCGCCAAGAACCAGTTCGCGAACCTCGCCGCCAGGCGCCACCGATTCGGCCCGCAGCTCGACAGCCCAGTTGCGCAGTCGGTCGCTCTCCGCCAGGTTCCTGCCGGCCACGTATTCGCCAGCGCCATCGACCACCATCACCGGATAAGTGATGCTTTCGGTGCTGCGCTCGACCGCCGCCCGCGCGAAATCCGGCGCCACCTCGCCCAGCAGCACGTAGTCCCGGATCGGTATGGCCAGCCCGACGGCACCTTCGCCGTTAAGCGCCGACAGGTAGCGGTCGCTCCAGATGCGCCGCCCCAGATGACGCGCCGAGGCGAACAGGGGATTGCGCGAGAAGTCGGCACCGAGCAGGTCCGGCCGGACATCAGGCATGCCGTTCGCCAGGGCCGCATGGGCGACCCGCCCTTGGGCATCGAGCAGAAAGATCGCCGCGAACCCGCCCTCGGCGACTACCGCATCGAGGAACCCCTGCACCTGGGCCGGCGGCAGATCGGGTTGCAGCGCGGTGAGCGCGCCAAGCCGCCCTTCAAGACCGGAGATCAGTTGCTCGAAATAGCGCGCGAGGCCGACCGCCTGTTCACGTGCCTGCTGGCGCTCCTCTTCGAGAACGGTGGGCACGCGATAGGCCAGCACACCGAAACCGATCGGCCCGAAAACCCCCATCGTCGAGACCACGAGAAGCAATATCAAAGAGGTGCGCAGTCGCCATTCGCGGCTCGCGGTCGACCGTCCAGGAAAACTCAAAATGTCTCCTAGCGCACGGTGACGAAGCGGCCATCACGGACGACCGTGATATGCGGCATCCGGCGATTGTCGCCGTTGCTGTCGAAGCTGACGAAATCCTCGGCGCCGGCGAAGGGACCGCGTTTCAGGAGAGTTTCGCGCAACGACTCATCGCCGGAGCGGCGGGCCAGCCCCTCGAGAACGACATGGGCGGCATCATAGGCGGCGACGCCGGCGAAACCCGGGGCACGCTGGAATCGCTCGCGATAGACCCGATGCAGCCGCAGCATTTCCGGCGCCTTGCTGTCGTGGTCGAAATAGCTGTGCAGGACCATGCCGTCGACCGCCTTGCCGCCGAACTCGATCAGGCGTTCGGTACTCGCCCATTGCGAACCAAACAGCAGAATGCCTGAATTACTCTCGCGGATCTTCTGCGCGAAGCGCGCCGCATCGAAGGCGCTGGTGATCAGCAGGATGGCATCCGGTCGCTGCGCCAGCGCTTGGCGGACGATGGCGCCGCTATCGATATCCGGGCCGGACTCGAAGGCGATCGGCACGACGTCGCCACCACGCGCCTGAAACCCGACCGTGAAATCGCGCAGCCAGCTCTCGGTATAAGCACGGTTCCTGGCGTCATGAATGGCCACGACATGACGCACGGCGCTCTGCGCGAAGTGATACTCGGCGCTCGACTCCGCTTCGGCCCGCGTGCTCGACATGATCAGGAACAGCGCGTCGTCGACGCCGAAAAAATTGTGCGCGGTCACCGTCGGGCTGAGCAGAACGACGCCCGCCCGCTGGGCAAGCGGCAGCACGACTTCGGCCATGGCGCTGGTCATCGGCCCGATGATCGCCTCGACCCGCGCGGCGATCAGTTCGTTGACCGCGGCGATCGCCTTCTCCGGACTCTGGGCATCGTCGCGGACAAGCAGTTCAATCTGGCGGCCCCTGACGCCACCGGCCCGATTGATCTCCTCGATCGCTATCTGGGCGCCGTTGCGCCCCGCCTCGCCAAGATCGGCGACGCGTCCGCTGAGGCCACCGATGAAGCCGATGCGCAGCGGCTCGCGTGGCCCGCAACCACTCAGGAAAACAAGCACAATGAGGAGCACGCCGATCCTGGGCATCGGCGGTCAGCGCTCCCGCCCCCTGAGCCAGGCCAGCAGATCCTGTTGCTCCATCGCCGGCGCGTAGACCAGGCCCTGCGCCTCGCGGCAACCGAGTTCGCTGAGGATCTGCAATTGCCGGCGATCCTCGACACCTTCGGCGAGGACACGCATGCCCAGCTGCTCCCCGAGACGAATCACCATTGCCGCGATCGGCGTTCCGGAACCCCGGTCGTCCAGCGCATGGACAAAGCTGCGGTCGATCTTGAGGCAGTCGGCCGGCAGGCGGGCAAGGTAGCTGAGGGACGAGAATCCGGTACCGAAGTCGTCGATGGCGATCGAGACACCGAGTGCCTTGAGCGCCTGCAGATGTTCGACCACCAGTTTCCAGCCGGACAGGGCGACCGATTCGGTAATCTCGAGCTCGAGCAACGCCGGATCGATTCCCGCTTTGGCAATTGCCTGGCGAACGACGTCGAGAAAACCCGGATGGCGGAACTGGACCGGCGACACATTCACGGCCATGCGCAGCGTGAACCCCTGCCCGGCAAGTTCGCGCTGCGCCGCCAACGCGGCATTCAGCACCCAGGCGCCGATCTCGACAATCAGTCCCGACTGTTCGGCAACCGGAATGCACTGTTCGAGCGGCACATACTGCCCCGCCTCGTTGCGCCAGCGTAGCAGGGCTTCGACACCGAGCACGCGATTCGCGGCGAGATCGAATTGCGGCTGGAAAGCGACGACAAGCTGATGGTTCTCCAGCGCGGCACGCAGGTCGTGCAGCATGTGCACGCGCTGTCGGGTCAGGATGCCGACTTCGGCGGTGTAATACGCATCGTTGCCTGGACCGTCGACCTTGGCGCGCTTGAGCGCGATCGAAGCATTGCGCAGCAGGTCGACCCCGCTGCAGTCGGCATCGGCGGCGCGCACCATTCCGAGCGAGAAGGAAATCGTGTGCGCCACCCCTTCGTTGTCGAACGGGTCGAGCAGAATTTCCCGCAGCTTCGCCGGATTGACGATCCGGCCACTGCCATAGACCCCGAACAGGTCGCTGCCGACCCGGGCGACATGCACGTCGTCCGGCAGCAAGGCGCGCAGCCGGCCGCCGACCGCCTGCAATTGCTGGTCGCCGAAGCTGTAACCGAAGGCGTCGATGGATTCCGAGAATTCGTCGATGTCGATCAGCGCCAGCACATGATCGCCGGCGCCCGAAACCCTGGTCAGCTCGTCGATCGCCTCGATCTGCGCGGCACGGTTGGGCAGGCCGGTCAGCTTGTCGACAAAGGCCGCCTTGCGCAGGCGCTCGACGAGGCCGACGTTCTCGCCACAGATGGCGACATTGGTGCAGAAAATGTCGAGGAGGTGTCGATCCAGCGTGCGGATCGGCGCGGTCGACTCGATATAGACGGCAAAACTGCGTCCATGGCGGCCGGCGAAATGGAGCGCCAGCGCATGCTCGCCGCGCCGGGTCCCGCCCTCGCGCAGGCAAGCACCGACCATGTCGCGCACGCCCGGGTCGCCAAGCGCATTCAGCGGCTGATTCGCCAGCGGTGCGTAACGTCCGGCGGCAGCCAGAATGATTTCCTCGGCTTCACCGTTCGCATCGCCCGGCGCACGCACGCAAACCATGCCGTCAGGCGCTATGCCGAGCAGCGCGGCCAGTTGTCCGATGACCGCCGTGGCGAAGGTCTGCAATCCGAGTTCGGCATTGAACCGGCTGGCGCCGTCGATGATCAGTTCGAGACTGCCACGGCTCTCGTCGAGGCGCCGTATCTGGTCGAAGGAGCGGATGGCCGCGGTGACCGTGGTAAATAACTTGCTGCGCGTGAGTTCGGTCTTGGTCTTGTAGTCGTTGATGTCGTAATTGGCGATCGCGTCGAGTTCCGGCGCGTAGCCGGGCTGCCCGGTACGCAGGATGATGCGCACGGCGGCCATGCCGAGTTCATTGCGAATTCGCTCGACCGCCACCAGGCCTGCATCCTCGCGCTCCATGACGACATCGAGCAGGACAACCGCCACGTCACGATGGCTTTCGAGTATGGCGATCGCCTCGTCGGCGCTGAAGGCGTGCAGGAAGCACAGCGGTTGGCCGAGTACCCGAAGGTCATGGAGGGCGAACTCGGTGGCGTGGTGCACGTCCTCGTCATCGTCGACGACCAGCACCTTCCAGCATGCCTCGGTCGCCCCGACGGACTGCGGCTCGGGGGTATCTTCAACAAAGGCCAGATGATCGTCGTTGTGCATGACGCAACTCGAATGATGGGTCGGTGTTATCCGACCCGTAGTATGGCGGCAAGCCCGGCAAAAACAAAGAGCCCCGCAGGGCTCTTTCTTTTGCCGGTCGGCTGACGCAAGCGCCAGCCAAAAATGCTAGAAATTCAGCGTCCGCTTGTCGCAGGCCAGCGCCGCTTCATGCACGGTCTCCGACAGCGTCGGGTGAGCGTGGCAGATGCGCGCCAGATCTTCGGACGCACCGGCGAATTCCATCGCCACGACGGCTTCGGCAATGATCTCCGAGGCATTCGCACCGATGATGTGCACACCGAGGATGCGGTCGGTGCTCTTGCAGGCCAGCATCTTGACGAAGCCTGACGGATCGCCCATGCCCAGCGCCCGGCCATTGGCCAGGAACGGCACCTTGCCGGACTTGTACTCGACGCCTTCGGCTTTGAGTTGCTGCTCGGTCTTGCCCACCCAGGCGATTTCCGGCGAGGTGTAGATGACCCAGGGAATGGTGTCGAAATTGCAGTGGCCGGCCTGGCCGGCCATCAGTTCGGCAACCATGACGCCTTCCTCGTGCGCCTTGTGCGCCAGCATCGGGCCCCGCACGACGTCGCCAATCGCCCAGACGCCCGGCAAATTGGTCTTGCAATGGCCGTCGACCGCAACAAAGCCACGCTCGTCGAGCTGCAGGCCAACCGCTTCTGCATTCAGGCCGTCGGTATTCGGTACACGGCCGATGGAAACGATCAGGCGATCGGCGTCCAGCTTCTGCGGGTTGCCATCCTTGTCGGTGTAGGCAATCGAAACCGACTTTTTGTTTGCCTTGATGTCGCCGATCTTGACCCCCATCTGGATGTTCAGGCCCTGCTTGGTGAACAGCTTGAGCGCTTCCTTGGCTACATCGACATCGGCAGCGGCCAGAAAATCCGGCATGGCTTCAAGGACGGTGACTTCGGAACCCACGCGACGCCAGACCGAACCCATTTCCAGACCGATGACGCCGGCGCCGATGATGGCCAGCTTCTTCGGCACGGATTCCTGATCCAGCGCGCCTTCGTTATCCATGACGATCTTCTGGTCGACCGGCAGGTTCGGCAGATGACGGGCCTTGGAGCCGGTCGCGACGATGACCTGCCTGGCCAGCACTTCCTCGGCGCCAACCTTGAGCTTCCAGAACTCGCCTTCCTTGCCGACGAAGGAACCGTGACCGGCGAGGAAGGCGACCTTGTTCTTCTTCAGCAGCATCTTGATGCCGCCGGTCAGTTGATTGACCACGCCATCCTTGCGCGCCTTCATGACCGGCACGTCGATCGTGGCCTTGCCGACCTTGATGCCCTGGGCTTCGAAACTGTGGCCCGCTTCCTCGAACAGATGCGAGGTATGCAGCAGCGCCTTGGACGGGATACAGCCGACGTTCAGGCAGGTGCCGCCAAGACGCGGCTCACCTTTCGGATCGGCATAGGGATTGGATTCGGCACAAGCGGCCGAGAAGCCGAGTTGCGAGGCGCGAATGGCGGCAATGTAGCCGCCGGGACCACCGCCGATGACGAGCACGTCAAATAGCTTGGACATGTATGAACCTTTCGAAATTCAGATGTGCAAAGCGCCAGCGTCCTGGCTGGGACACTGGCGCCAGACAAACGTCGATCAGACGCCGAGCAGCAGGCGGGACGGATCTTCCAGCGCTTCCTTCATGGTCACCAGACCGAGGACGGCTTCGCGGCCGTCGATGATGCGGTGGTCGTAGGACATGGCCAGATAGTTCATCGGACGCACGACGACCTGCCCGTTCTCGACCATCGCCCGGTCCTTGGTGGCATGGATGCCGAGGATCGCCGACTGCGGCGGGTTGATGATCGGGGTCGACATCATGGAACCGAAGATGCCGCCGTTGGAGATGGAGAACGTGCCACCGGTCAGTTCCTCGATCGACAGCTTGCCGTCCTTGGCCTTGGCACCGAATTCGGCGATCTTTTTCTCGATATCGGCGATGCTCAGCTGGTCGGCGTTGCGGATGATCGGCACGACCAGTCCACGTGGCGAGCCGACGGCAATGCCGATGTCGATGTAGCCGTGGTAGACGATGTCATTGCCATCGACCGACGCGTTGATGATCGGGAATTTCTGCAGCGCGGCACAGGCAGCCTTGACGAAGAAGCCCATGAAGCCGAGACGAACGCCATGGGTCTTCTCGAACTTCTCGCCGTACTGCTTGCGCAGCGCCATGACCGGGCCCATGTTCACTTCGTTGAACGTGGTCAGGATGGCATTGGTCGCCTGCGATTGCAGCAGGCGCTCGGCGATGCGTGCCCGCAGGCGGGTCATCGGCACGCGCTGTTCGGTGCGCGGCCCCGTATCCACACCGGTCGGTGGCGTCGGCAGCGCCATGCTGGCAGCAGCGGGCGCGGCGACCGGACCGGACGGCGCGGCAGCCTTTGCCTGGGCAGCGACTGCATCGTCCTTGGTCACGCGACCACCACGGCCGGAACCGGCGACGTCGGCAGCGGCAATGCCCTTCTCGTCGAGGATCTTGCGCGCCGACGGGCTGGCTGCACCGGCCGGCGCCGCAGCCGCCGGTGCCGGTGCGGCCGGGGCGGCAGCCTTCGGCGCAGCGGCGGCGGAGGCGGCAGCGCCGGCCTTGGCTTCGGTGTCGATGCGGGCGATCAGTTCGCCGGAGACGACGGTTTCACCGTCGCCCTTGACGATCTCGACCAGCACGCCGGCACCCGGCGACGGCACTTCAAGGACGACCTTGTCGGTTTCGATATCGATCAGGATTTCGTCGCGGCCGACGGCCTCGCCAATCTTCTTTTTCCAGGACGCGAGCGTGCCTTCGGCAACGGACTCGGACAACTGCGGAACTTGAACTTCGATGATCATGATTACTCCACTCTGTTGTAGTTATCAGTACTCGATCTTGCCCAATGCGGACTCGATGAGTGCTTTCTGTTGCTCGTTATGCTTGGCCAGGTAGCCAACCGCTGGCGACGAGGATGCCGGACGCGACACCAGCAGCAATTTCTGCTTGGCGCTGATCTGCGTTTCGAGATGGTGACGCGAGGCGATCCAGTACCAGGCGCCCTGATTGCGCGGCTCTTCCTGACACCAGACGATTTCGGTGACCTTGGGATACATGGCCAGCCCCCGCTCCAGCCTCTCCTTCGGGAAGGGGAAGAGTTGCTCGATGCGGACGATGGCGATGTTCTCGATCTTCTTCTCGCGCCGCGCCGCCAGCAGGTCGTAATAGACCTTGCCCGAGCACAGCACGATACGCGTCACCTTCTTCGGATCGATCTTGTCGACTTCACCGATGACCGTCTGGAAGGATCCGCTGGCCAGATCCTCGAGCGGCGA
>Ga0209262_10000916_pt1 | contig 12375 bp, 10 predicted proteins | sample Lowcelwee11metaG_FD_187171 | JGI IMG/M metagenome (GOLD analysis project Ga0209262, IMG submission 187171) | Freshwater pond sediment microbial communities from the University of Edinburgh, under environmental carbon perturbations - Low... | ecosystem: Environmental > Aquatic > Freshwater >...
GGGAGCGTTTCTGCGTGGGCCCTGTTGCAAAAGCATTCACCTCATTAGAGCGGTAAATGCCCACTTCAGGGGTAGGAATTCCTGCGCGGCGGGAGAGTTTATCGACGGTTTCGACCAATTGGCTTAGTGAGGAATCTTTGGAAGAAGGATCGATGATGGATACGCCAAGCATCCACTTGGCCATTTTACGGGAGAGTGCAAGGGAGATGAGAGCTCCGCCCATACCCCAAAGGAGGCAGAAAATCATCAATGATTGATAGTTGAGCCCATAGGTACTGAGGTAAGGTTGGACATTGAAGAGATTCAAAATAAAAGTAATCATTAAGACTACAAGCAGGTTCAAAGCGAAAAAAAGAAAAATTCTTTTGATAAAAGCCATGGGATCCTCCAATTCGTAATGCGGGTTATTTTAGCGCAATTGGTTGAACTCAGCAAGGAATTGTCCCAAAATAGGCAGTTCTTAAGATGAAAAATTAATTGCTAAGAAATTTTCTTTGTGTCATTCCATTGGAAGAGTATATAGCGCTTCCACTTCAATGGCACCCATTGGGATTGATTGAAAGCCTCGCGATTGAATTATTTTTAAAGGGGCAGTATTGAACTTAATACAGCCCCTTTAAAAATAATTCAATCCCGAGAGCTTTGAATCAATCCGAATAGGTGCCCTTGAGGTGGAAGTGCTATAGTCGTCGCTTTTTGTAAAATATCGAGGTATATCGGGATGGTCAAAAAAATTATTGGGATAAAAAAACAAAAAGAATCCAGTGAGGTAATGTTAGCTCGTATTAAAGAAGATCTTAAAGACAGATATACGTGTTATGTATTGATTGCTTGCTCCCCAGCGTTAGGCGATGGTAGGATGGATGTTGAAATGCATTTTGATGGAGATGAGGATTTGGCTTCTATGCTTGTGGAAAATGCTGCCCAGGTATTTGATGTTGGAGAGTCTCGTCGCGAATCGCAATAGGAGAAAATATGCAATCTGATATTGGGCTCATTGGGCTGGCTGTGATGGGACAAAATCTTGTCCTAAATATGGCAGATCACAAATATACTGTATCTGTTTTCAATAGGACTGCTGCAAAGACAGATGAATTTTTAGAGGGGCCGGCTAAGACCAAGTCGATCCAAGGATTTCACGATCTTAAATGTTTTGTTGCAAGTCTTAAGCGCCCGCGTCGTGTAATGTTGATGGTGAAGGCGGGAGATCCTGTGGATGAATTTATCGACCATTTGATGCCTTATCTTGAGAAAGGAGATATAGTCATTGATGGTGGCAATAGCCATTTTCCAGATAGTCAACGCCGTTATGAGGCTCTTAAATTAAAAGGGATTTTATTTGTAGGTGCTGGGATCTCAGGTGGAGAGGAAGGAGCTCGTCATGGCCCATCGATCATGCCCGGGGGCAATCCGGAGGCTTGGCCTCACGTAAAAGAGATTTTCCAGGCCATTGCAGCGCGTTCTGAAGATGGAGCTCCTTGTTGCGACTGGGTTGGTGAAGGCGGGGCCGGTCATTATGTGAAGATGGTGCATAATGGGATTGAATATGGGGATATGCAGCTCATTTGCGAGGCGTTTGATCTATTGCGTAAAGGCGCTCATTTTAATTTCCAAGATCTCGCGCGCACTTTTTTAGATTGGAATAAAGGAGCTCTCAATAGTTATCTCATTGAAATCACTGCAGGTATTTTTGCTAAGTTAGACAGCGATGGACATCCTCTTTTAGAAAAGATTTTGGATGTTGCGGGGCAAAAAGGAACTGGCAAATGGACGGGAATCGATGCGTTGGATCGAGGCATGCCCCTGACACTGATTGGAGAGGCCGTTTTTGCTCGTTGTTTATCAGCATTGAAAGAAGAGCGGGTGATGGCAAGTAAGGCGTATCCTAGCCCTTCTCATGCAATTGCAGAATCAAAAGAAGAATTTAGCAAATCAATTGCACAAGCTCTTTATGCATCAAAACTCATTAGCTACGCGCAAGGGTTTATGCTTATGCGACAGGCTTCAGAAGAAAATAAGTGGAAGCTAAATTTTGGCTCGATTGCTTTGATGTGGCGTGGTGGATGTATTATTCGAAGCAAATTTTTAGGTAAGATCAAAGAGGCGTATGATAAAAATGCAAAGCTTCCAAGTCTTTTAGTGGATCCTTTTTTCATTCACGAAATGACCCGTTGCATTCCTGCTTGGCGAAAAGTTGTTGCAGAAGGCTGCTTAATGGGAGTTCCTCTTCCTTGCTTTGCAACGGCTCTGTCTTTTTTTGACGGATATCGCAGTGCGACGCTGCCTGCCAATCTACTGCAGGCGCAGCGTGATTATTTTGGCGCGCATACGTATGAGCGAGTAGACAAACCGAGAGGTCAGTTCTTTCATACAAATTGGACAGGAACGGGTGGATCTGTGAGCTCTTCAACGTATAATGTTTGAATCTTGGTTTTTTTAGATTTATGGTTTGAAGGAATGCATTTATGGAATTTCGAAAGAAGTCTAATCTTATTTCGGTATGGCTCTGCTAGCGAATCTTTTCCTCGAGAGGACTTAAAGACTCTTCTTTTTTTGCAGGAGTAGAGTAATGTTGTAAGGTTATAGTTTCTTCTGTAGAAGGATTTATATTTGTAGTGCAGACAGAAGTTCTGTTTCTATTCCTTAGGATCGCTAGATTTGCTGCAGTTGTTTGATCGCTACTCTTGAATTGTGTAACTAATGTGGGAGAGCATTGATTATCGGGAGTGAGGCGCCAAATTTGCATATAGGGAGTTTCTCGATCTATGGCGTCATGAGATGTGACGATATGATTGGCATCTAATATTCCGACTTGCCATATTGGTGCACCTGTTTGAATTTTCCAGTGTTCTTGATTTTGATGTGTATTAAAACAGGAGAGATTTCCTTCTGGTCGGGAACTTCCTGAGATAAGAATACTATTATTATTCGGGAGCCACAAAAGGCCTTTTGATCCAGTCATGGTAAGAGAGGATAGGAAGATGGGTTCTCGTAGATTGCGAACATCAAAAACTTGCACGGATTCTTTTTCTTTGCCTATAGCACAATACGTCCCTTTTTGAGAGCATTCTACGCTGCAACCTTGATCGGGATGTGTATTTCGTTTGATTGTTGATTCGTTCATTCTTGTGTCTATCCAGAAAATGTTTGATACCATTCCGAGAACAAATTCAAATGGGCTTTTCCAGCTTGCGCAATAGGAGTAAGAAAAACGCTGAGAAAATTCAGGTAGATGTCTTATAGGAAAACCCTCTTGGTTGTATAACTGAGGCGTCCCAGGGAAATAGGCGATAAAGATTTCATCCTTAAAAGTATTCACGGCTATAGCAGAAATTTGGTTATCAGATGTAATTCGTAGGGGAGATGTCTCGGAGATAGGGTCATATCGATGGAGAATGGTTCCTAGTCCTATGAATAGTTGATCGCCATCCGGTTTTAATGGTGTATAAAATGGTGAATGATCAAGGAGACCCGGACCATCTAACATCTGTTGGCTGGAGATCCTGGAGTCCCAGGGAGGTAAGCGTTTGGGGATCGTTGTATGGTATAATGAAAGGGGATCCTTTGGAGGGAGTAAAGCATTGAGAGAGCTCCAGAGGTGCTTTTGATAGGGACTTTTGGGGAGATTTTGTGTATGAAGATCATTGCACTGTTTCTCGAAATCTTCAGGAGATTTGATAAATCGATCGATGGAGCTGGAGAGACAAGAAGGTCTATCGGACGGGATTACCATAAAACAATCTCAAGTAAATTTAAGTTATATTATAAATTAATACTTAAAACGAGTCAATTATTAAAAAACGTTTAATATTGTTAAAAAATGATTATTATTCTGATTTCAAAACTTCCATGAAGGCGCTTTGAGGAATATTGACCTTGCCAATTTCCTTCATTTTCTTTTTGCCTTCTTTTTGTTTTTCCCAGAGCTTGCGCTTGCGGGTGATATCGCCGCCGTAGCATTTTGCAGTGACATTTTTACTTAGCGCATTAATTGTTTCTCGGGCAACGATTTTTCCTCCAATGGCTGCTTGGATGGGGACTTTAAAGAGTTGTTGTGGGATCACTTCTTTGAGCTTTGCACAAATGGCTCGTCCCTTTGCTTCCGCTTTTGTGCGATGGACAAGACAGGAGAATGCATCAACGGGCTCTTCATTGACTCGAATTTCGAGTTTAATGATGTCGCTTGTTACGTATTCGTCTGTTTCATAATCAAAAGAACCGTATCCGCGGGTGACGGATTTAAGTTTGTCATTGAAATCAGTCACGATTTCGTTCATGGGCAGACAATAAGTGAGAAGAAGTCTAGAGGAGCTCATGGACTCAGTTTTTGTAAGCTCTCCTCGTTTGTCTGTGCAAAGGCTCATGATCCCGCCGAGATATTCAGAAGGGGTGATAATGTGTACTTTAACCCAAGGTTCTTCGATAGAATCGATGAAGGAAGGATCTGGGTAACGTGCTGGATTATCGATAGTCATCGTTTTGCCATCATTGAGAATGATTCGATAGACGACACTTGGTGCTGTTGTGATGATATCGAGATTGAATTCTCGGCTAAGACGCTCAAATACGATTTCTAAATGTAGAAGCCCCAAAAATCCGCAACGAAATCCAAATCCCAAGGCAAGGCTGCTCTCTTGTTCTACATGAAGTGCGGAATCATTGAGTTGTAATTTAGCTAAGGCATCACGCACAGTTTCAAAATCAGAGGAATCAACAGGGTAAATTCCAGCAAATACTACAGGAGAAATCACTTTGAATCCGGGAAGGGGAGTGGACGCGGGAAACTTATGTAATGTGATGGTATCGCCAATCTTTACATCTGTTGTGTTTTTAATATTAGCAACAAAATATCCTACTTCTCCGGGACGTAAAATCTCTGTTGGTTTTTCATTGGGTACGAAAATGCCGACTTCTCCTACTTCGAAGTGCTTATTTGTTGCCATGAAGCGAATGATTGATTTTTTTGTGATTTCTCCGCTCATTACGCGAATATAGACCATGACCCCGCGATAAGGATCGTAATGTGAGTCGAATACAAGAGCGCGTAAAGAAGAGTCAATCGGTTCCTTTGGGGGAGGGATGTCGATTAGAATCCTCTCGAGGACATTTTCAATGCCAATACCGGTCTTGGCAGAGATTTGCAGCGCATTTGTTGCGTCGATACCAATTACATCTTCGATTTGTTGTTTGACGGATTCAGGATCGGCGGCAGGTAGGTCGATTTTGTTGATGACGGGGACAATTTCTAGATTTCGCTCGATTGCAAGATGGACGTTTGCAAGTGTTTGAGCTTGAACACCTTGAACAGCATCGACAACGAGCAGAGCTCCTTCACAGGCAGACAGAGAACGGGAGACTTCGTAAGAGAAGTCAACATGTCCCGGTGTATCAATGAGATTGATTTGATAGATTTTCCCGTCATTTGCCTTGTACTGCATAGTAACAGGGCGGGCTTTGATCGTGATGCCTCGTTCTCTTTCCAGTTCCATATTATCAAGAAACTGTTCTTGCATATTGCGCGCTTCGACTGTATGGGTCTGTTCGAGCAAACGGTCAGCTAGGGTTGATTTGCCATGGTCGATGTGGGCAATGATGCTAAAGTTTCGGATGTGTAGTCTGTTGTATTGGGGCATAAGATGAGAAGTATAGAGCTTTTTCCCTAGAGAATTCAACCAAAAAAAAGAATTGCTATCAATCAATATTTTCTTTAATCTTTCTTTACTTTTTGTTTTTGTGATCTTATGAAAATTTCTCGAGAGAAGTCTGTTTCTTCTGTTAGTGAGTGGTTCCGTGGTTCGCATAGATCCCCTTATGTTTTTTATAAACAAGTTTGGTCAAAAATCACAGGATTGGTGTTGGATACAATTGAAAAGGAATTGAGGGGAGATTCTGCAGCTTTGCTTCCAGCAATGACAACGCCGGAATTTGTGATCTCAGGTCGATTAGATTGGGGAAAGAGACGGAAAATACAAAGGAAGTGGATTCCTCTTGGATTAAAGAAATGTGAGTCATGTAGCTGGATGAATGCTTGGGTTCAGTTTTTTTTTCACATACCAAAACTTTTAGATCTTTTTGCTTTTATGTCTCGGCGTTTTGAATTTTTCCAAGCGTTCATAGATCAATATATTTTAGATCAACAGAAAAATCGGATGGTATCATCTGCAAACAGTACAGTTTTAGCGTCTTTTTTTTCTCAAATGGGTTTTGTTTTATCAGATGATGTAGATTTTTATGAGGTGTTTCGATTGTTTTTTTTGTTAACCCAGGTCCCGTCTTCTTTTCGCGACTCTATTGCTTTTTATCCAGAAGAGAAGAAGGGGAAGGATCGGGCGCAATATTTTTCATTCACAGAAGAGATTCTCAAAAAAATGAGAACACGGCCTCCGGAAATTCTTCTTGCAAGACAATTGAGAAAGACTCTTTCCGGTTTTGCTCTAAAACGATACAGCACTCAAGATGAAGGTCGATATTTTTATGATCTTGATGCCTTTGTGGAGTGTCGGTCCGATGAGCACAGTATTTGTTTTATTACTTATGTGAAGCTCGAGGGTGTGTGGTATCAATGTGATGATGAGAAGATTCGGGAAATCTCTCCGACTACGTTGTGCGTGCCTCTGCATCGGGCTGTCTTGTTTCATTATAAACGAACTATGGCTTGGTAAGAACCTGTGAAACAAAAAGAACCTGTGAAACAAAAAAGGCCCGGGATTTCCCGGGCCTTTATCTATTTTAAAGTGAAGATTCTTTTTAGCTGCTAGCTTGTGCTGTGGCTTTCTCTGCGACAGGTTCGGTCGTCGCAGTAGGGGCTTCTGCTTTTTCTTCAGCAGCTTTTTCAGCTTCCTTGCTTGATACAAGAGCTGTAAATTTGCGTCCTAATCCGAATACAGAAAACGCCCAGATCGCGCAAATTAAAATCACTAGAGGCCCAAGGATGAAGGTTAGGCTCGCCAGGGAGACGCTTCCTCCGATGACTGCCAAGAGTGTGGATTGAATGAAGGCGCCGCCAGATTTTCCAGCTCTGCCGCCAATCACTTCTACAGCTCCTTGTCCTTTAACTTTAGCTTCTTGGTCAAGCGGGATGTAAGCCATCTGCTTGGTGGAGTCAAAGAGAGAGTACTTGGTTCCTTTTGATAGAACGTTTTGAATCATACCAACCATCACGGCGACAAGTACAACTGTTGTTCCCATCAATGGGGCAAGAGGTGTGCTCTTTGTTCCGTTCCATACAACGAAGAAGAAGATGGAGGAGGTGGCTAAAATCATGATTGGAGTGAGGATAGCTGCCTTCGTCCAGCTCAATTTTCTCAGGATGTTGTTGCCAACGATCATGAGAAGAATTGTGATCAATCCTGTCCAAGTTGAGAATTGTCCCATGAACATGTTGTAATCGTTCATATCAGGGAAAGCAATTTTGATTTGACCTTTCCAGACTCCTTCGACGAGGTTGATTGTAATGCCGTAAGAAACGACGAGAACAGCAATCAAACCGAGGTAGGGATTTTTTAGGATATAACGGAAGCTATCCATAACGGAAAGTTTTGCTTTTTCTTTCTTTTTACCCTGACCCGGTTGGTAGAGAGTTGGATCGGTTAGGACGTTTTTATGCATCCATCGATAGGTGAGCATTGCGATAGCTCCAGAGGCAACAACGCAGGTCATTAGCAATTTTAAGTTCACTCCGAAGGAATCAACGCCTTGAGGAAGAGATTTTGCGTATTTTGCTGTTAAAATAATAATTGGTCCAGATAGGAGGAGGCCGATGTTGCCAACCATACCGAAGAGACCGTAAAAACGTTTTGCTTCGCCTACCTTGGTGATTTCATTGGCAAATTGCCAAAATAGCATAGAGAGGACGACGCTTCCCCAGAGTTCGGAGAGGATATAGAATATGCTAAAGCTCCAGTTTCCAACGACAGGAATTAGCCAATGGAGATTAGGTAAAGAGGCTTGCGCGGCCTGAAGAGAAGGCAGAGACATGTGTAGAGCTTCTTTATTCGGATAGATGATGAATGCGAATGCTGCAAAAAAGACGAGAAATGGGGTAACAATAGCGTAGAAGAGTCGTTCTTTAGAAAAAATATTTGCTAGTTTAATGAAGACGATCATGAAGAGAATCGCTGCAGGAGTAACTCCATAGAGTTTTAGGAAGGAAAGGCACTCAGCTCCGCCACCAGGGGCATTAACCATTAAAGTATCTTTCGTGTCTCTCAAAATTGTGTAATTGAATAAAATACACATCATCATCAGGCCCATAGGTAAGAACTTCTTTAGTTCAAATCCATGAATAGGCCAAAAAATTCCGCGAAGTCCTTTAAAAACCGACTCGCTAGGAAGGTCTGTCTTTACTGCCATATTGTTGATATCCTCATTTAAACTTTTTTTCACAATCTCGCCAAAGAAGCTATTAATTGTGATAAGCAGGTTAGCAGAGGGAGTATAAAAAGACAACCCCGGAATTATAGAGATTCCGGGGTTGTTTAAAAGGAAGAAAGGAAAAATTAAACTTGCGCTGAAGCCGCTGTTTCTAGTGCGGTTAATTGATGGAATGTATTTGCAGATTCTACGTAGTTATTCCACAATTCTTGTTCTACTTTATTGTGGCGTAGAGATTGAATGAGCTCTCTTTTGCACGCAGCGAGGGATCTTTTAGGGCTTAAAATTGTAATAATTTCTTTGTCTCCTGCAAGGCGGGCGATGTTGAGCATGCGCTCAAGTTGCATGCGAGTAAAATTCATGTGGTCGCGGCGTTTTCTGGATCCTCGTGGGGCTCTTTGTTTTGGGGCGATGATTGTTGGTTTGTCTGAGCTGATGACGAAACGGTCGATAATAGATGCAAGTTCTTGAGGTTGTTTGGTTTTCATTTTTCTTAAAGTAAAATGGTGCATGTATCCGCCCGATTTCATAGGTAGATATTTACAAAGTTCATTTTCTTTACGGGCTCCAATTTTTTTTATGGCTTTTGCAATGACATCGTCAACGTCCTTAGATCCTCGAATTTTTGTTTCGCTATGTTCTTTTTGTGCAACGCTCATGAATTACCGTCCTAAATATTCTTTACGAGGGAAGCCCTCGGATTGTTTAAATCTAATTTCGCTAGTTTTCATCTCTGATTATCGAGATTTAATTGGGGATTGTATAAGAAGGGGTGTTTTTTCGCAAGAAGTCTGTTTTTTATTTGTCTGTTTTTGTTATTCTGTAATCACTATTTTTTCTGGAATAAAATGGATATGTCAATTTTCAAAAAAGTTTTTTTGAGAGCCATCTTGCTAACGATTTTAGGAGGGGTTCTTGTAAATTTTTTAGTAGGGTGTTCGGGTGGTGAAGGGAATCATTCTTGTCTTAGAGATTGGATGGCAGATTCAGGGCAGATAAGAATTCTTTCAACAACAGCTCAAGTAAGTGCTTTGGCTTCTGAGATCGGGGGGAGCAGGGTGAAGGCTTGGACTTTAATTCAGGGAGACTTGGATCCTCATAGTTATGAGCTCGTTAAGGGGGATGATGAAAAATTTTCTCGAGCACACCTGATTTTTTATAATGGATTGGGTCTTGAGCATGGGGCGAGTCTGTCTTCTGTTTTGCGAGAAAGAGAAGGAACAGTAGCAATTGGAGAAAAAATTGCCAGTCTCTATCCTGAAAAAATTTTAAAAAGAGGACATGTTATCGATCCTCATCTTTGGATGGATATTTCAGTATGGCAGTTGGCGATCGATCCAATTGTAGAAAGTCTTAGTCAAAAAGATCCTGATGGCGCCTCATATTATCGAGAAAGAGGAGATCTTCTTTCTCAGCAGATGGCGAAGAAACATCTTGAAATCAGGGGGCTTCTTCATCAAATCCCTACAGAAAAAAGGTATCTTCTAACAAGTCATGATGCATTTAGATACTTTACAAAGGGGTATCTTGCTGAAGAGGGGGAGTTGAACTGGTCTGAGCGCTTTGCTGCGCCAGAGGGTCTAGCTCCTGATGGCCAACTGAGTCCTATCGATATTCAAAGAGCAATTGATTTTTTGCGTCAGAAGAAAATTTCTGTTTTATTCCCGGAATCAAATGTGAGCCGCGACTCGATTAAGAAAATTGCATCGGCTGGGAAAGAATTAGGCCTTGAAATTCGTGTTTGTTCCGAAACTCTTTATGGGGATTCTATGAGTGGTCTTTCTTACTTGGAGATGATGCAGGCGAATGCGGATGTGGTTTCGAGGTATTTAGAATGAGCGATGATTTGAAATGTTATTCAATGGATGTAGAGGGTTTGAATGTGAATTATGGACAGACTCCAGTCTTATGGGATATTTCTTTTCAGATCCCTAAAGGGTTGCTTGTTGGGATTATTGGACCAAATGGTGCAGGGAAAAGTACTTTATTGAAAAGCGCTTTGGGTCTTGTGAAGCCCCTTTCCGGGAAAATCGATCTTCTTGGGGAGCCGATCTCTTCCTGTACTCGGCAAAAAATCGCATACGTCCCGCAGCGAGGTTCAGTGGATTGGGATTTTCCAATTACAGCTCTTGAAGTGGTATTAATGGGGCGCTTTGGCCGGCTTGGCTTATTTAGACGGCCCCGCAAAGCGGATCGAGAGGCGGCTTTGCAGGCATTAGATCTTGTCGGAATGAGTTCTTTTGCCGATCGGCAGATTGGACAGCTTTCTGGGGGGCAGCAACAACGACTATTTATCGCCCGTTCATTTGTGCAAAATGCAGACCTTTTACTTCTTGATGAGCCTTTTGCAGGAGTTGATCTAGCTACAGAAAAATCGATCATCAATCTCTTGAGAGCTAAAAAAGAAGAAGGGAAAACAGTCTTTGTCGTGCATCATGATTTGCCAACGGTTGAAGAATATTTTGATTGGGTGATTTTACTAAATACGCGTCTTGTTGTTTGCGGCCCTGTAAAACAAGTGTTTACGAGGGAGAATCTGGCGCAAGCTTTTGGGAAAAATCAGGGATTGTTTGATGAGGCAGCCGTTCTGACTGCCAAGAGCGTAAGTGGAATTTTATGAATTGGATCGATTTTTTTACCGATCCTGTTTTACGAGCTCCTACCTGGGGAACTCTTTTTATGTGTATTGCCTCTTCTCTAATGGGGGTTATATTATTTTTAAAGAAGAAAACCCTGATAGCAGAATCTCTTTCTCACGCAGCATATCCAGGTGTTATTCTGGGTGTTTGTGTTTGCGGTTTTTTCTTTCCTTTGCATGAGGAGTGGGCCTTTGCTGCTGTGCTTGTAGGAGCGTTTCTTTCTTCTCTGATTGCATTAAAAACGATCCAGTGGCTTCAGATAAAAGCTAAAGTACCTTCAGATGCGGCTCTTTGTTTTGTTTTGGCTTTGTTTTTTGGCGTGGGGGTGGTCTTTGCGAGTGCCATGCAAACTATTTTGCCTGCCTGGCATAAACACATTCAAACACTTCTTTTCGGACAGGCAGCAACAATGACGGATATACATATTTTGCTCTATGCTTTACTGGGTTTTTCGGCCATTGTGTTTATTGGATTGGTTTTTTATCCCTTGCAAGCCCTTCTTTTCGATCGAGAGTTTGCAGCAGCTTCAGGAATCCCTGTTGCTATTTTGGTTCGGCTCATTTTTATTCTCCTTCTTGTTTCTTTGATTGTTGGGATGCGAAGCGTTGGCGTCGTTTTGATGTCGGGGATGGTGATTGCACCCGCTGTTGCTGCGAGACAATTCACCGATCGTTTGCATAAAATGCTCTTTCTTGCCGCTATTTTTGGAGCGTTGAGTGGTCTGTTTGGTAATATTCTCTCTGTGGTAGGTTCGTTGTATTTTTCAACAGAAATAAAAAAAATGATTTTCCCAACAGGCCCAATGATTGTTCTTGTTGGAACATCTTTTGCGTTCTTGAGTTTGTGTTTTGCTCCTAAAAGAGGCTGGGTCTTTCGTAAAATACGTATTTATTCTTTCCGTTTACGGTGTTTAGAGGAAAATCTTTTAAAAGGAATGTGGAAAAAGGGATCCCTTCCTTTCTCTGGATTGCAAGAAATGTTAAGAATTTCTCGAGCATCCTTGTTTTTTGTTCTGAAACGACTTGTGCGGCATGGGTGGCTTGTGCATGAAAAGGGGATTTATTTTTTAACATTTGATGGGAAAAGAAAAGCTTCTTCGATTGTTCGTTTGCATCGACTCTTTGAGCTTTATTTGGCAGAAACGCTTCAATTGCAAGTCGAAAAAGTACATAAGACGGCGGAAGAGATGGAACATATTCTTACCCCTGATTTGGAGGCTCGGTTAACGCAACTGCTTGCAAATCCAAAAAAAGATCCGCATCAACAACCGATCCCGGAGAAAATATAAACCTTATGAATCCATATTGGGGAACTAATTTTTTTACATTTTTCAAAGTCCTTTTTTTGCGTGTGATTCACGTTG
>Ga0209262_10000918_pt1 | contig 12365 bp, 7 predicted proteins | sample Lowcelwee11metaG_FD_187171 | JGI IMG/M metagenome (GOLD analysis project Ga0209262, IMG submission 187171) | Freshwater pond sediment microbial communities from the University of Edinburgh, under environmental carbon perturbations - Low... | ecosystem: Environmental > Aquatic > Freshwater > Pond...
CGAAAGTTATGCGCAGGCTTCCCCTGACACCACCCGCAAGTATGGCGGGACCGGGCTTGGGCTGGCTATATGCAAGCGTCTCGTTGATCTGCAGGGCGGCAGTTTAAGTGTTTCGAGCGAGCCGGACAAGGGATCAGTCTTCAGGTTTTCAATAGAATACGGTCTGCCCGCCACAGACACCAGGACAACTGACAAGAGCGCTGCTGAAACAATGAAGGGGCTGGTCGGGAAGAAAATCCTGGTCGCCGAGGACAACAAAATAAACTTTTTCGTTGCCAATAAGTTCCTTGAGAGCTGGGGTGTGATTGTCACTCATGTTGAGAACGGAAGTCTGGCCCTTGATGAAGTAAACAAAAACCAATATGACCTCATACTCATGGACCTTCATATGCCTGTGATGGACGGTATAGAGGCGACACGCATCATACGCAGTTCGGCTGACAAGAAGATAAACAGCCTGCCCATCGTTGCACTGACAGCTGCAGTGATGTCAGAGGCTCATGACAAGATTGAGAACCTGGCTATCAATGATTATGTGCTCAAGCCCTTCAAACCGAAGGATCTGTATGACAGGATAGCGAAGCATGTAAGGTGACACGCTTCTGCTGAAACACCTTATTTGATACAGTATTTGCTCAGATACTTTGTAGCGTCTTTGTTTCCCTGTTCTTTCGCTTTGCGGAGATAGTGGCAGGCATCTCCGGTATTGCCGCTGTTTATCAGGGCTATACCGAGATTTAGATTTACCGAAGCATTTTCAGGATCAAGATCGAGGCTCATCGTATAATCTTCTGCAGCCTTATCCCATGTACGTGCTGCAAGCCATGCATCACCCCGGATGCTGAACGCCTTCGCCTCTCCCGGGTGCTTTTCAATGTTCATATTAAGATAAGGGAGGGCTTCATATATAGCTCCCTCTTCAGCATAAGTCTTTCCGATCAGGCCAAGAGCCTCGGAATTCTCCGGGTCGAGCCCGAGATATGTTTCAAGGTCATTCTTCGCAGCATCGCGGTCGCCTGCCATGACAAGCATTGCCGCCCTTTTCAGATAGAGTTGCGGATCAGGATACTTAGCATCGATAAGTCTTCCATAAGCCATAGCTGCTGCGTAAAAACTACCTTCCCCTGCCTGTGCTTCTGCAAGTGCAGTCAGGTAAGATGACGGCGCATCCTGATTGATTGTAAGCGGCGTCAGAAGTGCCACAGCATCACGGTACAGGCCCCTGGCGGTGAGTATCCTTGCATTGCAATAGTCTGTAACAGGCATGTCCGGATACACTGCCGAAAGTTCGCGGTATACCTCTCCGGCAAGCTCCGTCTTTCCGATCTTCAGATAATGGTCTATCTCCCAGCTTTCCCTCTCGTAACCTTTGTACCAGTCTTTTTTCCAGAGGCTCTTCCACTCAGGTGAAGCCTGAATTGACCCGAAGGACTTATCAAGCATTATCTCGGGTTCGCTCTTCCTGTATTGTGATTTGAGGTGTGCTTCAAGGTATGAGACTGCTGCCTTCGCTTCGCCGCCGGCAGCAGCACACCTGGCGAGTCCGTACAGTCCCGATCCCTGTTTCATGCTCTCGGCAGCCATAAAATCACTTTTTGCCTCCTTCACCTTGCCGGACATGAGGTATGCGTCGCCTCTGAGAAGCAGGAGGTCAGGGTCAGGAGCGGCATTTATCAAACCGGTAAGGACCCCGGCAGCCTCGTTACCATTACCAACGGCTGACAGTGCGACTGCTCTCAACATCTCTTCGTATCTGCCCTGTCCGGCAACCAGCTGTGATGCTAGAATTATTATCAGAAGAACAATACCTTTTTTCATTCCTTTTTACTTTTTTGCTTCCACTACTGCGGGCCCTGCTCCTTTTTCCGTGAGCACATGAACAAAACCGCTCAGATGGAACTGTTCCGTTCCTGAAATCCTGCGTTCAAACACTTCGCAGTCATAATAATAGACACCTGCTGGTACAACTTTTCCCTTATATGTACCATCCCAGTTGAGCTTTGGTTCCTGGGTACTGAAAACGAGGACACCAGCTCTGTTGAAGAGGCGGAATTCCACTTTCTCAACAAGCACGGAGGTCTTGGCGACAAGCCAGTCATTGAAGTCGTCACCGTTAGGGGTGAACACGTTAGGGATCTCATAGAAATTACAGGAGTCCACGCAAATCATTGCTGACAGGTCACTTTCGTTCCCCACAGCATCTACAGTAGAGATTGCGTAACAGCCGGCAACATAGTCAGGAAGATTATGGATATATTTATGAATGTCCCTGTCATCAATTGTGACAAGCAGCGCGAGTTCCTCTTCGCTGGTTTGCTTATAATAAAGCTTATAGGCCGCCACATCTTCATAGCACAGCTGATCAGCTATCGTCCAGCGAACCATGTTGTAAAGACTGTCACACTGTGATGATACCGTCAGCACAGGAGTGCACGGCGGCTCATTGTCGACTGGAGTTATGCAGATCTGCTGGGAAAAGTTTACCAGGTTTTTGGGTGTACCCGCACCCTGATAACCGCCTGTGGAAACAACATAATAGCAATATTCCGTACCGTTGACAAGGTTACCATCGACAAATGTCAGCTGGCCCGCCGTGCTTCCTATCAGCACCCAGGCAGTGCCGTTGAACCGGTAGAAATCGTAAGCGGTATTGATCCAGGGCACATTGCGCTTCATCTCAAACCTGACTTTCCTGTCCCCCGGCGAAGCGTCAGCAAAAAGTGATGATGCTATTCCAGGATCACCAATCAGGAAACGGTTGCCGGATCCGTTATTATACAGCTCGATCTTGTAAATCCAACCCTTGTCAAGGGTATTGATCAGGGTGTCAATATAGACGGTATCATTGAGATCAGCAGTAGGCAGAGTATAAATAAGCTGGTAATCAGTACCTGTTATCCCCTCTGCCCTGTAAATCCGGTATTCATAAGGCCCGTTTGCAGGTATGGTATCCAGGCGCTGGGGCTTGTGCCAGGCCAGGGTCAGCGATCCGTTGGTTGCCGATGTATTGCGGATGGAGACATGCGTAATAAGCGGCAGGCCTTTGATAAGCGCGGTTACGATCTCATTAGACGGTTTGCTTTCAGTGCCGTTGGGATATACTGCCACGATTCTGTAGGCATATTCAGTTCCGGCTTCAAGACCTGCACCGCCATCAGTGTCTGTAAAGGTCAGGGCATTGTAGCCGGATACATATCCTACCTTGACAAATCCGGATGACGCCGGGATGCCGTCAAAGCATGTGTCAGCCACCAGTGATGACGCTCCTTCGCGGCGGTAGATACTGAACCCGGCAATTTCCGGCGTGCCGTAGTTCTGCCATATCAGCTGAACGAAGTTTCCCTGCGGCATCACATCGGACAGCACGGGCGGAGGTCCGAGCACCTTGATGCTCATGTTGTCAATATCGACCAGCTGCAGCTCCCCGTTATTATCTTCAGCTTTAATGATGATATCATAAGGCTGGTGCCTGACGGTGCTGTGACAGGGTACCCATTGCAGCCGGGCCGTGGTAAGACCGGGTGCGGAACTCAGAGGGGTGAATGTGGCTTTACAGGAACCTGAAGTAAATATCCCTGATGTGGCTATCAGCTTTACAGAATCAGCATCCTCGTCTGTTGCGGAAACAGTAAGGGAGACAGTCTCACCGACCTCCACACACAGGTCTGCAAGGGGGGCTGTGACTGGCGGATTGTTATCTGTCTCATACACTTCAATCTGCATATCTCTGACCACCACGCCTATCTTTATTCCTCCGCGCCACTCCTGTATCTCCATGGCTGCATTATAGATTCCAATTGTAGTGGGGGTGTCCCATACCAGGTCACCTGAGATTGAATCAACATAAAACTTTCTTGATGCAGGCGGAAGAGTATAATTGGTGATGGGCTTGCCATCTTCCTTTGTACATACTGTCAGTTTGTAGGAGAGGCTGTCGCCGTCAGGATCAAAGGCAGCAGGGTTATGAATGAATATATGCCCCAGGGCAGCTTTATCGTAAGGCGGATTTAAAAGCACCGGCGTGCTGTTCCTGCCTATGGAACTGTTTACAATAAGTATTGTGGAAATGGAAAAAACAACGTTTACAGAGTTGGGAATATTTTCCACCCCGTAATTACGGTTTGGATCCTGTACAACTATCCTGTATATCCCGGGTCCCGGGTAGGTATGCCTTGAGACGTAAACATTCTTCTTGTAGTTGTTCGGAAGAAAGGTCTCTGAAATCCTGGCTACATTTGTTATTGAGTTATCACCCCATTCAACATCAAGTGTCGGCCTGTCAGCTTTGCTCAGAGTATAAGTGAATGTGGTGACTGTGACCTCATAAGTCAGGTCAGAGATCTGGGTATAGGTTATCTCTCCTGCACGGTTATGTGTGGCGCTGGCAGAAACCATGATCAAAAACATGAGCAAAAATGCTGACGTAACTCTTTTTGTCATCTCAATCCCCTTTCATTTAACCTGGTAATTCTTCAATGTATCAGCAGTAGTAAACTTGTATCCGTCTTCAATTCCATTAAAACTGAACAGCAACATGTTAGCCTGATCATCATAAAGCCGCGTCATGATCCGGTTTATGACAGTAACGTTTTTCACCGCCCGGCTTCCGGTGGCTTCAAGGTTAAACCTGTGCTCGAGGCCGTCGGTTTCCGACTTCAGTAAAGTCATTTTCAGCTGTTTCCCGTCTTCAATTATTAAAATTCTGTCTGTCAGATATTTATGGTATACCTCCCTTTCATCCCCTGTTATACGCTCACCTGCCGTGCTCAGCAGTTTGATGTCTGCATCAAGGTCGTCGGACCATACTTTAACAAAAACAGAGTAAACCTGGTTCATACTGTCGTAATCAATACCTGTGAGTGACACGTGCACAGGATGCAGAAGAATCAATATGGCGAGTGATAATATTTTCATGCCGGCATACGGTATTTCACAGCAAAAATCAAGCCATCAGATCGCTTTCACTTATTCTGACCCTTTCCCTCAGATATTCAACAGTACCGACTTCAATGAATGAGAATCCGGTAGCCCTTGAAAAGTTGCCTGCAAGTACCACAATAATGTCATTGTCATCAAGATCGTGCTTGCTTAGCAGGTCCCTGAGAGCTACCCGGATAAACTCATCAACTGACTTTTTCTTTTCAATATACACAGGCACCACGCCATATGACAGTGCAAGTTCTCTCATTGTGCGGTACAAATAGCATAGGGCGACGACTGGTTTGATACCCCTGAACCCCGCCATATTCCTAATCGCGGTTCCGTTTTCAGTATCGGCCAGCAGGGCCCTGGCATTTATTCTTATTGAGGTTTTCACGGCAACCTTTGCAAGGTAAGCAGAAACTTCGCCGCTCAGTGATCCGGCAGGCATCTCAATATACTCGTCTTTCTCGCCTTCGATCTCACGTGCTATTTTTGCCATGGTTCTGACGGACTCGAGCGGGTACTTCCCCATTGCCGTTTCACCGCTTAACATCACTGCATCAGTCTGGCTGTAAACCGCGTTTGCCACATCGCTCACCTCAGCACGTGTCGGACGGGGGTTCGTAATCATTGAATGCAGCATCTGTGTGGCCACAATCACCGGTTTGCGTTTCGCAATGCATTTCTCAATAATTGTCCTCTGTATGCCGGGTATTCTCTCAAATGGCACCTCGATGGCAAGATCGCCGCGGGCCACCATGATTCCGTAGGAATGATCCATGATCTCCTCAAGATTGTCGACCCCCTGCTGATTTTCAATCTTTGCAATGATCTTGATCTTGCTGCCATGACCGTCAAGCAGTTGCTGAACAGCGAGAATATCTTCCTTTGATCTTACAAATGAGTGTGCAATGAACTCAACATCAAGTTTTACGGCCAGGTCAATGAATGTCAGGTCACGGTCACTCACTGAAGGAAGGTTGATCCTTACCTGCGGTATGTTAACAGTCTTTCTTGAGCCGAGCACCCCGTCGTTCTCAATTTTTCCCACAAGCATTTCACCATCCTTCCCCGTTATTTTTATTTCAAGCTCACCGTCATCGATAAGAATGAATGATCCTTCCGGGACATGCAATGCAATATCCCTGTAGTTGAGGTTAATGACTTCCAGGGATGTTTTTTGTTCAATATTACCTGCAATCTTTACGCTCTGACCTTTAATGAATTTCAACGGTTCATCGCAGACAGTAGTTCGGATCTCCGGTCCTTTGGTATCAATCAGGACTGCAATTTTATCGGATACAGTACGGACATTGGTGATGATTTTTGTCACACCTCCGGGGTCGAGGTGTGCGGAGTTAACCCGTACCACATCCATGCCGGCTTCAAAAAGTTTCCTGAGAAATTCAGGATCGCAGTTTTTGTCAGAAATAGTGGCAACTATCTTTGTTCGCTTTGTCAGAATATCATTTTTCATTATTCTGTTATTTCTTTAATATCTCCATGAGTGCCTCCACTGCCAGCCGGTAGCTGTCGAGGCCCAGACCCATGATTGTTCCGCGGCAATACCGTCCGGTCAGGCTTGTATGACGGAACTCTTCCCTGGAAAGCAGGTTTGTAATGTGCACTTCTATGACTGGAATATTCACGGCAGCAACGGCATCTGCTATCGCTACGGAGGTATGGGTATAACCGCCGGGGTTGATGATCATGCCGTCTGAACGCATGCCTGCAGTTTGTACCAGGGTGACAATCTCACCCTCGACATTTGACTGGGAGTAACTAAATGAAACTGACGGGAAACGGGTCTCAATTTCTTTCAGAAAGGCTTCAAATGTTTTGATCCCGTAAATCCCGGGCTCCCTTGTACCCAGAAGGTTCAGATTAGGCCCGTTTAAGATCTCTATCTTCATAGTATTTCTGCAGACCACTGGTTATGACCTGATATGCAAAAATAAAGAAATGACCGGATTTATGACTGTTATGTAATATGATATAACTTTGGTCCGGTTCATATAAGATCATGACAAGAGAATGGGCGGAGGCAGTGAAAGGGTTCGGGAGTTACCTCTCGATTGAGAGGTCACTGTCATCAAACAGTGTCGGGGCTTATCTGAATGATGTACGAAAGCTCAGTGATTATATTCATGAAAACAGGAATGACGCAAGCCCTTCAGAGCTTAAATACCAGGATCTGAGCGATTTTATTGCCTTCACCGCCGGAGGCCATGATTCTGCCCGCACGCAGGCCAGGCTCGTCTCGGGCATCAGGTCGTTCTGCCGTTACCTGCTTATTGAAAAGATCATCACCGATGACCCTTCGGCCCTGCTCGAATCGCCCAGGACAGGCATGAAACTGCCGGAAGTCCTGTCTCTGGCCGAGATAGATATGATTGTAAATGCCATAGACCTAAGCACTCCGGAAGGGCACAGGAATAAGGCCATTATTGAGACAATGTACAGCTGCGGACTGCGTGTCTCGGAGCTGGTAAACATGAGGCTTACCGACATACACCGCAAGGAAGGTTTTGTGGTCGTCACAGGCAAGGGCAACAAACAACGGCTGGTGCCGGTAGGCTCTGTTGCCCTGCGTGAGATAGACAACTACCTTGCCCGGAGAATGACTATGCCTGTCATCACTGACCAGAACATCCTGTTCCTTAACCGCAGGGGAAAGAGACTATCAAGGGTCATGGTATTCACTATGATAAAGAGGCTGGCAGACGCAGCTGGTATAAAGAAAACAATCAGTCCTCATACACTCCGTCACTCTTTCGCCACCCACCTTGTTGAAGGCGGAGCAGATCTCAGGGCTGTTCAGGAGATGCTGGGCCATGAGTCGATCACAACCACCGAATTATATACTCACATAGACCGGAGCTACCTGAGAGACACCCTGCTTTTGTACCATCCGAGATCAAGACATAAAGAAGAAGGTGTTTCATAATTACCACATTTATTATAATTTTGCGGTTCTGAAAAACGATTCATTAATTAAATAATCTGATAAACTATGTCAAAAGTTAAGCGTGTTTATTCCTTCAGCAAGAAGACAGCAGAGGGCGGGGCAGATATGAAAAATCTGCTTGGCGGCAAAGGAGCCAACCTGGCTGAAATGTGCACCCTCCGCCTCCCGGTACCGGCAGGTTTCACCATCACCACTGATGTTTGCACTGAGTATTATGAGAACAATTGTCAGTTACCCGGAGAACTCATGCCCGAAGTATGGGAAGCAATGAGCAAAGCAGAAGAAGCTATGGGAATGAAATATGGTGACAGGGATAATGCTCTCCTGGTCTCATGTCGTTCAGGTGCCCGCAGCTCTATGCCCGGTATGATGGACACAGTACTGAATGTCGGCCTATGCTCGGCAACAATCCCGGGACTAATCAAGAAGACAAATAACCCCCGTTTCGTATGGGATTCCTATCGCCGTCTCATAATGATGTACGCCGATGTGGTTATGGAAAAGGCAGAAGGTATTGAGCCGACGGACGGTAAAGGTATCCGCAAGCAGCTTGATGAGATGCTCGATGAGTATAAGCACAGTAAAGGTTACAAGTCAGATACTGACCTTTCAGCCGATGATCTCAAGTTTCTAGCTGAGGAATTCAAGAAAAAAGTAAAAAAATCACTTGGCAGTGACTTCCCTGATGATGCACGTCAGCAGCTGGAAGGCGGCATCAAGGCCGTTTTCAAGAGCTGGAATGGCAAGAAAGCCGTCTCCTATCGTCGTATTGAAGGAATTCCTGATGCATGGGGAACAGCAGTTAATGTTCAGGCAATGGTATTCGGCAACATGGGTGATTCATCAGCTACCGGTGTCGCATTTACGCGTAACCCGGCAACGGGTGAAAACCAGTTTTACGGTGAGTGGCTGGTAAATGCCCAGGGCGAAGATGTAGTGGCAGGAATCCGCACCCCCAATCCTCTCAATGATGCTACCAAGAACGAGCAGAACAAACACCTGCACTCTATGCAGGAAGTCATGCCCGGAACCTATAAGGAGCTCAGTGATATCCGCGATACCCTCGAAAAGGCCTATCATGATATGCTGGATATCGAGTTCACCATCCAGGAAGGTGTTCTTTACATGCTGCAGTGCCGCGTAGGAAAGCGTACCGGTACCGCTGCCCTGAACATGGCGATGGATATGCTTGCCGAGGGCCTCATTGATGAGAAGAAGGCTGTTCTCAGGGTTGACCCCGTTCAGCTCGACGAACTCCTCCATCCTATCTGTGATCCGGCAGTGGAAAAGACAGTAACTCCTATTGTCAAGGGTCTTCCCGCCGGTCCCGGTGCCGCAGTCGGTAAGGTTGTCTTCACGGCTGAAGATGCAGTTGCATGGAACCGCAGAGGTGAAAAGGTCATCCTCGTCCGCGAAGAGACCAATCCTGAAGATGTTGAGGGTATGCGCGCTGCCGAAGGTATTCTCACTGCACGCGGTGGTATGACCTCACATGCTGCCCTCGTGGCACGCGGCTGGGGTAAATGCTGCATCGTCGGCGCAGGAGCATTGCATGTCGACCTCGCAGGCAAAAAGGTAAAAATTGCAGGAACAGGCTTCGCGTTTAAAGAAGGTGATGTCCTCACCCTGAACGGGACGAAGGGCAGTGTATACAGCGGAGCGCTCAAGCTCATGGATGCAACTGAGAACCCCAGGTTCCAGCAATTCATGAAGATAGTTGACAGCTGCCGTACTATGGGTGTCCGCACCAATGCCGACAACCCTGATGACGCAAGAATAGCCCGCGAGTTCGGTGCTGAAGGTATCGGCCTCTTCCGTACGGAGCATATGTTCTACGGTAAAGGATCAGAGAAGCCTCTCTTCCTTCTCCGCAAGATGATACTCAGCGAAGGCGAGAAAGAACGCAGGATTGCCCTGGAAGAGATGTTTCCGTTCGTCAAGAAAGATATGAAGGGGACACTCGAAGCAATGAACAACCTTCCTGTAACGTTCCGTCTGCTTGACCCTCCGCTTCATGAGTTTGTTCCCCAGGGAATTGAAAAACAGACTGAACTGGCCAAGGCACTGGGAATATCCGTTGAGGCAATAGCAAAACGCGGTGAGGCTCTGCACGAGTCCAACCCGATGATGGGACATCGCGGAGTACGTCTCGGAGTAACCTACCCCGAGGTCTCAGAGATGCAGATAAGGGCTATGTTCGAAGCTACAGCCGAGCTGCTGAAGGAAGGTAAGAACCCGATGCCTGAGCTGATGGTACCTGTCACCTGCGATGTGTCTGAACTCGATGTAACGAAGAAGATCTATGACAGGGTCCATGACGAAGTATGCAAAAAGTTCGGCCTCAGCAAGATCGAAAACAAGTACGGCACCATGATTGAAATACCGCGTGCCTGCCTGCTCGCCGACAAGATGGCAAAGACCGCCGAGTTCTTCTCGTTCGGAACCAATGACCTTACTCAGATGACATTTGGTTTCAGCCGTGATGATATCGGAGGCTTCCTGAATGATTATCTTGATAAGAAGATGCTTGCTACCGACCCGTTCCAGACCATTGATCAGGACGGCGTTGGCCAGCTCATCACCATGGCCTGTGAAAAAGGACGTTCAACAAACCCCAAGCTCAAGATAGGTATCTGCGGTGAACAGGGCGGTGACCCGGCATCAGTGGAGTTCTGCTTCAAGAACGGACTCACTTATGTCAGCTGCTCACCCTTCAGGGTGCCGATAGCACGCCTCGCCGCTGCACAGGCATCCCTGAAATTCGGGAAAAAGTAGACTGCTAAACTGGATTTGCAATCAAAAAAGAGCTGCTTCGGCAGCTTTTTTTTTGATCTGATTTACCTGATCCTTATAAACATCACTGAGGAGGAGAGTATTACTGCCGGCCTGACTTTTATCACAAGTCCGGATTACTTAATATTATTAACTTTAGCACCACTACCTAAATACCTGTTATGAAATCAAAAGAAATGCTGAACCAGTATGGTATCACGGATGTTAAGGAATTAATTTATAATCCGTCCTATGAGCAGCTCTTTGCTGAGGAGACATCACCGGCAAATGAAGGTTTTGAAAGAGGCACCGTTACTAATACCGGCGCAGTGGCGGTTGATACGGGTATTTTTACAGGCAGGTCGCCTAAGGACAAGTATATAGTACGTGATGCCAAAACTGAGAATACAGTTTGGTGGAAATCGGAAACGGCCACTGTATCTGATAATAAGCCTGTTAATACTGAAGCATGGGAACACTGCAAAAAGCTCACCTCGAAGCAGCTCTCAGGCAAAAAGCTTTTTATCGTTGACTGTTACAGCGGTGCCAATGCTGATACGAGGCTGTGTGTGAGGTTTGTCATGGAAGTGGCATGGCAGGCACATTTCGTAAAAAACATGTTCATAAGACCGTCAGAGGAAGAGCTCAAATCATTCCATCCTGATTTTGTTGTGCTGATGGCATCGAAAACCACCAATCCTGAATATAAACAGTTCGGAATGAATTCCGAGAACTTTGTGCTGTTCAATCTCACCGAGAACATGGCGCTTGTAGGAGGCACGTGGTACGGCGGTGAGATGAAGAAAGGCATCTTTTCAGTGATGAACTATTACCTTCCGCTCAGAGGCATCGCCTCAATGCATTGCTCAGCAAATGTCGGGAAGAATGGAGATGTGGCTGTCTTCTTCGGCCTGTCAGGAACGGGTAAGACTACGCTGTCAACAGACCCGGAAAGGGCCCTGATAGGTGACGATGAACACGGATGGGATGACGCCGGAATCTTCAACTTTGAGGGAGGTTGCTATGCCAAGTGCATCAACCTCAGTCCTGAGAATGAGCCTGACATTTACAAGGCCATCCGTCGTGACGCCCTACTCGAGAATGTAGTGGTCTCCGGGGATGGAGAAATAGATTTCACCAGCAATGCAAAGACCGAGAATACAAGGGTATCATACCCGATATATCATATTGACAATATTGTCCGGCCCGTATCAAAGGCCGGTCATGCAACCACGGTGATCTTTCTTACGGCTGATGCTTTCGGCGTCCTGCCACCGGTTGCCAGGCTGACCGAGGAGCAGACCCGGTATTATTTCCTCAGCGGTTATACGGCCAAGGTTGCCGGAACAGAACGTGGTATAGTTGAACCTCTCCCCTCTTTCTCAGCCTGTTTCGGTGCTGCCTTTCTCATGCTTGATCCGATCATTTATGCACATGAACTGACGCGTAAGATGAAGGCGCACAAAGGCGATGCATGGCTCGTGAATACTGGCTGGATGGGAGGCCCGTACGGTACCGGTAAACGTATTAACCTGCCCGCAACCAGGAATATCATCGACTCCATCCTGAACAGGACACTTGACAAAGTGCAGTTTGTCAACCTTCCGGTCTTCAACCTGAGCATACCCGTAGCAGTCGAAGGGGTGCCGGACGGACTGCTTGATCCGCGCCAGTCATGGGGCAGCAGTGAGAAATGGGAAAC
>Ga0209262_10000919_pt1 | contig 12330 bp, 10 predicted proteins | sample Lowcelwee11metaG_FD_187171 | JGI IMG/M metagenome (GOLD analysis project Ga0209262, IMG submission 187171) | Freshwater pond sediment microbial communities from the University of Edinburgh, under environmental carbon perturbations - Low... | ecosystem: Environmental > Aquatic > Freshwater >...
AGGTTCCGATGTGGATACCGTTATTATTAATGGTAAAATCGTCATGAAAAATAAAATTCTTTTAGCGGTCAATGAAGATGATCTAAAAAAAAGAGCGAACAAACTTTCTAAAGAGATCAAAAAGTATATAAATAAAATGGAGGAACGAAAATGAAAAGAGTAATCGCATTTCTCTTAATTTCAGGCTCGCTCTGCTTCGCTTACGAACTTGGTCTGATACTTGGAGAACCAACGGGAATCAGCTACAGAAACTGGACAGGAACATCAAATGCCATTGATCTCGCTGCCGGATGGAGCTTTAACACAAGAAGCGGAGATGATAATATTGATCTGCACGGCGCATATCTTTTCAATAAAAAATCAGATATCAATATCGAAGGATACAGACTGCCGTTCTATTTCGGGCCGGGCGGAAGGATAAAACTTGGGGGCGACGAAGTGGTTCTGGGATTTAAAGTTCCGTTGGGACTCTATTACAAATTCAAATCGGCTCCGTTCTCGATGTTCTTAGAAATCGATCCGGGTTTAAATATCACTCCGAGCACTGATTTCGATATTTCCGGCGGAATTGGTTTCAGGTATATTTTTGGCAGTTCATCATACTCGGAACCTTCAGAAGAAGAAATAATCAAAGCGAAAAGAGAAAAAAGATAAAGCATAAAATAATTATAAGAGGTAATATGATGGATCAGAATTTGGGATTGTGCCCGAATAAGCTTGTTTCTTATCTGCAGAAACCTGCCGAAAAATTCACAAAAGCGGATATTATTAAATTCATTCAGGAAAACGGCGTCAAAATGCTGAATTTCCGTTATGTAGGCGGAGACGGAAGACTGAAAACATTGAATTTTGTGATAAACAGCCTTAAACATCTTGACGAGGTATTGACTTACGGGGAAAGGGTTGACGGCTCAAGTTTGTTTACATTTATTGAGGCGACTTCCAGCGATCTTTATGTAGTACCAAAATATAAAACAGCATTCGTAAATCCTTTTGAGGAGGTACCTACAATCGATATTATGTGCGCGTTTTATACATCCGAAGGCAAACCGCTCGAAGGATCGCCGAGTTATATTGTTAAAAAAGCGCATGATGTATTAAAAGAAAAAACCGGATTAACCATGGAAGCCATGGGAGAACTTGAGTATTATCTATTTTCCGAAGTAGATACTATTTACCCTATTATCGAACAGAAAGGTTATCACGAATCCCATCCCTTTTCAAAATGGGGCGCGATAAGGCATGAAGCAATGAAGGTCATTTCGGAAATGGGATGCCATATCAAATACGGTCATGCCGAAGTTGGAAATATTATAAATGACGATACTGAAATGGTTCAGCATGAAATAGAATTCAGACCCGTCAATATTGAGGATGCGGCGGATGAGCTTGTACTTGCTAAATGGGCGATCAGGGAAATAGCCTATAAATATAATCTCGAAGTTACTTTCGCTCCAAAGATCATGATAGGCCAGGCCGGAAGCGGTCTTCATATTCACATGAGACTCATGAAAAACGGAGAGAACGCGATCGCGGATAAGAACGGTCTGACAGATACCGCAAAGAAATTGATTGCGGGGCTTTTAGATCTTGCTCCTTCTTTAACCGCATTCGGAAATACTGTGCCGACATCATATTTAAGGCTCGTTCCTCATCAGGAAGCTCCGACAAGGATATGCTGGGGAGAAAGGAACCGCTCGGTTCTTGTAAGAATTCCTTTGGGATGGATAGGAGCCGACAATTTAATTTACGGCGCTAATCCCGATGAACCGAAAGATAAGAACAGAAAAGGAATTAATAATCAGACTATGGAGATAAGGAACGCCGACGGCAGCGCGAATGTTCATCAGCTTATCGCGGGTCTGGCTGTCGCTGCAGTACACGGGTTTGAAATGAAGAACGCCGTTAAATTCGCGGATAAACTTCATATTTACGGTAAAGAGGCAAGCGCAGTCAGTGATCTGAATGAACTGCCGGCTTCATGCTGGGATTCTGCAGATGAGCTTGAAAAACAAAGAGCAGTTTATGAGAAAAACGGTGTTTTTCCTAAAGGAATGATATCAAGAATAATTAAAGATCTTAAATCTTACGAAGACAAAGATCTGAACAAAAAAATTCAGGGTAATTATAAACTTTTAAAGAAAATGATAGGGGATTATATCCACTGCGGATAAAATAAAAGCGGTCATTCGGCCGCTTTTTTCTTAGATTCTCTTAATTCAGATTAATTTTTGGTGCTACAGACAGATCTTACATAATAGAATTTCTTATCGTTCAATATGCTTGTTGTCCATGTTGTTCCGTCCAAAATACCAGAATTGTCTTGAATAAAACCGGAATAAGGTTCATCTGAGGAATATATTTTATATTCTGATATTCCTGTAACAGGATCCCAAATGATATCTACCGAATCAGAATCTCGGGAAATTGTAATATTATCCGGTGTACCGGGTGTGATATTATAAGTGAAATAGTAATTCTTTGAAGCGAATGGAGGATCGGTAAAAGTCGTTGCAGATCCATCGACGATCGAAATAAAATAATTTGCCTTCGAATAACCTTGCAAGGAAGGTATGACAGCTGTAAATATTGAGTCGTTAGCAACGATATCATTGTCAATTCCGCTGTCATTCATTGGAATTATTAATGAATCCTCCCCAAAATAAACATATAAATCGGCTGAAGTTATTCCGGATGTATCATATATTTTTGAAGTTATGACAACATTTTCAAAATCAAAAGGATTCTTGGGAAAATGAACAGTGCTTTCAACAGTAATGGGATTAATTTCTATATAACCTTTCGGCATCATATTTCTACCAGAAAACGCATAATAATTCTCATTATATCTAGTGCACCTGAATACGCTGGCAGGAGTGGAAACATCGCCCTGAGTGCCTACTCCTCCTGAATCTAATAAAGGACTGATATATTGCCAAACGATAGTACTGTCATACTGTACTTCTAAAAATTCACCGCTGCTTCCTTCGCAAATCAGGGTATTACCATTGGGTAGCCGATGAGCTCCTGAAATGTGTAATGAATTTAAATTCGTAGCAGGATCAGCCATATAGATCCATGATTGGGTTAGAGGGTTATAAGAGTTCCCCGATACCGGAGTATCATAGCTTCCATCTCCATTTACAGGTACGATTATTTCATCTGCCGTTGAATAGTAATCAGGGAAAATCCCTTTATTATTGTTAAAGATAGTAATATTACCTTCTCCAGGCAAACCGCTTTCAATCCATCTCGCATCGTGCTGCTGAAAGAATTTTTGTTCGTTATTTACGGAAGCCTGATAACTGTCAGGATTACCCCATCTGTAAAGGATATCTCCGCCTTTACCGTAATTTCCGCCAGTATGGCCTGCCGCTTCTGCAGTTGTTGTGCTGTGGTCAATGATCCATATTTCAGATATGTTACAGGCACTGATCAATATCTGATCAAGCTCACTGTTGTAATCTACGGAATTAAAATGCAGCCATTCTCTTCCCATATTGTAAGGATAAAAATTTGCATCGATCAATTCCGGATGAGATTTTACTACGCCATAATAAAGTTTTGAGGAGTCAAATTCCTGAATTATGTGATCATAAACTTTCCACTCCCATACAACTGTGCCGGTATTTAATCCTGTAGGTTGAACCTCTACGATTTTTTCGCAAAATATTCTCAGAGTTGAAATTGATTCAGGATCCCTTCCGGCACTTACCATTTGTGCTTTTGTTTTAATGTCGTAAGATATCATTAAAATGTTACCGTTCGGTAAAGGTTCTATATCGTGATGCTGATAATAAAGAGTTGTCGTATATGGATACTGCCATGTTAAATCACCGTTCCATGTATATATTTCAACTCCGTAAACACCGCTTCCGTTATTATACGGCCTTACTAAACTCCCGTTTTCAAGAAGATATACGCTCAGATTGGGAGCGTATTGACTCTCCCAAGTATGGACAACTCTACCGTAATTATCTATAAGGTATGTCGTACCGGAATTCATCGGACTAAACAAAGTATATCCTTCCCAACCAGAAAGAGTATTATTTATTACGCCAAGAGTTCTATCCACTCCGTAAAGATTCAAATAGAAAGATTCTATTAAGATAAACAACAATATTGTTTTGAAGTAGATTTTACTATAATTAAACATGGAAAGCACTCCTCTAATTCAACTTTTTTTATTGTAATTATTAAAGATATTTCTTAAAAAAAATAAAATCAATACAATTCATCATAATTAATGAAAATCAGCATTTTATTCTGATTTTTTACCTGATGCCATAATAATAACACCGAAAATTATCATTAATAAGCACAGAATCTGCCCCATGGAGAAATTAAAAAGAACAAATCCCAGCTGCTCGTCCGGCTCTCTGAAATACTCTATAATAAATCTAACAGTTCCGTATAATATAAAGTAAGCAGACAGAAAAAAACCGCTTCTGAACTTTTTATTTCTGAAAATCCATAGGATTGCAAAAATGAATAATCCTTCAAAAACGGCTTCGTAAAGCTGCGAAGGATGTCTGAGCATTTGATCGCCGGCCAGAGGGAAATACATTCCCACTGCCGAATCCGTGACCCTTCCGTATAATTCGCCGTTAATAAAATTTCCGATACGGCCGAAAGTGTATCCGAGAGGAACTGCCGGTACAACAAAATCCGTGAATTTTAAAAATTCAAGTTTGTTTTTCCTGGTAAACCAGTATGTTCCTGCAAAAGCCGCGATCACCGCTCCGTGATATGACATTCCAGCTATTCCGGTAAATTCAAATCCGTTCTCAAACCTGAACGGCAGTATGATCTCTAAAGGATTGCTTATAAAATACTTTAAATTATAAAACAAAACATATCCCAGTCTTCCGCCGATCAGAACAAAGATTATAACCTGAAAAAAATAATTTTCCAAAACATCAGTTTTCAGTTCAAATTCTTTGTTTTTAATTCTCTTGTTTAAAAGAAAATAAGTAAGGGAAAACGCAACAATATACATTAGTCCGTAATATTTTACCTGAAAACTTCCGACATTTATTATTGTCGGGTCAATTTTATAAGGTATGGTCTGCCACCAGCTGGAAAAAGATCCCATAGCATTTCCGGTTTTTTCTAAATTTAATGATTTATCAGTTCATCTGCAACCTATTTATACTTACAAAGATTTATTTTCCTGCCAAATTACTGACAATTACGATTTTATCGGGTAGAGCATCATATATTTTTATCAATTAAAAATATTGCATTTTACATATATTTTGTTTTTTACAATAATATCTTAATACTCTTATAAATTATGGCTCGTTATTTGTGTATATAGTAATTGCATATAAAATGCGGAATTAATAATATTAAAATAGGAGACTAAAATGGGAAAAATAATAGGAATTGACCTTGGAACCACCAACAGCTGCGTGGCGGTTATGGAGGGAAATGAACCTGTAGTCATTACGAACGCGGAAGGCGGAAGAACAACTCCGTCTGTTGTAGCTTTTTCTAAAAACGGCGAAAGATTAGTAGGCGGACCCGCAAAAAGACAGGCTATTACAAATTCGCATAAAACAGTTTCATCGATCAAACGGTTTATGGGCAGAAAATACTCCGAAGTCGGTCAGGAAATTAAAGAAGTCTCTTTTGAAGTCACAAAAAACGCGAACGGTGTTGTTCAGGTAAAAATTGACGACAAGGAATTTACACCGCCCGAGATCTCGGCTGTCATACTGCAGAAATTAAAACAGGCCGCCGAAGATTATCTCGGCACTAAAGTCACTGAAGCGGTGATCACGGTACCGGCGTATTTTAATGACGCTCAGAGACAGGCGACAAAAGATGCCGGAACGATTGCAGGGCTTGATGTAAAAAGGATCGTTAATGAGCCTACAGCGGCGGCTTTAGCTTACGGACTGGACAAAAAAGTTGACGGTTTAATAGCGGTTTACGACCTCGGCGGAGGAACTTTCGATATATCTATTCTTGAGATAGGTGACGGCGTTTTTGAAGTTAAATCCACTAACGGTAACACTCACTTGGGCGGAGACGATTTCGACCAGAGACTGATAGATTATCTGGCAGGCGAATTCAAAAAAGCTGAAGGCGTTGACCTTAAAAAAGATCCGATGGCTCTTCAGAGATTAAAAGAAGCTTCTGAAAAAGCTAAAATTGACCTTTCATCTTTAACGCAGACGCAAATTAACCTTCCGTTCATTACAGCTACCCAGGACGGGCCGAAACATCTTGATATGACGCTTACAAGGGCAAAATTCAACGAACTGACGATCGACCTTGTCAGAGCTTCAATTGAACCGTGTAAACTTGCCGTAAGAGATGCCGGAATTGAAATGAAAGACCTTAAAGAAGTTATTCTGGTCGGCGGATCAACAAGGATCCCTGCTGTTGTTGACGCTGTAAGAGATTTTTTCGGCAAAGAACCGAATAAAAGCGTAAACCCCGATGAAGTTGTAGCTTTAGGCGCTGCAATTCAGGCCGGTATTCTTTCGGGAGATGTGAATGAAGTGCTTTTGCTTGATGTAACTCCTCTGTCTCTGGGAATTGAAACTTTAGGCGGAGTTCTGACAAGACTTATAGAATCTAATACTACCATACCTACAAAGAAAACAGAAGTTTTCTCTACAGCTGCGGACAATCAGCCGGCTGTTGACATTCATGTTCTTCAGGGCGAAAGACCGATGGCGGCGGACAATAAAACTATCGGAAGATTCCAGCTTGACGGAATAGCGCCGGCTCCGAGAGGTGTTCCGCAGATCGAAGTAACTTTTGATATAGACGCCAACGGTATTTTGAGCGTATCGGCAAAAGATAAAGCTACCGGAAAAACCCAGAATGTTAAAATTGAAGTTTCTTCGGGATTGAGCGAATCCGAGATCAAGAAAATGAAAGCGGAAGCAAAAGCTAATGAAGAAGCGGATAAAAAGAAAAAAGAAAAAGTCGACGCGAGAAACTCGGCTGATCAGGCTGTTTTCCAGACGGAAAAATTACTGAAAGATCTGGAAGGCAAGATAGATCCTTCAGACAAACAGAGACTTGAATCAAGCGTAAGCAAATTAAAAGAAGTTCTTAAAACAGACGATTTTGAAGCCTTAAAAAGCGCTACGGAAGGTCATAATAAGATCTGGCATGAGATCAGCGCAAAAATGGCTCAGGCCGCTCAGGGAGCAGGTCCGGGGCCTCAGGATTTTGACCCGAGACAGCATCAGCCGAAAGACGAAAACAAAAGTACGGGCAAAGATGATGTCGAGAATGCCGATTTTGAAGTTGTTGACGACGAAAAATAAAAATACTCCTCTCAAGAAAAAGCCCCGTATAATTTTCAGCGGGGCTTTTTTATTAGGGTAATATCCTGCTTATTAAGCATAACGGCTATAATTCCCGTCAGAATTCCGGGTAATACGCTCAGCAATATTATTGCAGAAACGGTAACATTATAGTCCAGCGACTTGTTGAAAAAATAGACAAACAAAAAATATTGCGTGATATTAAACATTATAGCTCCTGAAATACTTATAGCTAAAAGAGACACAATCCTTCCAGATATTATAAATAAAACAGCCATAATAATGAAAGAAATATTAGCTCCGGCAAATGAGAACACGAACGGGAGACTGAACAATTTCGCGCTGAAAAATCCGCCGATAAAAACTCTGATCATATTTATCATAAAAGCTATAAGATATTCTTTTTTAGCTATAAAAAAAAGAACTATCGCGTTGGCAAGTCCGATCTTTACGAAAGGGATCGGCAGAATTATAAAAATTTCAAGAAGCTGAAGCAGTGAAGCAAGAGCGGAAAAAACCGCGATTATATAGACCCTTGTTCCGTATTCCACCCTCAAAATTTACTCCGTAACGGCGTCTATTCCGTTTTCATTTTCTTTTATGAACTCGATTATTATTTTATTCGGCATACAGATTATGTTTCCGCTTTCATTTTCTTTCAGCCAGCCTCTTTTGACGCAGATCTTATCCCTGCAGTCCGACTCTTTTATTCTTACCATTCTGTTTTTTATTTCGACGATCACATGAGGCTTTTTTTCTGAAATTGAGAACAAAGTATCCTTATTTATATCAAAGGATATGGTTTCATAACCGTGTATCACCTGAATTTTATCCGCACCGGGATTTTCGCTTTTTATAAAAGGGTAGAATGCGGAAAATATTATCGCCGCATATATGATTATATCTCCGAACTTGAACACTATTTCTCCAGATTTACTATAATTCTGCCTTGAAGAAAAGGATTCTCTAATACCTGATAATCTTTAAAAAGCGGTAAATTATCATCGCCTGTCAGTATAAAAATATTACCCGAATTTTTTAATCTTTTTAAATAATGCTCTTTCAGATTTTCAAAATTTCCTACACCTCTCGAAAATATTACATCATATTTTTTTGAAACCGGCAGTTCTTCAAGCCTTCTGTCAACGGCAATTGCATTATCAAGATTCAGATGCAGTGCCGCTGAATTTAAAAATCTCGCTTTTTTCTGGATCGAATCCAGCAGATCGATTTTTACATCCGGCATCATTATTGCTATGATCATGCCGGGAATTCCTCCTCCGGAACCGACATCGAGAAAATTTCCCTCAAAATCTTTAATTACTTCATAAAGAGAATACGATTCGATAAGCCCGGTTGTAAGAACGCTGGTCTCACTTTTTCTCGATATTAAATTTATATTTTTATTCCATTCAAGAAGATATGTAAAATAAGCCTGTATTTTTTCTTTTTTGACCGGCTCCAACTTTAAACCGATCTCTTTCTCAGCGTTTTCTATTATCTCTGTAACTTGTCCGGTCATTATATTAACCCTCTAGCTTTAAGGTTCACCATGATAACGGAAATGTCGGCCGGAGAAATTCCCGCGATCCTGCTCGCCTGCCCGATCGAAACAGGCTTTATCTTATTAAGTTTTTCGCAGGCTTCTTTTTTTAAACCTTTGAATTCCGAATAATTTATATCCTGAGGAAGCCTGATCTTCTCGTTTTTTTCAAATTTGCCGATCATTTCTTTCTGCCGTTTGATGTAACCTTCGTATTTTACGATCGTTTCGGCCTGCTTAAGCTCGTAATATGAATATTTTTCTTTTAGCTGAAGAACTTTTGAATCCAAAAGCATATCAATGGTTATCGAAGGCCTTTTTAAAAGTCTTAGTACATCTGATCCTTCCTGAGTGGAATCGAGAGAATTGTCCGAAAGAAAATTCATAAGTTTTTCTTTTTTTACCTTTATCTTTGAGAATAATTCGGGAAGTTTATCTATGTTTTCGAGCCGGTTTTTAAGAAATTTAATCTCGGATGTTTTAAGAAGCTTATATTTTTCAGAATATTTTAATAACCTCGAATCAGCATTGTCATGTCTCAGTTCAAGCCTATGCTCCGCCAGTGATGTGAACATTCTGTATGGTTCTCTGATGTCTTTTGTGATCAGATCGTCGATAAGAACGCCTGTATAAGCCTCATTTCTTCCAAGAATAAAAGGTTCTTTCCCGTTCATTTTCAATACTGCGTTTATTCCAGCCATCAAGCCCTGCGCGGCCGCTTCCTCATAACCTGAGGTTCCGTTTATCTGTCCAGCGAAATACAGGTTTTCCACAATTCTGGTTTCAAGAGTAAGTTTTATCTGGTAAGCGGGGAAATAGTCGTATTCTATGGCATAGGCCGGTCTGACAAAATGAGCTTTTTCCAGACCCTTGACGGTTCTCATTGCTTTTTTCTGTATCTCTACAGGCAGACTTGATGAAAATCCGTTGATGTAATATTCGTTTGTGTACAGACCTTCCGGTTCAAGAAAAAGTCTGTGCGAAATTTTATCTTTAAACCTGTTTACTTTATCTTCTATTGACGGACAATACCTTGGTCCGGTTCCCTTTATCTGGCCTGAAAAAAGAGCTGTTTTATGAAGATTCTCTCTTATAATAGCATGGGTAATCTCGCTTGTACTGGTCATAAAGCACGGTGTCTGTTTCATAAAAGCTTTCTTGTGCCTGAATGAGAACGGAATGATGTGATCATCCGATCCGTGAACTTCCAGCCCTTCAAAATTGATCGAATATGCCGCGACTCTCGGAGGCGTTCCTGTTTTTAATCTTCCGGTTTCAAATCCGTGATCTTTTAGTTTTTTTGAAATACTGTCCGCTGATTTCTCGCCGAGCCTGCCTGAAGGGATCTGCTTTTTGCCTATGTGAATCACAGCCCTCAAGAAAGTGCCTGAGCAGATTATTGCGGCTTTCGTATGTATTATTCCGTTTATCTCGGTTTTGACTCCGCGCAAAGTATTATTTTTGATTATAACATCCGCAGCTTCATCCTGAATTATATCTATGTTTTTGTGGGATTCAAGCTTGTCCCGCATAAAAGCGGAATATTCCTTTTTGTCGGACTGTACTCTCAAAGCCCAGACAGCGGGTCCTTTGGATGAATTTAGTGTTTTAAACTGTATTCCCGTTCTGTCGGCCGCGACACCCATCAGTCCGCCTAGAATATCTATCTCTTTAACAAGATGGCTTTTCGCCAGTCCTCCGATCGCGGGATTGCAAGACATCTGTGCTATATGATCTACTGTCTGGGTAATAAGCAGTACTTCCTTACCCATTTTCGCGCTTATCCACGCGGCTTCCACTCCCGCGTGACCACCGCCGATAACAATTATATCGTAATTTCTGTGCATTTCTTTTCCTTCATTTCAAAATATCCGGCTTTATTTGCTATCCATCTTCCACACTCCGTTCCATTCAGAAGGAGGTTCATTTACCATGAGTAAGCATCTTTCCCGCATAACTTTTGATGCTTTGTCGTTATATTCCTCAGCTATGGAATTGAACTTTTCTCCGGCTTCTACAAAATCGCCTCTGCGGTAAAGCGCAAGCGCTATGGAATATTTTTCGGCTTTTCTAAGTATCATTGAATTTATTTTATCTGAAGTTTCTCCGAGAAGTTCGTATATCTTTACGGATTTATCTTTCCCTTTAACGGAAACATCGTCAAGCTCTCTGAATACGAATTTATCTTTAACATAATTATATGTCGTATCGCTTGTCAGGATATTGGTGCCGTAATATTTATTCAGCCCTTCCAGGCGGGACGCCAGGTTCATGCCATCGCCGATAGCGGTGTAGTCGAAAAGATCTTCGCTGCCTATGTTGCCGACCGTAACGGTGTCTGTGTTGAATCCTACACCTATATCAATGCTTTTAAACGTATCGCTGTTAAGTTCATCTTTTAGTTTCTTTAACTCCGACATAGTTTCCAAAGCTGCTTTACAGGCGCAATACGGATGATCGACATCCAGAGGCGCTCCAAAAAAACAGATCACGGCATCGCCCATATATTTATCGAGTGTACCCTGATTTCTTTTGATGACCCCGGTCATTCTTTTAAGATAAATATTTAAAAAACCGACCAGCTCCTTAGGATCAACTTTCTCGCTGTAAGAAGTAAAGTTGCGGATATCGGAGAACATCATGGTGATCTCTTTTTTCTCGCCTCCGAGTTTAAATTTTTCCGGATTTTTAAGTATTTCTTTTGATACTACTTCAGGAACATATTTGCCCAGGGTCGCTTTAATGAATTTCTTGGCTTTATTTTCTTTATAGTAGCTTAGAAGGTATGAAGTAAGAAAAGTAAATATTAAGGCGATCAGCGGTCTTGTTGTATCAATTATATAGTTTTTTTCAAAAAACAATTCTCCTGTCAGCCTGAAATAAAGATATCGATAAGGATCAGTAAAATTGTCGAAACAGCTATATTCAATTTTGTAAATATTATTCCCGCTGTAAATACAATTACGCTCAGCATTATCAAAAAAGTAACGGTTTTACTGCTTTTGTGAATAAAATCCTGATTAAGTATCGTGTTAATAATATTCGCGTGCACTTCAACGCCGGGCATATATTTCTGGATAGGAGTTGACCTTAAGTCCATCAGACCCCGCAATGAAGAACCTATAATTACCGGTTTTTCTTTAAATGTCTTTTTGCCGACCCTTTTCTCCATAACATCGTAAAATGAGACCGTTCTAAAAGACCTCCATGAACCTTTGTAATGTATAAGCATATTATTGGATTTATCTAAAGGAATTTCGATTTTCTTTCCTGAATTGCGGATATTAAACTCAATTGACTTTCCGTCGTAGAATTTTACGCTTTCCGGGTCGGCATCTAAAAGCTTTATGCATATCGTCATTGCCAATGACGGATAATATTTCCCTTTGTATTTTTTAAAAAGCTGAACTTTTCTTATTACGCCGTCCTCATCGGAATCAATTCCCAGAAATCCGTTGGTCACAGATGATCCTAATATTTTTTCGTCCCCGCAGT
>Ga0209262_10000922_pt1 | contig 12298 bp, 8 predicted proteins | sample Lowcelwee11metaG_FD_187171 | JGI IMG/M metagenome (GOLD analysis project Ga0209262, IMG submission 187171) | Freshwater pond sediment microbial communities from the University of Edinburgh, under environmental carbon perturbations - Low... | ecosystem: Environmental > Aquatic > Freshwater > Pond...
CGGAAAAAGGGCCCTTGCCCTGGACGGTTCCCGGCTGCGTGTCTGGCTGGTTCGCCTTACACAAGAAATTCGGCAAACTGTCCATCCGCGAAGTGCTGGCCCCGGCCATCGCTTATGCCGAAGAGGGCTTCCCGCTGTCCGAGCTAATCGCTCATTATTGGCAGCGTTCGCTGAAAAGCTTCAGCGGCTATGAAAATTTTCAGAAGCTTTACGCCCCGCGGGGCAAGGTGCCACGCAAGGGCGACGTGTTCCGTAACCCCGAACTGGCCGCAACCTACCGTCTGCTTGCCCAGGGCGGCCGCACCATCTTCTACCGCGGCGAGCTGGCCAAAAAAATCATTGCCTATTCTGAGCAGGCCGGCGGTTTTTTTTCAGAAAGGGATTTTGCCGATTTTCAATCGGAGTGGGTCAATCCCATGAGCGTCAGCTATCGAGGCTACGATGTTTGGGAATTGCCGCCCAACGGCCAGGGTTTGGCCGTCCTGCAGATGCTGCAGATGCTCGAAAACTTCGACCTTAAAGCTATGGGCCACAACTCGGCCGCTTATCTGCATACCCTGATCGAAATAAAAAAGATCGTCTATGAGGACCGGGCCCGCTTCTACGCTGACCCGCGCTTCGCCGAGATCGACTATTCCACGCTCATCTCACCGGCCTACGCCCAGAAGCGTCTGGAGCTCTTCAACCGCGAGCGCAGCAACAATGCCATCCCGGCCGGCGATCCCCAACTGGCCAAGGGCGGAACGGTTTACTTGACCGTGGTCGACAAGGATTTCAATGCCGTTTCCCTGATCCAGAGCAACTATGTCGGCTTCGGCTCGGGCATGGTCCCGGACGGGCTGGGGTTCTGCTTGCAGGACCGCGGCGCCCTGTTCAATCTCGAACCAGGGCACGCCAACAGCCTGGCGCCTGGCAAAAGGCCGTTCCATACTATCATCCCGGGCTTCATCACCCGGGAAGGCCGACCGCTGTTTTCCTTCGGCGTCATGGGCGGCGACATGCAGCCTCAAGGGCATGTGCAGATTCTGTGCAACATCATCGATTTCGCCATGAATCTGCAGGAAGCCGGCGACGCACCGCGCTTCCGTCACGCCGGCTCGTCCGAGCCCGACGGCTCGCTGATGACCGACGGCGGTACGGTTTATCTGGAGAGCGGCATCGCACCCGAAGTGATCCGCGACCTGCTGAACCGCGGCCACAAGGTGAGCAAGAGCGCCAGCGAATTCGGCGGCTACCAGGGCATCTGGCTCGACCTGGAAAGAAGGATACTGATCGGGGCCAGCGAGTCGAGGAAAGACGGCTGCGCGATCGGCTATTAAAATAAAACGAACTTGATTCTTGGCTGACGGCGGACGGCAGACGGCAAGAGGTCGCAACGATCTCTTCCCTCCTCACCGTACACCGTCAACCGTACGCCGTTAGCCGATTTCATTTCTTTAAATTCATTGACATATATTACCTTATTTGTTAAGATTAGGTTTCTTTCAAGTTCGAAATCTCCCTGGAGGTGAAAATGATCAAAGGGAAATATCTATTCACGTCAGAATCGGTATGCGCGGGACACCCGGACAAGGTCTGCGACCAGATCTCCGACAGCATCCTCGACGCCTGCCTTGAGCAGGACCCGGATTCGCGCGTGGCCATCGAGACACTGACCAAGACGGGCATGGTCCTGGTAGCGGGTGAGCTGACGACCAAGGCCTACGTCAATATACCGACCATCGTCCGCCAGACCCTCAAGGAGATCGGCTACACTCATTCGCGCTACGGCATCGAGTACGAGACCTGCGCCGTGCTGGTGCACATCGAGGAACAGTCCCCGGACATCGCCCAGGGCGTGGACACCTCCAAGGGCCACGAACAGGGCGCCGGCGACCAGGGCATGATGTTCGGTTACGCGACCAGCGAGACCGCGAACTTCATGCCCCTGCCCATCGCCATGGCTCACAAGCTGACGGCGCGACTGGCCCAGGTGCGCAAGAACCGGACCATCCCCTACCTCGGACCTGACGGCAAGGCCCAGGTGACCGTGGAATACGAGAACGGCAAGCCCCGGCACATCACCGCCGTGGTGGTCTCCAACCAGCACGACGACAAGATCGGCCATGCCCGCATCGAGAAGGACATCATCCAGCACGTCGTCAAGCCGGTCTGCGGCAAGTGGCTCACCCCCGATACGAAGTTCTACATCAACCCCACCGGCAAGTTCGTCGTCGGCGGCCCCTATGCCGACGCCGGCCTGACCGGGCGCAAGATCATCGTCGACACCTATGGCGGCATGGGGCGTCACGGCGGCGGCGCTTTTTCCGGAAAAGACCCCAGCAAGGTCGATCGTTCCGGCGCCTACGTGGCCCGCTACATCGCCAAGAACGTCGTGGCCGCCGGCCTGGCGAGGAAATGCGAGGTGCAGCTGGCCTACGCCATCGGCGTGGCCGAACCGGTCTCGATCAACGTCAACCTTTTCGGCACCGGGACGCTCAGCGAGGAGAAGATCACGGCCATGATCCGCAAGGTCTTCCCGCTCAAGCCAGGAGACATCCTGAGGGAGCTCAAACTGAAGCGGCCCATCTACAAGCAGACGGCCTCCAACGGCCACTTTGGCCGCAGCGAATTCCCCTGGGAAAAACTGGACAAGGTCAAAGAGCTCAAGACCTTGGCCAAGAAATAGCTGAATTCCCGAATTGGTCTCGGCCAACGGCGGACGGTTGACGGCTGACGGCAAGCAGCACATGGCAGGCGCAGAGACAATCGCCGGAGCGGCTTGTGGACGTCGAGAAGACGGCCATCGCTTCCCGGATGCCTCGGTGCTCCGGGAAAAAGCGAAGGCGATTGGCGCGAAAGCCTGCCAACGATCTTTGATGAATGAGTAAAATGGAGAAGAACATGAAAACAACTGACAAGGACCGCGTTCTGCCCTATAAGATCGCCGATATCTCGCTGGCCGATTGGGGCCGCATGGAAATGGACCTGGCCCGGGCCGAAATGCCCGGGCTGATGGCCATCCGCAGTAAATACGGGCCGCTCAAGCCCCTGGGCGGGCTTAAAGTCACTGGCAGCCTGCACATGACCATCCAAACGGCCATGTTGATTGAGACGCTGATCGAACTGGGCGCCGACGTACGCTGGGCTTCCTGCAATATTTTTTCCACCCAGGACCACGCCGCGGCAGCCATCGCCAAGGCCGGATGCGCCGCGGTCTTCGCCTGGAAGGGGGAATCGCTGGAGGAATACTGGTGGTGCACCGAACAGGCGCTGACCTGGCCCGACGGCTCCGGCCCCGACCTGATCGTCGATGACGGCGGAGACGCCACCCTCTTGGTCCACCAGGGCGTGAAAATCGAAAAAGATCCCGACCTATTGAAAACCAATCCGGAAAACAAGGAGATGGCCGTGGTCTGGCAGCGCTTGCGTGAATCCCAGCAGCGCGATGCGCAGCGCTGGACCCGCGTCAGCCGCCGCATCCGCGGCGTGTCCGAGGAGACCACCACCGGCGTGCACCGTTTGTACCAGATGCAGAACGAAGGCAGCCTCCTGTTCCCGGCCATCAACGTCAACGACTCGGTGACCAAGTCCAAATTCGACAACCTGTACGGCTGCCGGGAATCGCTGGCCGACGGCATCAAGCGCGCCACCGACATCATGATGGCCGGCAAGAAGGTCGTGATCTGCGGCTACGGCGATGTCGGCAAGGGCTGCGCCCAATCCATGCGCGGATTCGGCGCCCGGGTGATCGTCACCGAGATCGACCCCATCTGCGCCCTGCAGGCGGCCATGGAAGGTTATGAGGTTTCCACCATGGACGAAATGGCCGCTGTCGGAGATATTTTTGTCAGCGCCACCGGCAACTTCGGCGTGATCACCGGCCGGCATATGGAAATGATGAAAAACGAGGCCATTGTCTGCAACATCGGCCACTTTGACAGCGAGATCGACATGCATTACTTGGAAACGACCCCCGGCTGCCTGAAAATGACCATCAAGCCCCAGGTGGACAAATGGACGCTGAAATCGGGCCGCTCGATCATTATTCTGGCCGAGGGGCGCCTGGTCAACCTGGGCTGCGCCACCGGACATCCCAGTTTCGTCATGAGCTGCAGTTTCACCAACCAGTGCCTGGCCCAGATCGAGTTGTCCAAAGGCGAAAAAGAAAAGAAAGTGTATACGCTGCCCAAGCACCTTGACGAAGAGGTGGCCCGACTGCATTTGCCAGCGCTGGGAGCCAAACTCACGCGCCTGACTCCCGAACAGTCCACCTATCTGGGTATTCCGGCCGATGGCCCATTCAAACCCGACCATTACCGCTACTGAGCCCTATCCCAAGCCGCGCTGCTCCCGGCCGAACAGGATAAAATTCCGTCGCGCGCGACTTTACCCAATCATGTTTTTCTGATATTGTAGAAGCGATGGCCAAGGGAAAAATTTTAATCACGGATGACGAAAAAGACATCCGCGAACTGCTGCGTGATTACCTGGAAGGCGAAGGCTATGAATGCCATCTGGCCGCCAACGCTTTCGAGGCCCTGGAAAAATTTAAGGCCGCCGACGATTTCGATGTCATCATGTCCGACATCCGCATGCCCGGTAAAACCGGTCTGGATCTGCTCGACGACATCAAGTGCCTGGACCAGGACGTGATGGTCATCATGATCTCGGCGGTCAAGGATATTGAATCGGCCATTGCCGCCATGTCCAAGGGAGCCTACGACTACGTGTCCAAGCCGTTCAAGCTCAACGAAGTATCGTTCGTCGCCAACAAGGCCCTGGAAAAAAGACGCCTGGTCCAGGAAAACAAGGAATACCAGAAGCGCCTGGAAAAAATGGTCGAGGAAAGAACCATCGAATTGAAACAGGCCTTGGTCGAACTGGACAAAACCTACAATTTCACCCTGCGGGCCATGGTCACCGCCCTGGATACCCGCGACACCGAGACGCAGGGCCACTCCCTGCGCGTGGTCCGCTTTACCCTGAAACTGGCCGAATTGATGGGCATCGGCGACAAGAACACTTTGAAGATCTACGAATACGGCGCCCTGCTGCACGATATCGGCAAGATCGGCATCCCCGACGCCATATTGCGTAAACCGGAAAAACTGAGCCCCGAGGAATGGCACATCATGAAGAGCCACCCGACCATAGGCTACAATGTGCTGCGGCGCATCAAATTTCTGGAGCCGGCCGCCCAGATCGTCCTGCACCATCACGAAGCCTTCAACGGCAGCGGCTATCCCGACAGCCTGGCCGGTGAAAGCATCCCCCTGGGGGCGAGGATATTCAATATCGCCGACGCCATCGATGCCATGACCTCGGATCGCCCCTATCAAAAAGCGCTTTCCTTTGAAGCCGCGGCCGGAGAATTAATGCGTTTTTCCGGGCAGCAGTTCGATCCCGAGATCATCGCTATTTTTAATGAAACCGGACTCGATTTCTGGATCGAGGAAAAACTGAAGATCGAAGACAGGATCAAAAAAGAGCACGACTTTGTTTGAGCGGCCGCCCGCTTCTTAAAAAACCAATTCGTACAACAGGGCATCCTCCACAGGCCGGTCGTAATAGTCCCGGCGCCGCCCGACGCAGCGGAAGGCGAATTTCTCATACAAGCCGATAGCCGGAGCATTGTGGGCCCTCACCTCAAGCACGGCGCGTTCACAGCGCCAGGAACGGGCAGTCCGGATAAAGAATTCCAGAAGGCGCGAAGCATGGCCCCGGCGATGCCAGGCCTCGGCCACAGCGATCTTGTGCAGTTCCAGCTCGGTGCCCAGCCGCCAAAAAAGCAAAAAACCGACCAGGCTATCCTTGCCAGCCTCCTCGGCCACAAAAAAATGGGAAAAACTATTGGCCAATTCGGCGGTGAAGTATTCGGAGCGCCAGGGATTGGAAAATTGCTCACACTCGATTTGAAAGATGGCGGGCAAATCGGCGGCAACGGCCTTTCTAATTTGCAACGCCTTCGGCATGAACCAGATTGTTTTCGGCATCGGGGCGGCGGATGTAGAAGGGAAGCAGCTTTTGCATATCGGTCACGTACTGCCGGCGCCGGAACTGCCTCAGGGCGATCTTGCCGATTTCGCCAGCCAGGAAATTGGAGCGGTACTGGAGACGGCTTTCGGGAAAAGCGCTTTTCAAAAAATCCCCATGGCATTCGGCGCCGCTGCCGATAAAAACCTTGTCAGTGGATGGTCCAAGCAATGGTTTCAGGGACGAGATCGGCAACAGGCAGGGAGAGAACAACTCTTCTAACTCACCACCGGTGAATCGATAGCAGCCGAGGTACACTTCGCCCTTCCTGGCATCGATCAGGGGGACAACGGTTTTTTTCGAACCGTTAAGCTTGCCAGCCAGCGCTTCCAGAGTGTTCACCCCCACCATGGGTTTGGACGCAGCGAAATTCAATCCCTTCAGCGTGGCCAACCCGATGCGAATGCCGGTAAAAAGTCCGGGGCCGACGGCTACGCCGAACAAATCGATCTGCCCTATTTTCATGCCAAGCGATTGCAATAAAAACTGCAGGTTGGGGATCATCATGGCCGACAGATTGTCCCGCGAAGAGAAATTGTACTCCAGCACGATCTCCTCATCGCGCAGAACGGCGATGGAAGCATCGGGCGAGGTGGTGTCAAAGCACAAAATGTTCATGACAGCTTCTTTTCCATGATCACTTCGCTGCCGCCTGGCAGGCAATGGAACTCGAAGCGGTCCATGTAGTTTTTAATGATCATGATGCCGCGGCCGCTGAAAGACAGAAGACTGCAGCTGTTTATTTTGTCCTCCACTTCCTTCAGGTCGACTTTGCGGTCGTTTTCATCGCGGACATGGATGCGCAGGAATCGCTTGTCCCACATGAATTCCATATGCACCAGTTTATCCAGATCGCTGCCGTTGCCGTGGACGATGGCGTTGTTGGTCGCCTCGCGCAGGGAAATTTCGATCTTGAAAAAAAGTTCGTCATCAATATCCAGCAATTTTTTTATGAAGCCAAGCACCAGCACGCTCAGTTCGGTGTATTTCAAGCTGCTCTTGAAGGCAATGGAAATCCTGTTCTCTGTTTTTCCCATCACCCGCAAGTATAGCAAAAAAAACAACACTTGGCCACCACGGCACATCGGCCGCAATAACCCCGGTCGCTGCGGACCGCAATGGAATGCCTTAGTATGGCCGGACGTCGGACTCGGGGATCAGCCGCAGGCTGTAACTGCGCCGGCCCGGATCCTCCATTTTCAAGTATTTGAGCAAAATATAGGTGTCCATCTGGTCGTCATAGGCCGGGCTCAGGGGGTGGCCGCTCTGGCCCGTCGGATATACCAGCAAGGACCTGGAAAAATCGGAAAAATCAAGGATCATCTTATATGCCGCCAACCGCCCGGTTTGGTAATGGCTGCCATCGGTAAAGCCAGTATTCAGCAGGCAGTTTTTTCCTCCCTTGACTCCGGAAGTGCTGCGCTCAAAAAATGGCTTCAAGGAAAAAACCGTACCCAGAGGGTGTCGGAACCCGATGCTGTGCAGGTTTTCCCAATGCCAGCCGTCATCTTGATTCCAGGTTTGACGGCGATAGGCATCGTAGGTTTCCGAGAGACTTTTTTCAACGGCGGCGGCGAAGATCTCCTTCGCAAACAGCCCAATGCCAAGGTTTGATAAATTCAGGCTTTTCGCGTCTTGCCCGGATCGGTCGTCATATTTCAATAATGAATAGATCCAATTGGGAACAATGCCGGCGGCGGCGTCGTCATCGCGGAGACCGGGAGTGAAAACGGCGGCGGCCAGGCGCTTTTCAAATTCATAGAAAAAAGCGGGCCCTTGGCCGTCGGTCGCGGCAAGATCCCATTCGGTCAAAGCGCTCCTGACATGCTTGGCCCCGGGCGATGCCAGCGGCAGGTCCTGGATGAGGGCGATCAGGAATTCGGCGGTTTGCACTTGCGAATCGTTTTGCAGGCGCGCGGCGGCTGGCAAGTCTATTTTGTCGTTTCCGGCCAACAGCTGGATGAGGCGCTGCCCTTGAAAATCGGGGACCGCAGCGAACTTAAAAAAAACCGGGGCGGCCTTTCCCAGAGACGCCAGATCGGCGGACGACAACCGGCCCTGACTGGGATTGATTATGGTTTTTTCCCCGGCAGTTTCGCTGAAGCCCCGCCAGAGATCGGAAGTGGCCCGGGCCTGGACCGGCAGCAGGCCAATGTCCTTGCCCCTGAGTGGCAGCAATCCCGGCTGGCAGGCGCCTATGTTGCCCTTGCGGTCAGCAAATACAACCCGCAGCCCCGGGGCTGAGAACTTGCCCAGCGCCGCCGCGAACTCGCGCAGGTCGCGGGCGTAATTCATTCGATAGAGGGCTTCCATTGCCGAGGAACGGTATTGGACCAAGGAGTGGACGGCCAGCAGGCATTCCTTGGCATCGATGACCGGGCCGAATTTGGAAAAGGCCAATCGCAGCACGAAATCCTGCTGTCCGCGGCAGCGAATCCTCTTTTCCTGGGTCTGCAGGGCCAGCCACTGGCCGTCGCAACGGTACAGGTTGCCATGCTCCGGGTGGCGGTCCAGGACAAAATAATCGAGAGTGTCATTCAAAGCGGAATGAACTCCCCAGCCGATCTGCCGGGTCCGGCCGCTGAAAATCATGGGGATCCCGGGCAGCGTGTTTCCCGATATTTCCCAATGCGGGGTTTTGCCGGAGACCTGGTAGAAAAGAGTTGGCATGCTCGGCGCCCAGGAAAAATCATTGGCCAGGCAGGGCTGGCCATTGACCGTGCGGCTGCCGGCAACCGCCCAGGCGCTGCCGAGAGGTTTCAGCCGCTCCGCTTCCGTTTCGGCGGCCAGCAAGCGCTTGAGCAGAGGAGTGGCGAAGGCCCGTGGCCATAATATCCTCTCATTCTCGAAATCGGGCCAGGGAACGGCCAGCCACCTGCGGGCCTGCTCCGTCGGTAGCGCCGCCAACCAGCGGGCGTGGTTCAACTCACCGCCGGAAAAGGTCAGTTCGCTTTCCAGGTATTTCATCACCGCCAGGACATCGCGGGGCTGCCAGCGTTCGGGGACGTATTTCAGTATGTGGAACTCCGGGGGCAGGCTTTGGCTGGCCAAAAAATAATTCACGCCCCGGCAGTAATGCTCCAATAAAGTTTTCACTTCGGGCGGCAATGCCCGGAAACTCTTTTCTATCCCGGCCTCGGCTTGCAGGTACTTCTGCCAGATATCCCGTTCCAGGGTACGGGACCCGAATATTTCCGACAATCGGCCGGTCGCCGCCCGGCGCTGGCAATCCATCTGGAACATCCGGTCCTGGGCATGGACGAAGCCGATGGCGAAAAAGAGATCGGCGCGGCCGCCGGCTTTAATCGCGGGCACACCATGAGGGCTGCGGGCGATCTCCAGCGCCCGGGCGACAGCACGGGTGCGCAGGACTCCGCGCCACACGGGAATGGTGGATTTGAAAAAAAAATAACCGACCATGGCGGCCAGCAGCAAGAGGGAAAACAAGCCGAGGCATGCGATCTTCACTATTTTCACGGGTCACCTGATGGGCCATTATAGCACTTCCCCGTCCGGGACCAAAGCCATCCAGCCCAGCCGCCGCTCCCGATTTGCAAATCCCGTTTAAATTCGCTACAATACCCGCATGGAAAAGAGAGAGTTGGAAAACATCGGCGATTTTTTTTCAAAGGAAAGCGTGAACATGCCGCCGGAAAAAAAATGGGAAGAAATCTTCTCCGGCTGGATCGACAAAATCGATCAGGAAAAAATGATGCTCAACCTGTTCGAACTCAAGCTGTGGTTTGAGAGCATCGAAGAGTTCAACTCCTCGATTTATCTGGAAAACCTGGTCTTCAAGCTGCCTTCTCAGGCGGAAAGAAACTACGAATTCTACGTCTTCAGCCTGAACCAGTCTTCGGCCAGGATCACCACCCTGCTCAAGGAACTGGATTTTAAAAAAGACAAGTATTTCCTCAATTTCGAAGAATTCGTCGTGGATAAGATCCTGGAAGAAAGCATGGAGAAATCGTTTCCCAACCTGAAGGAACTCTATTCGCCCGAATCGTGGTTTTACAGCTTCCGCATCTTCCTGCAGAGTTTCAGGAACCTGTTGAGCGAGATCCTGCGCGGCGACCTGGTCTCGCAAAAAGCCTATTTGTCGATCAAAAAACTATATCACCGCGAACTTCTCAGCAACCCTTTCTTGATCTCACTGCTGAAAAAGCAATTCATCCCCAAGATGGACAAGATCTACCAGCCCGATATTTCAGGAATCATCTCCGCCTGCAAGGACAAGAACATCCGCAAAAACCTGGGCATTTTCTTCATTCTATCTTTCCGCATCCTGAAAATCAACAATTTCATCGAACTGAACCTGAACAAGAGCAAGTACCTGGACATGGCCATCCCCCTGATCCTGTCATTGAAAAAAAACATGGAAAACATCATCAATTTCAACGATTCGGCCCTGTGGCAAAGTTTGCAGTCCGATCCGGAGCTGAAAAAAAAGCTGGAACCGGTCGGCGAAATCTTCAAGAATCTCAAGCTGGAATACAAGAAGATCAGCGAAGGAGAACTGCCCTTTTATTTTGACAGCGACAGCAACAAGATCAAAAAAAGGAGGATGATCCAGAACATCGTCGTCATCGCCGAAGTGGCCGTCCAGGAACTGATCGAAAGCGTGGCCCGGCTGTTCAAACCCGGCATCAGCGGCAACAGCATTTTCGAAAATTACGTCTCGCGCAAGCAGAAATCCATAGAGGTCAAAAAGAAACTGATCAAGCTGCACACCAAGATCAACGACTATTTCACCAACAAGAGCGGCATCGCCCCCTCGGAGATTTTCTTTGACATCAACCAGTTCATGGAAACCGACCTGAACTACCTGCTGTACAAGGATTGGAATGAATTTCTAAGCTACTACGACAACCTGAGCCGCATCAACTTTTCCGCCGAATTCGAACCCACGCTCAGGGCCTTCCACTCGTTCTTGACTCGCGTGCTGAAAGAGATCGTCAGCGAAAAGAAATAAAACGAGTTTCGAAGTTCGGCGTTCGATGTTTGCAAGCAAAGAAACGAAATCATGGACAAATCGATCCAAGTAACCTGATTTTGAATTTCGGATATTTTCTTACAACCTCGAACTTCGAACCTCGAACAGCGAACCTACCTTTGCACCTCCCCGCGGATATGTGCTAGAATCACACTCAATGAAACGGGCATCCGTCCTAACCATCCTACTCGTCCTGGCCCTGCCCTTGGCGGCGGTGCGTTATCCGTTTATCAACTACCGCAGCTCCGAAGGGTTGCCGCAAAGCAACGTTACGGCCCTGCTGCAGGACCAAAACGGCTATATCTGGGTCGGCACGCAGGCCGGCATCGGCAAATTCGACGGTGTCAAATTCGAAACGCTGACTTCCCGGAACGGCCTGGCCGGCAATTACATAACCGGCCTGGAAATGGACCGCCGCGGCAATGTCTGGGTAGCCAGCCAGGACGGCTTGAACATCATTTCTTCCCAAAAAATCAGCGCCTGCCCATTGCCGGATAATTTCATCCGCGACATCGCCTTCAGCAAAAGCGATCAGGCCCTTTGGGTCTTGACCGCCAGCGCCATCTATACCCTACGCGACGGGGTCAGCGCTCCGTTTGACAAATTCGCCGATCCGTCGCGCCTGAACGGTCTGGCCGCCTGCGAAGCCAACGGCCTTGTTTTTTTCACCGCCGACGCCGTTTATCTGTTGAAAAACCAGCATTTGCAAAAATATCCCAGCCCGGAACCGGTGAATTTCGTCAAGGAGATCGACCGTCATTTGTTTGTCGGCTGCCGGGGCGGTCTCTACCAGCTCAACCCGTTCGGAGAATTTAAAAAATACTCCGGGCTGCCCGCAGCGATCCAAGACATAACCGATATCCTGTTCGACGGGCAAAGGAACCTGTGGATCGCCAGTAAAGGCGGTGTTTTCTACAAGAACCTGCAGACCAATGAAGCCACGGTCTTTACCATGGCCAGCGGCTTGATCTACGACAACGCCCGCAAACTGCTGCTCGACCGCGAAAACAATATTTTTATCGGCACCATCTTCGGCCTTTCGCAGCTTTCCCAGCACTTGTTCCGCATGTACGGCAGCGAAGACGGGCTGCCTTCGATCCAGGTCTGGGACATCCTGGAACACGACGGCGGCATCCTGCTGGGCTGCGATGACGGCATCGCTGAATTGAAAAACGGCCGCATCCGCGCCTTCGCCGTCAACCGGCAGCTGCAAAACAAGTCGATCCGCGCCATTGTCAGAATGGATGCCGGGCGCTTCCTCCTGGGCTGCCGGCACGAAGAGATCCTGCA
>Ga0209262_10000923_pt1 | contig 12298 bp, 8 predicted proteins | sample Lowcelwee11metaG_FD_187171 | JGI IMG/M metagenome (GOLD analysis project Ga0209262, IMG submission 187171) | Freshwater pond sediment microbial communities from the University of Edinburgh, under environmental carbon perturbations - Low... | ecosystem: Environmental > Aquatic > Freshwater > Pond...
CGAGGTGGCGCGCGCGAGGCCGGCGTCGTCGGTCTCGCCGAGCTCGCGCACGAGGGCGCTGAAGTTCCCGCGGGCCTCCTCCAGGCAATCTTCGGAGCGCAGCCGCAGGTCGGCGTCCCAGGTCTGCTCGAGGGTATGTGCGCGGCAGCCGAGGGTCGCGGCGGCGCGCCAGGAATCGGCCCAGCGGTCGAACCATGGCACGGTGCGCGCGAAGGTCGTCGGCGCATAGGCCTTGCCGGTGGCGAGGAATGACCGCTCGATCGCGGCCCGGGTGTCGTCATTCCAGTCGCGCTCGATCGCGGCGCCCTCGGCCTCGCAGGCGGCGACGGCCTGCTGGTGGACGGCCGCGCTACCGCCGTAAGCGGCGACCGTCACCGCGAGGGTGCCCGCGCCGAGACCGGCGATCCAGCGGCGCCTCGTCGGGTCGGCGCGCATGGCCTGCAGCAGCGCCCGCGTGTCGGCATAGCGGTCCGCAGGGCGCGGGCGCAGGCCTCGCTCGAGCACGCGGCGCAGCCACATCGGCACCTTGCTGCCCGCGGGCGGCGGCGTCAATGTGCCGCTGGTGACGTTGGCGATGAGCGGCAGCAAGCTCTCGCCGGCGAAGGGCGGCTGTCCGTAGAGCGCCTCCCAGGCGGTCGCGCACAGCGAGAATTGGTCCGCGCGGGCGTCGATCGGCTCGCCGAGGAATTGCTCGCAGGCCATATAGGCGGGTGTGCCCATCAGCGAGCGGGCGAGCTCCTCGGGCCGCGCGTCGGCCCGGCGGGCGAGCCCGGCCCGGTCTTCGCTGCCGCGGCCGTCGGGGTGCGCGAGGCCGAAGTCCATCACGCGCACGCGGCCGTCCGCGCCGACCATGATGTTGTCGGGCTTGATGTCGCGGTGAATGAGGCCCTTCTCGTGGGCCGCGGCGAGGCCGTCGCCGGCGGCGAGGATGACCCGCAGGACCTCTCGCCAGCCGTGGCGCGCGGCCTTCAGCCAGGCGCCGAGGGTCTGGCCGTCGACGAACTCCATCGCCAGATAGACGCGCTCGCCGAGGGCGCCGACGTCGTGCACGGCGACGACGTTGGGGTGATTGAGCCGGGCCAGCGCCTGGGCCTCGGATCTCAGGCTGGCGGTCGCGTGCTCGCGGGTGACCTCGCTGTGCAGGAGCTTGACGGCGACCTTGCGGTCGAGGAGGTCGTCGTAGCAGGCATACACGACGCCCATGGCGCCGCGGCCGATCAGGCCGAGCACGGTGAAGCGGCCGATCCGCACCGGGTCGGCGCGCCTCGGGAACAGCGCGCGCTTGACCAGCTGCTTGTCCAGCGGATCCGAGGGCTCGCGGGGCAGCCCGCGCGGGACGCCGTCCGGGCTCCGGGTCGCGGCCTGCCACGCGCTCTGGGCGCGGCGTGCCGAGGCGATGGTCGCGTCCAGTCGGTCGTGCTCGGTCGTCATCGTCGGCGAGGGATAGGGAATAGTGTCCGTGGACGGCGGATCAATTTCGTGCGAATTGGCGCGGCGGCCCGACGATACGCCCGCTCCGGGCGGGCGTCACCCGCCGCGGACGGGGGTCTCCGAGCCGCGCAGGCCGCCACCGACGGAACATGGTCGGTCGCCGCGGCGGCTCGCTTCACTCTTGTGCGGCCGCCCAGGCGCGCATCCACGGCTTGGTCCGGTAGCGATCCCAGGCGTCGGGCAGCAGCGTGACCACGGGGCCGTCGACGTCTCCGCGCGCGGCGACCCGCAGCGCCGCGGCGACGTTGGTCCCGGCCGAGCCGCCGACGAGCAGGCCCTCCTCGCGGATCAGCCGCAGCGCGACGGCGAAGCTCTGCTCGTCGGTCACCCGCTCGGCCGCGTCGATCACGGCGCGGTGGAGGTTCGCCGGCGCCTCGCTGCCGCCGATGCCCTCGACCGCGTAGGAGCCGTCAGGACCGAGCTGGCCGGTCTCGACCCAGTCGGCGAGCGCCGAGCCCACCGGATCGGCGAGCACGATCCGCACCCCCGGCACCTGCGCCTTGAGACAGAGACCGACGCCGCTGATCGTGCCCCCTGTGCCGGCGCCCGCGACGAAGGCGCCGATGCGGCCGCCGGTCTGCTCGAGGATCTCGATGCCGGTGGTCTGCGCGTGGACGCGGACGTTGGCGGGGTTGCAGAACTGGTCGGTCAAGAACCACCCGCGCTCCTCCGCGAGCCGGCGCGCGACGTTGCGGAAGTTGTCCGCGCTCGATGGCGGAGCGTTCGGCGTGACGATCACCTGGGCGCCGAGGGTCGTCAGCGCGATGCGCTTGTCGACCGACATCTTCTCCGGCATCACGCACACCAGCTTGTAGCCGCGCGCCGCGGCCACGAGCGCGAGGCCGACGCCGGTGTTGCCGGCGGTCGCCTCGATGAGCGTCGCCCCCGGCGCGAGTTGGCCCCGCGCCTCGGCGTCGGCGACGATCGCCAGGGCGATGCGATCTTTCACGCTGCCGCCCGGGTTCAAGTGCTCACATTTGACGAGCACCGGGACCGGCAGCCCCGCGGCGAGTCGGCGCAAGGGGACGAGCGGCGTGCGGCCGATGTGTTCGAGGATCCCGCGGAGATCGTTCATTGTCGCTGGGTCTCCTGCATGCGCAGCGCGACCTGGAGGCCGGAGGTGAGGGTCAGGATGGCGACGAGCCCCATCGCGGCGGCGAGGCCGAGCGCGTCGGCCTGACACGACGACCCGAGCATGCCAGACGAGCGCCTCATGCGTCTCGTCAGGGGGTGTCCGTCGGGAGCGCCTGCACCGGCGGCGCCGAGCCGATCGCCGGTTCGGCGAGCGGCGGGGCCTCGCCCGGCGCTGCGGCGACCGGCGCTGCGGCCCCCACGCCGACAGGCGGCATCGAGGTGGAGACCGGGGCGGCGGGGGGCGGTGTCGGAGCGGCGACGCCCGGGACGGTCGCGGGCAGCGGGGCTCCGGCGGTCGAGGCGGCGCCGCCGGGCAAGCCGCTGTAATGGCCGAGGTAGCTCCACTCCGGGTCGAACATCATCGTGGCGACGACGAACTCGCCGGTGGCCGGTCGCACGCGGATCTCGAAGGCGTGCCCGTCGGGGGTGTCGCGCGCGGCGACCGTGAGCGGGTCGGGGGCGCTGTCCTTGTCGAGGTCGAGGTGGCTGAACTGTCCGGCCTTCTTGTTGAGCGCCTCCGCGAGCTTCTCGGGGGTCTTCAGGCGGTTGAACATGACCAGCATCGCCACCGGCTCGACCGCGAGGTCGGCAGCCAGGGGCCGATCGGGCCCCACGGGCCCTGCGCTGCCGTCCATCGAGGCCGCGACGAATTGCGCCTCCATCCCGGAGGGGTCCTTGGGTTTGCCGCACGCGGCGACGAGGACGAGGAGTGAAGCGGTGAGCCAGGGAGCGGAGGGTCGGAGCATGGTTCTCAGCTTTCGAGGGCGCGTACGCGTGATGATACCGGGATGCGGGGGACCGGGTCAGACCGTTCTGGCGCTCGAAGTTACAACCCGGTCTTCGCCTGGATGCTGAGGTCTCCATCCCCCCACCCGGCGACCCGGGCGAGAACCGCGTGGGGGCGGATCACGACAGGGGTAGCCACCGTCGCGCGCCACGTGCTGCGACGGCGCACACCGGACACCAGCGGCCGCAGCGGATCTTCCGCGGCGTCCGCACGGGCCGCTCACAGCCGCGTCGCATGGGCCAATTGTTTGAGGTTCGTCACCCAGACCTGGCCGAGCACGCCGAAGCTCAGGACCTCCCCGTGAATGACGACCACGGAGGCGACCCCCAGGTCGTGATACGCGGCGCGCGGCTCGAACTGGCCGTTCTTGAGCTCGGCCATGAGACCCACGTTGTTGATCGCGCTCGCCTCCCGGGCCAGTTGAGTTCGGGCCGCCTGCCGCACCACCCGCGTATGACCCGCCTTGTCGGGGTTGGTACCCGCGCACACGAGCAGGAGCACACCCACCAGCAGCCAGCCCTTCACACCCGCCATCCGCACGAGAGCGGCCCCGAGCAGGGCCACGAGCAGCGCCATGAGCAGCAGCAGAACCGGGTTCAACTCGACGTGCATCGCGTCCATGCCGTCCTCACGATCCTGCCTGGAAGGAACCGGCAAACCAGCGAGCGAGCGACCAGGCGCCGAGCGTGACCCCGACGACCCGCAGTGCATACCGTCGCCAGTGAGCCACGGTCGCCGATTCATCCGTGATCGTGCGCCCGTTGAAGCGGGTGATGTCGAACCAGCGCGCGAGCAGCATCAGGCCCGTGGTGACCCATACGACCGCGTCCAGGACGGACGGCAATGGGGGGGCCTTGACCGCGATGGTGATCAGCGCGAGGTAAAGGATGGAATTACCTGCCAGCGTCCAAAAGAGACGCAGCAGGCATCCTGCGGGGGCGGACGGGACGTCCGGGCTATGTGGTGGCATCGTGTCGTCTTCCGCGATCGCAATTCCATTGCGACCGACGGAATGGCGGCCCGACCATTCCAGAAACCTGTGACGGGGTTCGTCACACCCTTGGTGGGCCTCCCGCCCACCGGGGGACAATAAAGCACTCGGTGGCCCCGTGCAAGTACCCGGTGCCCTGTATCGGCGGGCGCGCCGCATTCGACGGAGGGTCCCGGGTCAGCGTTCGGTCGGTATGCTGGGGGTGCCGTGCTCGACCTTCTCATGCTCCTCGGCGGTGGCGTGCTCCTGTACTTCGGGGCCGAGTGGCTCGTCGGCGGTGCCGCCGCTCTCGCGCGCTCGCTCGGGATCAGCTCGCTGCTGATCGGCCTGACGGTCGTCGCGTACGGCACCTCCATGCCGGAGCTCCTGGTCAGCGTCCAGTCGGCGATCGGGGGCCACCGCGACATCGCCCTCGGGAACGTGCTCGGCTCGAACGTCGCGAACCTCGGGCTGATCCTGGGGGCGACCACGGTCCTGGGTACGACCCGCGTCGACGGTGCGCTGCGCCGACGCGAACTGCCAGTGCTGATGCTCAGCGCGCTCCTCGTCCCACTGCTCCTCCGGGACGGCGCGGTGACAGGGTGGGAGGGCGCCGGGCTCATCGCGGTCGCGCTCGCTTACACGGGCTGGATGATCCGCAGTTCGGCCGCCGACAGGGCCGAGGCCGTGCGCGCGGCCGCCGTGACCGCCGAGGCCGCGGACACGGCCGGCGCACCCTCCACGCGGCCGGGTCGCGTCCGGCTGGTCGCGCTCACCCTCGGGGGCCTCGTCGTGCTGATGATCGGCGGGCAGCTCTTTGTCGAGGGCGCGATCGGGACTGCGCAGGCGATCGGGATCAGCGAGCGCGTCGTCGGCCTCACGATCGTGGCGATCGGCACATCGCTGCCGGAGCTGGCGACCTCGCTGATCGCGGCGTGGCGAGGGCACTCCGAGATAGCGATCGGCAACGTGGTCGGCTCGAACATCTTCAACGTGCTGCTCTGCCTCGGCGCAGCGAGCCTCGCCGGCCCCGTCGGAGCGCCGCTGAGCGCGCTCACGCTCGACGTGAGCTTCATGATCGGGCTGACGATGCTCGCCATTCTGATGATGCGCACCGCGCGAACGATGACCCGCGTCGAGGGCGGGATCCTGCTCGCTGCCTACGCGGCGTTCGTCGCCCTCGTGATCACGCAGAGCCCATAGCGTTGCCCTCGTCGTTTAGACCCAGGCGATTGTGCGGGGCGACAAACGGCGGAGCTGATGGAACCTCCGCCGCCCCGCACCAGCTCGCCGAGGATCGCCGCCTCGCAGCTCGCATGAGTTGCCATCGCCACCAGCAGAGGCCGGTCCTCGGCGGTCTCGCCTCGAACAGCGATGCCAGTATACCCAGGCTCGCCGACGCCGGTCCATCGTCGCTTCGCGGCGCGAAACTGGCGGCGTTGTGATCGCGCCCGCTCGCGGCACGCGCCAGCTTACCCCGGTCCGCGCCCGCGCAGGTCTCAGTCCGCGGCGCCCGGACGGCCCTCGCCCGTCGCGCGCTCGCCCCGAATCGCCCGATCGCGGCGCGATTGCGATGTACCGAGATTCGCCACGAGCGCGCGAATCGGGGTCGCGGGCGGCACGACGCTTGACAGCGCGTCTCTCGCGGAGATACGGTTTTTTTCACGACTGGCACATCGAGGAACGCCTTATGTCGCGGCGCAGCACCCCCAATCACGTCGAGCGCGGTGAGTCGGCCCGGGAGCCCCTGGCGTCGCACGACGGGCCGCAACAGCATCCGGAGCACGCATTCGAGCGGATCCGGCGCGGGTCGTCGGGGTCGTCGGGGTCGTCGGGGTCGTCGAGGCCGGAGGACGCGCTGCGGCTGCAGTCCATCATGGGCAACCGGGCGACCGGGCGGGCGCTCGCCGGCGGCGCGCGTCCGGGTGATACGCGCTCGCCCGCGGGCTCCCGCCTGAATCATCCGATCCAGGCGATGCTCGAGCTCGGGGGCCACGACGACGCCTTCGAGCGTCAGGCGCACGCGATGGCCCGTCAGGCGACGGCGTCGACGCCGACGCGTGTGGAGCGGGCGAGCCCGGTCGGACGCGGCGGCGGGCTCGGTGCGGTCTCCTCGGCGATCGAGTCGCAGATCGTGGGCGCCCGCGGCGGGGGCCGGGCGCTGCCGGCGAGTGTCCAGCGGTCGATGGGCGAGCGCATGGGCGCGAGCTTCGATGGCGTCCGCGTGCACACCGATCAGCGCGCCGACTCGCTGAGTCGCTCGCTCGGCGCGCTCGCGTTCACCACCGGCCCCGACATCTTCTTCCGCCGCGGCCAGTACGACCCGGGCAGCGGGCGGGGGCGCAACATCCTCGCGCACGAGATGGCCCACGTCGTCCAGCAGACCGGGGGCTCGTCCCGGATCCAGCGCTACTTCGAGCTAGAACCCGACGCCCAGCAAGACCTCGTCACCGCCGACGGCGCGACCTTCCCGGTCCAGCAGGAGGGCGCCGCCGCGGGCCTGGCCAGGGCGATCAAGCAGGCGATCCTGGACCAGGACGGCGATGAGAAGGCCAGGCTGCTGGCTCTGCTCAGGCTCGAGGTCTCGGACGGGTTGTGGCAGAAGATCGACGCGGTGCACACCAACGACAAGGCGCTCCGCGCCGTCCTCTTCGAGAGCGTCCGCGCGTTCGGCTACTACGAGGGGGCCATCAAGCTGGAGGACACGGGGAAGCTGCGCCTGGCGTCGAAGACGGACGTCCCCTCGCTGCTCGTCTCGGACAACGGCCGGATCGCGGTCGAGAAGACGGCGGCGAACGAGCAGGCCAAGACGGCCTTCGCCGACCCGGCGGACGTCGCCGCGGCCAACGAGACGCTGAGCGGCAAGTCGGCCATCACGCTGGTGACGCGGCCCGGTCAGAAGCTGACCGTGCCCAACTGGGACGGCTCGCAGCACAACGAGCTCGTGCAGGTGTACGCCGTCCGGCGCGACGGCCTGCACAAGGCCGCCCTGCAGGACGAGAGCGCCGTCGAACACCTGTCCGCCGAGGAGGAGCAGCTGATCAACAGCCTCGTGACCCCCGAGCAGTGCATCTCCACGGCGGAGTTCGTGGTGGGCGCGGGCCTGCAAGAGTCCCTGGTCCTCAACAAGGACGCGGACCTGCTGCCATCCACCGCGGTCCTGGCCGCGACGGGGATGACGCTGTCCAAGTATCTGGTCGCCTACTTGAAGCAGCGAGGTGACGGCGCCGACGACACCGCCGCGGCCGCCCAGGCCAAGGTGGAGGCCACGGAGCTGTACCTCCTGCTCGGCCAGAGCGCGAAGAGGTTCAGCAGGAATTACAACAGGGTGTACATCACCGTGAGCGGCTACAAGGCCGAGAGCAACGCGAAGGCCCTGTTCAAGGAGCTCGCCACCAGGGCCGGATCCAGGACCGACCCGAAGGACCAGGACAAGCGCGTGAGCGGCAAGAAGCGGGACTGGCAGATCGAGTTCTGGTTCGAACCCGTGATCGCGGACGACGAGCACGACGCATACAAGAAGCTGATCGCGGCCCACGATCTCGACATCACGGGGATCGTGAACAGGTACAACAACTATGTCCGGGCGACCACGATCTGGGCCAGCTTCGTGCCCGCCGACGCGTCGGATGAGAAGTACCTCCCCAACGGGATGCCGGTCTCCGAGGTCGAGGAGGCGCTGGGCACGGAGCTCGCGGAGTTCAAGAAGCTGCCGGAGTTCACGGCGCTCGCCGAGCAGCTCGGCGTCAATGAGTACGCGTCGCCGGAGGTGGGCCAGGCCTACGCCAGCCACCGCACCGGCAAGGCCGAGGGCGCGCCGTACCACTGGGCGGGCGTCGTCCTCAAAGATGAATACGACACGCTCGTGCTCGAGAATTACCAGCGGGGGTCGAAGCGGGAGAATGACCTGCGCGCGTTCTTCACGATCTACGGACGCTGGCGCGCGTACAACCAGGACATGGACGCGGCGACCTGGCAGACGGGCACCTGGTACAGCCGGCACGCCGCGGACTATCCGGGGCTGGCGACCGTCCACAAGCCCCTGACGGGGCAGTAGCGGCCGAGGCGGGCGGGCGAGGGGCAGGTCGCGCGTGCGCCCGTGATCAGGCGGGTGCGACGAAGCTCTGTTCGCGGGTGAGCTTGTCGAGCTTGCGGTACTCGCTGCGGGCGGCGGCGAGGACGTGGCGCAGGCCGATCGCCGCGCCCTCCTCGGCGGCGAGGTAGGCGGCGCTCATGGCGATGTTGCGGATGTGGCCGCCGCTGAGGTCGAAGCGCTCGGCGAGCAGCTGGGGGTCGACGGAGGGGTCGACAGGGGCCTCGAGCGGCCAGACGCTGGCCCAGATGCGGGCGCGGCTGGCGAGGTCGGGGACCGGGAATTCGACGACGACCTGGAGGCGGCGCAGGAACGCGGCGTCGATGTTCTTGCGGAGGTTGGTGGCGAGGATGACGAGGCCCGGGAAGCTCTCGATGCGCTGGAGCAGGAAGCCGACCTCGACGTTGGCGAAGCGGTCGCTGGCGTCGCGGATGGCGCCGCGCTTGCCGAAGATCGCGTCGGCCTCGTCGAAGAAGAGGGCGGCGTCGGTCGCCTCGGCCTCGGCGAAGAGCAGCTCGAGGTGCTTCTCGGTCTCGCCGATGTACTTGCTGACGACCTGCGAGAGGTCGATGCGATAGAGGTCGCGCGCGCACTCGCGGGCGACGATCGCGGCGGCCATGGTCTTGCCGGTCCCGGGCGCGCCGGCGAACAGGGCCACGAGGCCGCGCGCGCCGGTGTGGCCGAAGCCCCACTCGTCGAGCACGCGGCTGCGGTGGTGGAGGCGGCGGACGATCTCCCGCAGCTGGTCGGTGTGCTCGTCGGGGAGGATGAGGTCGGCCCAGCCGCGGCGGGTGGTCACGGCGGCCGCGAGCGCGCCGAGCTTGGGGGTCGCGTGGCGGCGGCAGGCGAGCAGCACCGCGGGCAGATCCAGGGCGAGGTCCTCGCGGGTCGCGGCGATGCCACGCGCCGTGATCGCGGCGGCGCCGATCTGGGCCGGCGTGAAGCGGAAGCTGTCGGCGGCGACGCGGCGCAGCGCGGGCGCCAGCTCGGGCAGCGCGTCGCCCCACAGCCGCTCGCGGAGCTCGAGCTCGGGCACGGGGACCGGCAGCTCGGTGAGGGCAGCCAGCAGCGCGGGCGGCAGCGCCGGGTGCCAGGGGCGGTGGGTGATGAAGAACAGCAGCTCGACGGCCTGCAGCTGCTCGAGCGCGGGCCGCTGGCGCTCGAAGCCGGTCCAGCAGATCGCGGCGCGCTCGAGCCGCGCGGCGCGGGCGAGGACCGCGAGCAGCTCGCCGTACTCGTCGTCGCCGAGCGCCTCGCTGCGCGCGCCGTCGACGATGTACAGCGGGCGATCGAGCGCGCCGCACAGCGCCGCCGCGAAGCTGCGCCGACCGGCGCCGTCCGGGCCGTGGAGGTTGACGGCGATCCGTTCGCCGCGTTCGGCCGCGCTCTGGAGCCGCTCCCCGCTCGCGGCGAGCGACGGGGCGAGGCGCAAGGTGTCGCGCAGCCGCGGGTCGGGCGGGCGGCGCGTGACCATCGCCGCGAACTTCGGCGGCAGCGAACCCTGGCCCATGAGCCAGGCGAGCAGGCCGGGGGCGAGGCGCAGCTCGTGACGCAGCAGCGGGGTCTCGGGCTCGCGGGCGTGGACCTCGAGGAGGGCGAGGCGGCGCAGCGGGGCGTCGCCGGCGAAGCGAGGCAGCAGCGCGAGGCGGGCGGCCGGGCCGGGGGCGAGCAGGTCGAGGGCGAGCTGCACGCTCGGGCGTCGGCGGGTGACGTCGTCGTGTAGCCAGCCGAAGATGCGCTCGTATCGCAGGTCGAGCTCGGCGGCGAGGGCGAGCAGGAGCAGGGGGCCGAGGGGCAGCGGGGCGACGGCGTCGCGGTGGAGCAGGGCGAGGCGCTCGAGGCGGAGCACGCGACCCTCGTCGCGGGTGGCGGCGAGCCTCGCGTCGAGGGCGGCGCGGCCGCGGGCGACGAGCTCGCCGAGCGTGCCGAGCTCGCCGTCGACGGGGACCTCGCGCCACAGCGGCGCGGCGAGCGGGCGCTGCAGCAGGGCGTGGAGCTCCTCGTCGGAGACGTAGAGGCCGCGATCGTCCGCGGGGTGACCGGCGGCGCGGCGGGCCCGGACGGCCTCGCGCAGGAGCAGCAGGTCGAGGATGGCGAGCTCGGCCTCGAGGTGTTCGGCGTCGCTGGTGAGGGGCGCGGGTTCCACGTTCAGGTGCCGATGGCGATGAAGTGGAAGCGGCGCCACTGACCGTCGCCGTCGGACTTGCCGCACTTCACCCAGGCGGCGAAGCGGTCGACGCGGACGACGGTCGCGTTGTCGAGGGTGTTGCCGCCGTCGTTGCTGGTGTTGTTGTCGGGGTACTGCTGGCTGACGACGACCGAGGGCGTGCTGGCGAAGGCGGTGTCGAAGATGATCTTGGTCAGCCAGCCGCTCTCGCGCGCCAGGCTGAAGCCCGAGCCGTCGGCGACGGTGCCGCTGCCGGTGACGGTGCCGCGGACGATCCGCAGGCGCTCGGCCGGGCCGGTGGCGACGTGCAGCGAGTTGGCGTACACATCACCGGCGTAGAAGCTCCTGTGGTCGTCGATGCCGGGGTTGCCGTCGCGCAGGTGCAGGCCGCTCGAGCGCGCCTCGAGGCGGTGCCAGTAGCGGTTGTTGTGGTGAAAGCGGATCGCCGGGTAGGTCTCCGCGACGTTCTTGTCGGGGTCCGCTTGAATAAGCTCGAGGAAGATCAGCGGGCCGCCGGTCTTGACGACGGACGTGCGCGTGAGCGTGAGATGGGCGTCGTTGCGGGTGACCGTGAGGTTGTCGGCGAAGGCCGCACCCTTGCTGCCGGTCAAGGTGCCGCCGATCTTGGCGTCGGCGCCGACATCGAGCTTGGCGCCGAGCTTGGCGTCGGCGCCGACCTCGAGCCTGTTGTTGAGCTTCAGGTCGCCGGTGACGGCGCCGGTGACGGTGATGTTGCGCAGCTTGAGGTCGTTGACGCTCAGGTCGGTGTAGTTGTCGCTGCCGAGGCCGCCGTCGCGCAGGTGAAAGCCGTTCGGGCGGGCCTCGATGCGCTTGCAGAACCGGTGCTCGTGGTGAAAGCGCAGGGCGACGCCGACCTCGGGCACGGTCGGCGGATTGATGTCCCTCTGGATCATCTCCGCGAACACCAGGGCGCCGCCGGTCTTGCTGTCGGCTGGGCGCGTGAGGGTCAACTGGCCGTCGCTGCGCTTGACGTTCAGGGCGCCCTTGACGGTGAGGTCGCCGTCGGTCTCGGTGTTGCCGCCGAGCCGCGTCACGGTCCAGTCGCCGGCGAAGTTGACGTTGAGCGCGCCGCCGAGGTCGACGAGGGCGCGGCCCGGCTGGCCGCGGCGCGTCGAGTGGCCGAGCATGAAGTCGTGCACGCGGACGATGGCGGTGTTGTTCTCGGCGACGTCGAGCTTGGCGAGCGCGCCGGTATAGGCGATGTCGCCGTGGACGGTCAGCGGGCCGTGGATCACCTGGCGGTCGATGTTGGCGGTGAACTGCACGCGATCGCGGTCGAGCAGCGGATCGATCGTGGCGCGCGGGTCGAGCGGGTCGCCGCCGAGGGTCTTGGCGACGGCCCGGTCGTCGACGAGCTCGGCGCGGTGGCTGGCGCGCCACGCGTAGCTGCGGTTGCCTCGCAGCCAGACCACGAGCAGGCGGTCCTGCCGGGTGGTCTTGACGGCGGCGACGAAGCGGCGGGTCTGGATCAGCCGGCCCTCGATGAACTCCGAGCCCTGGCCGTCGCCGGCGTGCCAGCGCAACGCGAGCAGCATCGAGCCGGCGTTGGCGGCGTCGGCCTGGGCGTTCGGGCGCGAGATCTCGAGCGCCATCGCGCCGGCGGTCCAGGCGAGGTCGCGAAACACGACCGGATAA
>Ga0209262_10000924_pt1 | contig 12287 bp, 11 predicted proteins | sample Lowcelwee11metaG_FD_187171 | JGI IMG/M metagenome (GOLD analysis project Ga0209262, IMG submission 187171) | Freshwater pond sediment microbial communities from the University of Edinburgh, under environmental carbon perturbations - Low... | ecosystem: Environmental > Aquatic > Freshwater >...
CAGCCCGAGAAGGATCACCAGCATGCCCGCCACGATCTGCAGCAGCCCCTGGAGCTTGCCGAGCAGTCCGGTGGAGACCAGGGCGACACCCGCCAGGGCGGCGATGGTCCCGACCAGGGTGTAGACGCCGATGCGTGCCCCATGGTAAGCGACGTAGGGCATGGGGCCGATCCCGCCCTGGGAGGCCTTGATGAAGAAGCCGGAGACCAGGGCGCCGCACATGCCGACGCAGTGCCCGCTGCCGAGGATGCCGCTGATAAAGGCCAGGGAGTAATCGAGCCCGCCGCTCACAGGTCACCCCGGTTGAGACGCAGCGAGTTGCTCACCACCGACACAGAGCTCATGGCCATGGCCGCCGAGGCGAACATGGGATTCAGGCGCCCGGAGGCCGCGATGGGGATGGCCAGGGCGTTGTAGCCAAAGGCCCAGAAAAGGTTCTGATGGATCACGGACATGGTGCGCCGCGACAGGGCGATGGTCTGGGCCACCCGCCCGATATCGCCGCTGGCGATGGTCAGGTGCGCGGCCTCCATCGCCACCTCGGTGCCGCCCCCGACCGCGAAGCCCACATCGGCCGCGGCGAGTGCCGGGGCGTCGTTCACCCCGTCCCCAATCATCCCGACACGCAGGCCCTGGGCCCTGAGCCTGTCGATGACTGCCAGCTTGTCTGCCGGTCTGGCCCCGGCGATGACCTCGTCGATGCCGACCTCGGCGGCGACGTGCTCGGCAGCCGCTTGGATGTCGCCGGTCACCAACAGGGTGCGGACCCCGAGTTGGTGCAGGCGCGCCACGGCCGCACGGGCGCCGGGGCGGGGTCGGTCCGCCACGCCGAACAGGGCCACGGCGGCTCCGTCCAACGCCATGAGCACGGGGGTCTTGCCCTGGGCGGCGAGCTGCTCGGCGCGCCCCTCCAGGCGACCAGTACCCACGCCGTGCTCCTCCAGGTAGTCGCGGTTGCCGAGCAGGACCCGTTGGGCGCCTACCCGAGCCTGGACCCCCCGTCCGGGACGGGCCTGGAACTCATTGGCCTCAAGCCCGCGCAGACCCTGCTCCCGCGCCTCGGCGGCAATCGCCCGGCCGAGAAAGTGCTCAGAGCCCGATTCGACGGCCAGGGCCCGCTCGAGGAGGAAGGTGTCGGTCCACTTGGACAGGTTGATCAGGTCGGTCACGCGGGGGCGGCCTTCCGTCAGGGTCCCCGTCTTGTCGAACACCACCACGTCGAGCCGGGCCGCCAGCTCGAGGGCCTCGCCGTTGCGGACGTAGATCCCGTGGCGCGCGGCACGCCCCGTCGCGACCATGATGGCCACTGGGGTCGCGAGCCCCAGCGAGCACGGGCAGGCGATCAACAGAACGGCGATGGCATTGGACATGGCTGCGGTCAGCCGCGCGCCGCGCCCGATCCAGGCGAGGAAGGTGGCCCCGGCGACGGCCATGACGCCCGGTACGAATACGGCCGAGACCCGATCCACCAGCTTCTGGACCGGCAGCTTGCCGGCCTGTGCCTCGTCCACCATGCGGACGATGCCGGCGAGGACCGTATCCGCGCCGATGGCCGTGACCTGGACCCGCAGCAGGCCCAAGCCGTTCATGCACCCGCCAACCACCCGGTCACCCGCGGCCTTGGTTACCGGCATGCTCTCCCCGGTCACCATGGACTCATCCACATCGGAGGTACCGCCGGTCACCAGACCGTCGGTGGGGATGCGGTCGCCTGGCCTAACCAGCAACAGGTCGCCGACCCGCAGGGAATCCACCGACACCTGCCGTTCGCCCACCCCGTCCAGCAGGGTGGCGGTCTGCGGCTGGAGCTCCACCAGGCGGCGGATGGCCTCGCTGGCCTTGCCCTTGGCCCGCTCCTCAAGGTAGCGGCCGAGCAGAACGAAGGTCACGATCCCCGCGGCTGCCTCGAAATAGACGTGCCGGCTGCGCCACCAGAGCGTGGTCACGCTGTAGGCGTAGGCCGAGCCGGCCCCTAGGGCGATCAGGGTGTCCATGTTCGACGCGCGCCGGCGGGCGAGCCGCCAGGCCTTGTCGAAGAAGGGCCAGCCCGCCCAGAAGACCACGGGTGTGGCCAGGCCCCACTCCAGCAGCCGCAGCAGCCGGGAGCGGTGCATGGCCATGCCCAGGGTCATGACCGGAACCGTCAGCAGGCCCGCAACCAGGGCCCGTTGCCCCGCCTTTCGCACCCGCTCCCGCTCGGAGGCGATGAGGGCCTGGCGCTGGGTCAGGTTGTCCATCGGCCGGGCGCGGTAGCCCAGACGCGCCACGCGCAGCGCGATCTCGTCCTGGGACAGCCTGCCACGGATCATGGCCGAGCCGGAGCCGAAGCTGACGGAGGCCTCCGAGACCCGCGGGTCGCGCTGCAGGTCCATCTGGATCAGCAGGGCGCAGGAGGCGCAGGTCATGCCTTCGATGGCCAGATAAGACACCCGCAGCGACGCCGGACAGGATCCCGCGGGACAGGTCTCACCGGCGTGCGCAGCGGACGGTGCCGCCAGGGTCCGACCGCCTGTGGCGCCTGGCTTTGGGGCCAGGTTGCCGAGAACCCGGTCCAGCAACGTCAGCAGCGATGCGGCGGTGATGCGGGCGGGGTCGTAATAGACCGCCACGGACCCGATCTCAGGCACCGCGCGCACCCGCGCGATGCTGGGATGCTTGGTGAGCAGGATTTCCAGCAGATACGCCCGTTCCTGGTCCTTCAGGACGACGGGCGTATAGACCCGGAGGCGCCGGCGCAGGGCATGCACCACCCGATAGTGGTCGCCCAGCATGCCCGCCACCATCGCTCCCGTCGCCGCGTCCATGGGCTCAGCGTCCGCGCTGGCGCGCTCGGACCATGAGGTAGGTTAGATAAAAGACGGCTAGCCATTCGTAGCGGAACCGGAACGGGGCCCGCAGCCACTGCTGCGTAATCCGATCCCAATGGACCCTGATCAGATACAGGACCAGTACGTCCGTCATAAACTCGTGGAACACCTTCCCCGGGTCCTGCAGGACCGCCGGCACTTTCTTGAACCGGGTCAGGGAGAGTTGCTGCAGCGCCGCGGTGGTCTGGCGCATCTCCTGCGCCTTTTCGCGCGCCCAGCGTACAGGTCCCAGATTCATGGCCCAAGCCTTCACGCCGGACGGAGGGGTCTGGTCCGCCTGGCGTGCCACGCAGTGCTCACACCCCGGCTGCAACCCCTCTGCCTCCACGGTGGCCAGTCCCCGACCCAGGGCTCGGGCGACCCGCGGCACATCGCAGACGGACGGGTGGAAGCGGATCGCCAGCTTGTCGTAAGCCGGGTGAAAGGTCACCCGATAAACCCCGTCCAGCGCCTCCAGCCGCCGTTGAATCGCCGCTGCAGCGGCGCCGGTGCACAATCCCTGGGGGAGATCGAAACGCAGGTAGCCTTCGGTGCGATGCCGCAGGACCACCTGGCTCATGAGACTGCTGCTTATCGTCATAGGGTCACCGACTCGCCGGACCGGGGCGACGCCCCTGAGCGTCCAATGCTCAAGCGGGACCAGGCCCCGCCGGGCCGCCCTCCGCGCGTTCCTTGGCCTCCTCCATCAGGTCCTCGAGGGTCTCACGCGTATTCATCATGTAGTCCTTGCCCATCTCGGAGGCGCGCATCGCTGCGTCGACGATCTCCTTGCGGTATTTGTACGCGAAGTAGCCGGCGGTGGCGCCCATAGCGAACATCACGAGCGGATGGGTCAACAGGCGTCCCAGCGCGCCCCGTCCCGGGGCGCTGGAAGCGACGATCATCGCCCCGGTCGCCAGGTGGGGACCCAGGCCTTGTCCGCCATGCAATCCGGCGCCGTGATTTGAATGGTCGTGTGCCATGGCAGCGTTCCTCGTCGTTAGGGTGTGGATACCGTGAAGTCCGTACTCAACCCCTGGAGGGGGCAGCCACGGGCTTGGTTGTGGCGTCGATATCGTGAAGCATCTGGAAAATCCCGAGGCATCCGTCGCAACAGAAGGCGTATTGCCTCGCAGGCGTCTCCAAGACCCAGGGTGCCCCTTCGATGGGCAGGCCGCACAGGTCGCAGGGCTTCGGCTCCTCGACTGCCGAGCATCCGCTCACAGCGATGGCTCTTTCAGCAGCGCGGTGGCGACGGCCTCGAACGCGTCCGGGCTTGCCTCGCCCAGGATCTTGTTGCGCACCCGCCCTTGGCGGTCGACGAAATAGGTCAGGGGCAGACCCAACACCCCGTACTGACCCGATACCGCTGCGTCCTGGTCCAGGGCGACCTCATAGGAGATCCCCAGGCCACGTGCGAAGCGCTCAGCCACTTCGCGGGACTGTCCAACATTCAGGGCCAACACCACAAGGCCGGCTTCGCGCTGACGCTGATAGACGGTCTCGATGGCGCGCATCTCGTCCTTGCAAAAGGGGCACCAGTCGGCCCAGAAGCGAAGGGCCACGACCCGCCCGCTGTAGTCGCCCGGGAAGCTTGCCCGGCTGCCGTCCAGGCGCTCGACCGGAAAGGCAGGGGCGGCCGTGCCGGCCTCCGGTTGGTTGGGCTGAGGCCCGCAGCCCATGAGCGGCCAGAGCATCGCAAGGGACAACAGCCGTCTCGCGAGGCAGCTCGGCGTCGCTGTTCGGGCTCGCCCCATCGCTCAGACCCCTTCGTTGCCCAGTAGAACCAAGCCGGACCGAGCCGTCAGGATACACACCCAAACGACGAGAAAAAAGAACATGCCGAGTGACACATTGGTCAGCCGGCGTGCCAGCGGCGGTACCACGTCACTCAAACTCGGCACACGCGCGAAAGGGCGTACCGCACCGCTTCCGATACCGAGGGCCGTTCCCAGGAACAACGGCCCGTACAGAAGGTAGCCCTGGTAGCCGTACTCGGACTTGAGCAGGCAGAACGGGCAGTGATGGTGAGGATGCTCGTACACGTAAAGGGAGACGAACGAGACGATGGCCGCCAGGGATGCGGCGAAGGACAAGGCGGAAAGCAACGCGTAGGCATAGCCCGCGGCAGGCCAGCGGCGGGTCGCCAGGCCGACGACCAGGGTGACACCGAGCACGCCGTAGAACAGGGACATCGCCAAGCCCGGCGGAAGTCCGGCGAGCTCGGAGCCGAGTGCCTCTCGGCTCGCGCCGAACAGGCTGCCGCAACAGGAGGTGATCACGTCCGTGTCCAGGGCGAGAAAGAACCGGGCCTGAAGGTAGGCCTCGATCACGATCAGCGGCGCCACGGCGAGCAGCAGGCCGTACTTCAGACGGGTCAGCGGGTAATCGTAGCCGCGGGTGTCCAGGTGGTGAAGAATGAGCCAGGTGGAGGCCGCGAAAAAGACCAGCACCTTGACCAACAGGGCTGGGAAACCGAATGGGGAGGTGTTCAGCGTCCCGACCGCGCACATGGCGCCCACGAACAGGGGCGCGATGCGGTCGGCGTTGTAGACGAACAGCAGCAGCGACATGGCCTCGATCGCAAATACAAAGGCGACCAAGGTCGAGATCAGATAGGTGTGCCGCTCCAGACCGAGCTGCAGCTCGCTCCCGCTGGAGAGATCCCAGGTCCGTACCAAGCGCCATCCAAAGGCCGCCGAATAGGCGAGGAGCAGGCTACTCACCAGGGCGGCTATCGCCAACGCGACGATGGCTGGGTTGACGACCATGGCTAGTCCAGGTGTCCGTCGCGCAGGCCAATCACCCGGTCCACCTCGGGTGCCTGGTAGAGCAAGGGATCATGGCTGGTCATGATCAGGGTCTTGCCCGTCCGCTTCAGGTCCCGGACGATGTCCAGGAAACGGTGGGACAGCTCGGTGTCCAGGTTGGCGGTCGGCTCGTCGGCGAGGATCACTGCCGGATCATTCACCAGCGCCCGGGCGATGGCTGCGCGCTGGGCCTGCCCTCCGGACAGCCATTCCGCTCGCGCCTGCGCGTGCGGTCCAAGATCGAGGGATTCCAGCAAGGACCGGGCGCGGCGGCGGAGCTCAGGGCGCGGGACACCCAGCGGGTAGGCCGGAAGCATGACGTTCTCCTCGACCGTCAGGCCCCGCACGAGGTTGAATTGCTGGAACACGAAGCCGAACGTCTGTCGCCGCAATCCGGTCAGGAATCGCTCCGTCATGCCCGAGACGTCTCGCCCCTGTAGGCGCACGCGGCCCGAGGTGGGCCGCGCAAGGCACCCGATCAGGGTCATCAGTGTCGTCTTGCCCGAGCCGCTGGGACCGCGCAGCACCGTGGCGCAGTTCGCCTCCAGATTCAACGTGACGCCGCGCACGGCCCACAGCTCGTTGTGCTGGCCCTGGTTGAAGGCCTTGCGTACGTCGACCAACTCGATCACAGCATCCTCTGCCTCTGGGCGGGCGGCGTCGGCGGGAAGGGTGGCCAGGTCATTGTCGCATCACCGCATCCGGGTCCGCGATGGCCGCTCGCCACACAGGGACTACCGTTGCCAGCGCATAGGGAAAGACACTCAGAAAGAACAGGGTGAAGATCTGGAAACCATCGATCCGCGGGGTCAGCTCGAATTGGGGATAGAGCACCGACCACCCCTTCAGCACGGGGCCAAACAGCGATGCGCCGAAGCCGAACACGTGCAAATAGGCGGCCAGATAGCCGATGAGGAAGGCGAAGACCGAAACCAGCAGCCCCTCCCACAGCTTTAGGGCCATGACGTCCGAGGTCTCCCAGCCGATGGCCTTCAGCACGCCGATCTCCCGGCGTTCCTCGGCCGACAGGCCGGATGCCTTGTCCCAGGCGAAGATGATGAACGCCAAGATGGCGCCCGAAAGCAAGACCATGACCATGCCTTCCCGCCAGTCGAACAGCGCCGCATAGGTTCGCAGGATGTCGTCCCGGACGATGGGACGGGTGTCGGGAAGGATGCGCAGCACCTTCTCGGCGACCTTGGTCACCTCGCGGGGATTCCGGACAGTCAGGATCAGGTCCGTGTACAGGCCAGCGGGTATGCCGAAAAAGGCACGAAAATCCTCCTCGCACACCAAGACCAGGTCCGCGGTGAGCAGGGCCGACTCGGACGACAGGGTTCCGTCAACGGTGAACGGGAAAGGGTGGCCTTCGTGGCTACGGAGCGACAGCACATCGCCAACCCCGAGCCCGCGTGTGCGCGCTAGGGTGGCGCCCACGCGCACCTTGCCGGGAGGCGGCGGATCGCTCATCGGAACGAGCAGCGTGTAATTGGCCGCCACCGCAGGGTCGTAGTAATAGCCCCAGAGACGTCCTCGCCCGTCCGCGACGCCACGGATCTTGGCGAGTTGATCGAGGTAGGCGGCGGGCACCAGGTCATGGCGTCCGGCGACCATCCGCTGGACCGTGACCTCGGGGGCGGAGGACAGAAGCATCGCCGCCTCGTGGCGCAGCGCCTGGCTGAACAAGAGTACGGAGGCCAGCACGAACACGATCAGGGCATAGACCGCCAGCAGGGCAAGGTTGCGTCCCTTGCGCCGTGCCAAGGCCCCAATCGTGAAGTCAACGAGGTACCGCTGCCTCTGGAGCCATGGGTTGTTCGGCATGCGGAGCTCGATAGGGTGGGGGGCCGGCTAGCGAGCCGGTCGGGAAGTGCTCAAGGGCGCCCGGGTGATCCTGAAATGCCGCATGCAGATCGGCCTGCGAGCGGTGACGCGTGTAGCGCGCCTCGGTGAACAATGCAAGATCTGTAAGGGCCAGGCTGGCCGCCAAGGCGCGATTTGCCGCAGCGGCCTGTTCCGCCCGACTGGCCGCGAGCCCCGCGTGAATGAAGGTGCCGGCAACGCAGACGAGCAGCCCGAAACCGACCAGCAGGACCCGCTCACCGCGTGGCAGCTTCTTCAGACCGAGGTGCACGGACCCAACCGACCAGCGGCGCTGCGGTGAGCCACCGGGACCAGTGCCCCCCTGTCGGCGGGCAGACGGGTCGGCTGGCGAGACCCCGGCGGCCGGCGGCCCGCCCTAATGGCAGCTGACCTGGATGGCTCCGGATTCGCCGGAACCGTCCGAGCGGCTCCCGAAGCGGTGAGATGCCTTCATCAGCGCAATACGCAGGGCCCCGGCAATGCTGGCATCCAGGCCGACGCGCATCGCGATGGCAGGCACCAAAATCAGCGACGCCAGCGCCAACCCGGTACCCACCAGCAGGGCGCCGGTAGGAATCTCCTTCGATGCGACCGTGATGTTGTCATTCACCAGAGCTGTCCTCCAAAGCAAACCAATCCACCCCTGTGCGGGCGCCCCGTCAGTCTGATTCCGTCGACTGCTCTCTCGGCGCCCGGCGATTGCCCTTATAGCGAAGCGGGCGCTGGTCAACCAGTACCCGCTTTGTTTACCCGCGCCAGCGTACCGTGACCAAAGTCACATATTGACTTATGGATCAGTGCATTGCGCGCCACTTTCCACAACTGAGGACGGCTGCGACATAGTGTCGCACCTCCCTGCGCAGTCTCGCCCGGCCCGGGCGCCGCACAGAGCGGCAGCAACGGCCCCCGCGCCCGAGGGGCGAGCGCCGCCCGGTGTTTCCACGCCGTCGCCCCTTGCCCCCTCAGACGCCGTGCCGAAGATCCCCGCTCAGCCCTTCTGCATCATCCGCTGGCGCCGCTCGGAGCGGCTCTTGCGGATCATGACGGTGTCCTTGGCCATGTCCGCATAGGACTGGCGCAGGGCATCGTCGAAGCTCCCCTTGGTGCCGCCATGCGCCGTTTCCGCGGCCTTGGCTGCTGCCTCCTCGGAGAAGGCCACTTTGCTGTTGGTCGTCATCGTGCCCTTCAGGTCGCTGCCGATGAGGTAAACGGCTTTGTCCACTGAAATCAGCGGCTTCACCTTGTCCGCTGAACCGAAGTCTGCGGCGTAGATGGCCTTGGGGCCGCGGTCCAGGTTCAGCGCAAGGCTGATGGCCAGACAGTGAATGGAGCAGGTGCCGTCCACCAGGTCGTCCTCGTACTGCACGAGATGGCGGCTGTGCTGGAACTCGGTGCGGTCCATGCCGCAATAGGGGCACTTCGGATACTTCGCCATTTCGTCCTGCAACGGGTTGGCGTCCGGGGCCGTCCGGGGCATGAACTGCAGCGGGGTGCCATCCCCAGCACATTTCTCGCCGCTGGCGGGAACCCAGCCCTTTCCGGGGATCAGGGCGCCGATCGCGCCTTGCTCGGCGGCGCTAGCGCTGCCAGCGATGCCGGCGATTCCCAGGGCGCCGAGCATCCTCAGGACGTCGCGGCGCCCGTGGTCGTGTGTGTCGCACATGTTGCGTCTCCTCTGTTACGTGTCGTCGTCAGGACCTGGCCCTTTGGCGAACTGCTGCCAGATGGTCGAAATCTCCCAGGATCTGGCGCGGTGCTGAGCGGCCCGTCGGGCACACTCCTCGCGCTCGGTGGCTTATACCGAAGGCACGGAAGGGCATCCAATCCCCGCGGCTCGACCGGCGAGGAGAAGGTCAGCGCAGAACCTAAAAAAGCTGTTTCAGTTCATTGCCTTGCATGGCGCACGGCCGTACACGGCGGTGCTGCGACATAGTGTCGCACTGCCACGGGTCGCGGATTGATGCTGGGGGCCCGGCTGGGTGACCGGTCGAAGCCGAGGGTGCCCCGACAACCGTCTTGGTCGCTTCGGCCGGGTGGGAGCCGAGGGGTGAGGGCCCACCGATCCGGTGTGCGGGCGGGGGCGGCAGAGGCGCCCAGCCGCCGGCGGGGGTCACCCGCGGGGCGGCAGGCGGCTGAGGGGTTCAGCGCGGGTAGCGGTCGTCTAGGTTGGCCGGGCAGAGGACGTCCCGCATGATCCCGATGAGGTCCAGCAACTGGTTGTTGCGGATTCGATAGTAGATGCGGTTGGCCTCCTTGCGCGCGACAACAATGTTCTTGTTGCGCAACTGCTCCAGGTGCTGGGAGATGTTGCTCTGGGATGTCCCGGTGCGGTCCACGATCTCGCCCACCGAGAGCTCGCTTTCCCCGAGGGCGCAAAGGATCTTCCAGCGTAACGGGTGGGCCATGGCCTTCAGGGCGTTGGCCGTCAGGGCGGTGTCTTCCTCGTCCGGGACGGGGGGCTGGGTTGGTTCGCTCATAGGTCCTGCCTAACTTCTTGCCTGCCTGGGTCTGGTTCGGGTTCGCAGCGCTGTGCCTCTTCGGCGCGCACATAGCCGGTCATGTCTTTGGCGATGCAGATAATGTCGGTGATCTGTCCCTCGCTGGCCTTGACCGCCGTGCGGGAAAACAGGATTGGGACGCGCCGACCGTCGCGGGCAATAAAGCGCGCCTCGATCTTGCTCAGGGCCCCGGTGCGAATCAGGGCCTCAAGCCAGGTCCCCATAAAGGCCCCGGCCTGCTCGTCGCCTTCCTCCTCGAAGACGTCGCCGATGGACATCCCGATGAGGTCCTGCTCACTGTAACCGAGCATGCGCAGGGCCTTGGGGTTGACCGTCTTGATCTCGCCCTCGGGCGACAGGACCAGCAGGGCCTCGCCCATGTAGTTGATGATGTTGGCCAGATACTGTCTGGCCTGCTCCAGTTCCGTCGTGCGCTCCGCCACCCGCTGTTCCAGCACGACATTGAGGGCGCGCTCCTTCTCGATCAGCCGGAAATAGGTGCTGATCTTGTTGATGAGCAGGTTGTCGTCGATGGGCTTGAGCAGGTAGTCCACCGCCCCGACGGCATAGCCGCGGTGCTGGAACTCCTCGGATTTGAAGGCGGCGGTGAGGAAGATGATGGGGATGTCGCGGGTGCGCTTGCGCAGCTTGAGCAGTGAGGCGGTCTGGAACCCGTCCATCTCCGGCATCTGTACGTCGAGGATGATGAGGTCGATCTCAGGCCGACTCAGGGTGACGTCGATGGCCGCCTGCCCGGAGTCTGCCTCGAGCACGGCGACGTCCATGTGCTTTTCGATCAGGCTGCGCAGGGTGAAGAGGTTGTGCGCGTGGTCATCGACGATCAGCAGTGTGAATCCACGATAGCGATTCATGCCGTATCCCGCGGTTTCTCCCCGGACTTTGCCTCCAGCAGCGTCTCCAACACCGCTTCAAGCTCCGCCCGGGCGACCGGCTTTTTCAAAAAGTGCAGTGGGGCCGGTGCGCCGCACTGCTCAAGCTGGGTCTGGTCCGCCTGTCCACCCATGACCACGATGGGGATCTCGCGGTAGCGCTGGTCACTGCGAATCGACTGGATCGTATCACAGGTATCCCGTGCGGACACTAAGGTTGCCAGCAGCACGACGCCGCAGGGGTCCTCCTCCTGGAGCGTCTCCAATGCCTCACCCAGGTCCACCGCCGTGCGCACCCGTACGCTCAGCCCTTCCAGCATGGCCGTCATGGCCACCAGGGCCTGCACGTCGCGTTCCACCAATAGGGCCCAGTGCCCCTGGAAGCATTGTGCCGGATTCGTCGCCGGCTCCTGCGGGGAGGCGGCCTGTTGCGCGCGTTCTACGGGCGGGGCCGCGGTCGGCGCCGGGGCCGCTGGGGGCTCGTGGATCACCCTGCCTGAGTCCAGATGGCTCGGGTCCAGCTCTACCGGTAGCCAAAGGATGAAGCGCGACCCCTGGCCCTCATTGCTCTCCAGCTCGATGCGTCCGCCCAGAAGCTTGGCGAGCTCGCGGCTGATCGACAGCCCCAGCCCCGTGCCGCCATAGCGCCGGCGCGTGGACCCGTCAGCCTGCTGGAACGCCTCGAAGATGATCCCCTGCTTGTCCTTGGGGATGCCGATTCCCGTGTCGGCGACGGCGATGCCCACGCGGGTTTCGTTGGCACCGCCGCTCAGAAGCGACACCGTCACACCGCCCTGATCGGTGAACTTGACGGCGTTGGAGAGGAAGTTCTTGATGATCTGCCGAAGTTTGTCGCGATCGCTGTAGATCCGCTTGGGGGCCTCGGGCGCGACCTCCAGGGTCAGGCGCAGGCCCTTGTCGGTGAACTGGGGCCCCAAGAGCCCGATCAGCTCCCGGAGCACGGGCTTGAGCTCGATCCACTCCAGGCTGACGGCGATCTGCCCCGCCTCGATGCGCGAGATGTCCAGGATATTGTCGATCATGGTCCGCAAGTCGCGCCCGGCCTCGTTGATGACCTGGGCCTGGCGCCGGTGCTGCGGATTGAGTCCAGCCTGGTCGTCGGCGAGCATCTTGGAAAGCAACAGGATGGAGTTGAGCGGCGTGCGCAGCTCGTGGCTGACGTTGGCCAGGAACTCGGACTTGTAGCGGTTGGACTGCTCCAACTCCTGGGTATGCTCGCGGGCGGTGCGGAGAAACTCCGCGTGGGTCTCGGACAGGGCGGTCAAGCTGTCTGCCAGCTCCCGGACCTCCCGCGGCCCCTTCCAGCGGAAGCGGATGGTCCGCCCCTCGCGCAGGACCCGGCCGATGCCCCCAGCCAGC
>Ga0209262_10000925_pt1 | contig 12282 bp, 13 predicted proteins | sample Lowcelwee11metaG_FD_187171 | JGI IMG/M metagenome (GOLD analysis project Ga0209262, IMG submission 187171) | Freshwater pond sediment microbial communities from the University of Edinburgh, under environmental carbon perturbations - Low... | ecosystem: Environmental > Aquatic > Freshwater >...
CGTGTCGCTGAGTTCGAACAGCGGCGACATGCGCGCGACCATGAAGATGCCGGCCGTCACCATGGTGGCGGCATGGATCAGTGCGGAGATCGGCGTGGGGCCTTCCATGGAATCGGGCAGCCAGACGTGCAGCGGGAACTGGGCCGACTTGCCCATGGCGCCGATGAACAGGCAGATGCAGATCACGGTGATCAGCAGCCACTCGGTGCCGGGGAAGATCAGCTTGCCCAGGTCACCGGACTTGGCGAACACCTCGGTGTAGTTCAGCGTGCCGGCGTAGGCGGCGATCAGGCCGATGCCCAGGATGAAACCGAAGTCGCCCACGCGGTTGACCAGGAAGGCCTTCATGTTGGCGAAGATGGCCGAGGGCTTGTTGAACCAGAAGCCGATCAGCAGGTAGGACACCAGGCCCACCGCCTCCCAGCCGAAGAACAGCTGCAGCAGGTTGTTGCTCATGACCAGCATGAGCATGGAGAAGGTGAACAGGGAGATGTAGGCGAAGAAGCGGTTGTAGCCCTCGTCCTCTTCCATGTAGCCGATGGTGTAGATGTGCACCATGAGCGAGACGAAGGTCACCACGCACATCATCATGGCGGTGAGCCCGTCGACCATGAAGCCGACCTCCATCTTGAGGCCGCCGACCACCATCCACTCGTAGATGGTTTCGTTGAAGCGCGCGCCGTCCATGGCCACGCTCTTGAGCGTCATGGCCGAGAGGATGAAGGCCAGCAGCACACCCAGGATGGTGAAGGTGTGCGAGAGACGGCGGCCGATCCAGTTGCCGCCCATCTTGGTGCCGAAGATGCCGGCGAGGATGGAGCCGACCAGCGGCGCCAGCGGCACGGCCAGCAGGGTGGATGCGTTCAGGGTTTGACTCATCTTCTTTACCTTGGTGAACCTGCGGGTTCAGCCCTTGAGCTCGTTGAGTTCGTCCACGTTGATGCTGGACTTGTTGCGGAACAGCAGCACCAGGATGGCCAGGCCGATGGCCGATTCGGCTGCTGCCACGGTGAGGATGAAGAACACGAAGACCTGGCCGTGCATGTCGCCCAGGTAGTGGGAGAAGGCCACGAAGTTCAGGTTGACCGCCAGCAGCATCAGCTCGATGGCCATCAGCAGCACGATCAGGTTCTTGCGGTTCAGGAAGATGCCGACCACCGCGATGGCAAACAGCGCGGCGCCCAGCGTGAGGTAGTGTCCAAGGGTGAGGGTCATGGCTTGTTCTCCTCGGGCGCGGCGGCCGGGGGCGCGGCGCGGGTGGTCTCGACTTTCACGATGGACATGCGCTCGCTGGCGCGCACGCGCACCTGGATGGACGGGTCGATGGCCTTGCTGTCCTTGCGCTGGCGCAGCGTGAGCGCGATGGCGGCGATCATGGCCACCAGCAGGATCACGGCGGCCACCTGGACCGGGTAGACATACTCGGTGTAGAGCAGGATGCCCAGCTCCTTGGCATTGTCGATCTCGACCACGGGCTGGCCGAGGACCTGGGCCACGGCAGGCTCGTCGCTGACGCGAAAGCCCGTCAGCAGCACGGCGGCCATCTCCAGCACCACGACGGCGCCCAGGGTGACGGCCAGCGGCAGGTGCTTCCAGAAACCCTGGCGCAGCTGGTCGATCTTGATGTCCAGCATCATGACGACGAAGAGGAAGAGCACCATCACCGCGCCGAGGTAGACCAGCACCAGGGTGATGGCCAGGAACTCGGCCTTCAGCAGCAGCCAGATGGCCGAGGCCTGCGAGAAGGACAGCATGAGGAAGAGCACAGCGTGCACGGGATTGCGCGCCGTGATGACCCGGAAGGCTGCGAACAGCAGCACCGCCGAGAACAGGAAGAAGAAGCCGGTTTTGACGTCCATGATCGGTTCGTAGTGGTTCGTGGCGGCTTAGCGGTATTTCGCGTCGGCCGCCCTGGCGGCAGCGATCTCGGTCTCGTAGCGGTCGCCCACGGCCAGCAGCATGTCCTTGGTGAAGTACAGGTCGCCGCGCTTTTCGCCGTGGTATTCGAGGATGTGGGTCTCGACGATGGAGTCCACCGGGCAGCTCTCTTCGCAGAAGCCGCAGAAGATGCACTTGGTCAGGTCGATGTCGTAGCGCGTGGTGCGGCGGCTGCCGTCCTGGCGCACCTCGGACTCGATGGTGATGGCCATGGCCGGGCAGACGGCCTCGCAGAGCTTGCAGGCGATGCAGCGCTCTTCGCCGTTCTCGTAACGGCGCAGGGCGTGCAGGCCGCGGAAACGCGGCGACAGCGGGGTCTTCTCTTCGGGGTACTGGATCGTCACCTTGCGGGCGAAGGCGTAACGGCCGGTCAGGGCCATGCCCTTGAGGAGTTCCACGAGCATGAAGCTCCTGAAGAAATCCTTGAGGGAAAAGGCGGTATGGGTAGCAGCGGCTTGCATGTCGTCAGCCCCTTAGTTCCAGATGTTCCACGACGTCTGCATCCAGATGCCGACGACGAGCAGCCACACCAGCGTGACCGGGATGAAGATCTTCCAGCCCAGACGCATGATCTGGTCGTAGCGGAAACGCGGGAAGGTGGCGCGGATCCAGATGAACATGGACACCACCACGAAAGTCTTGAGGCCCAGCCAGATCCAGCCCGGGATCCAGTTGAACAGCGCGCTGTCGATCGGGGACAGCCAGCCGCCCAGGAACATGATCACGGCCAGGATGGAGACCAGCCACATGCTGGCGTATTCAGCCAGGAAGAAGATGGCGAAGCCCATGCCCGAGTACTCGACCATGTGGCCGGCCACGATCTCGGCCTCGCCCTCGACGACGTCGAAGGGGTGGCGGTTGGTCTCGGCCACGCCGGAGATCAGGTAGACCAGGAAGATCGGCAGCAGGGGCAGCCAGTTCCAGGACAGGAAGCCCAGGCCCTTGCCGGCGAAGTAGCCCTCGCCCTGCCCCAGCACGATGTTGGTCAGGTTCATGCTGCCCGAGACCATGAGCACCACCAGGAAGCAGAAGCCCATGGCGATCTCGTAGCTCACCATCTGCGCCGAGGCGCGCAGCGCACCCAGGAACGCGTACTTGGAGTTGGAGGCCCAGCCCGCGATGATGACGCCATAGACCTCGATCGAGGTGATCGCCATGACCAGCAGCAGGCCGGTGTTGATGTTGGTCAGCGCCACATCCGGCCCGAAGGGAATCGCCACCCAGGCGGCCAGCGCCGGCATGATGGCCATGATGGGACCGAGCACGAACAGGCCCTTGGCGGCCGCGCTCGGCTGGATGATTTCCTTGGTCAGCAGCTTGAGCGCATCGGCAATGGGCTGCAGCAGGCCGAAGGGACCCACGCGGTTGGGGCCGAAACGCACCTGCATGAAACCCAGCAGCTTGCGCTCCCACAGCGTCAGGTAGGCGACCGCACCCATCAGCGGCGCGAGCACGCAGACGATCTTGATCAGGATCCAGAGCACCGGCCAGGCCATCGTGGCCCACCAGCTGGCGGCGATCAGGTTCAGGCCGCCGTTGTACAGCGCATCGATCATGCGGCTACCCCTTGTTCACGGGCGTCGGCCGTCAACTGCAGCGACGGCGCGCGACGGACCAGGCCGTCGAGTTGGTAGATGGAAGCGACCACCGGCTCACCAGCCGTGGCGGCCACGCTGATGCCGGCCTGCGTGGCGTTGGACAGGTTCGCAGCCTTGGCCGTGGCCGCGGCCAGCACCTCCTGCGAGGACTCGAACTCGAAACCGCTCAGGCCCAGCAGATTGCCCAGCACGCGCAGCACCTTCCAGGCCGGGCGTGTCTCGCCCTGGGGCTTGACCACGGCGTGGAAGCTCTGCAGGCGGCCTTCGGCGTTGACGAAGCTGCCCGAGGTCTCGCTGAAGGGGGCGATGGGCAGCAGCACGTCGCTGAAGGCCAGATTGGTCTTGAAGGGGCTGAGCGTGACCACCATCTCGGCCGGGTCCAGCGCGGCCGCAGCGGCCTGGCCGGCGGCCGTATCGTATTCGGGCTCGACATTGAGCAGCACGGCCGCCTTGAGCTTGCCGCCCAGCATCTGCGCGGCGTTCAGGCCGGCGGCCTGCGGCTGGGCGCCGACCCACTGCGCGCCCACGGTGTTGGCCGCCTCGGTGAGGTAACCCACGCTGGCACCGGTCTGGGCACCGATCCAGTTGGCCAGGGCCAGCAGGCTGGAGGCGTTGGCATGGTGCGCGGCGGCATTGCCCAGCAGCACGGCCTTGCGCTCGCCGCCCAGCAGGGACTGGGCGATGGCCTTGGCTTCAGGCGTGGACTGGCCGGCGGCCGGAGCGGTGACGCCCTTCTCGGCCGCGATGGCGGCAGCCACGTTGGACAGGGCCTGCGCCCACTGCCCGGCCTCGCTCACGACCGCGTTGGCGAGCCGGATGGCCCAGGCGTCGGCGTTCTTGAGCAGCGTCTTCGAGGTGATGGTGTTGAGCTGCGCGCCGTGGCGCACGGCCTGGCGCAGGCGCTGGGCGTAGAGCGGATGGTCCTTGCGCAGGTTGGAGCCGACGACGAGCACGCGCTGCAGCTGCGTGAGCGCGGCAATCGGCATGCCCAGCCACCGCACCGCAGGTGCGTTCTTGTCGGCGCCTTCGGCCTTCGCGAATTCGGCGTAACGCAGGCGGTAATCGATGTTGTCGCTGCCCAGGCCGCGCAGCAGGCCGGCGGCCAGGTAGAGCTCTTCCAGCGTGCTGTGCGGGCTCACCAGGGCGCCAACGCTGTCGGCACCGTGCTGGTCCTTGACCTGCTTGAGGCCGTTGGCCACGTACTCGAGCGCGGTCTGCCAGTCGACTTCCTTCCACTGGCCACCCTGCTTGACCATGGGGGCGGTCAGGCGATCGGCGCCGTTGAGGGCTTCATAGGAGTAACGGTCGCGGTCGGCGATCCAGCACTCGTTGACGTCTTCGTTTTCCAGGGGGACCACACGCAGGACCCGGTTGTTCTTGACCTGCACGATCAGGTTGGCGCCGGTGGAGTCATGCGGGCTGACCGACTTGCGACGGCCCAGCTCCCAGGTGCGGGCCTGGTAGCGGAAGGGTTTGCTGGTGAGCGCGCCCACCGGGCAGATGTCGATCATGTTGCCCGACAGCTCGGAATCCACCGAGTGGCCGACAAAGGTCTCGATCTCGGAATGCTCGCCGCGATGGCTCATGCCGAGCTCCATCACGCCGGCGACTTCCTGGCCGAAACGCACGCAGCGTGTGCAGTGGATGCAGCGGCTCATCTCCTCCATGGAGATCAGCGGGCCGACGTCCTTGTGCAAGACCACGCGCTTCTCTTCCTCGTAGCGCGAGGCGGAGGCGCCGTAGCCCACGGCCAGGTCCTGCAACTGGCACTCGCCGCCCTGGTCGCAGATGGGGCAGTCCAGCGGGTGGTTGATCAGCAGGAACTCCATGACCGACTTCTGGGCCTTGAGGGCCTTGTCGGTCTTGGTACGCACGATCATGCCCTGCGTGACAGGGGTGGCGCAGGCCGGCATGGGCTTGGGCGCCTTCTCCACGTCCACCAGGCACATGCGGCAGTTGGCCGCGATGCTGAGTTTCTTGTGGTAGCAGAAATGCGGGATGTAGACGCCAGCCTTCTCGGCCGCATGCATCACCATGCTGCCTTCCTGGATCTCTACCTTCTTGCCGTCGAGTTCGATTTCAACCATGTTCGTGTTCTCGCTCAGACGTAGGCCGGGACCAGGCAGGTCTTGTGGGCCACGTGATGTTCGAATTCGGGACGGAAGTGCTTGATCATGGCGCGCACCGGCATGGCCGCCGCGTCGCCCAGCGCACAGATGGTTCGGCCCTGGATGTTCTCGGCCACGTTGTCCAGCAGGTCCAGGTCCTCGGGGCGACCCTGGCCGTTTTCGATGCGATCGACCACACGCGAGAGCCAGCCCGTACCTTCACGGCAGGGTGTGCACTGGCCGCAGGACTCATGCATGTAAAAGTAGGAGAGACGCTGCAGGGCCTTGACCATGCAGCGGGTCTCGTCCATCACGATGACGGCGCCCGAGCCCAGCATGGAGCCGGCCTTGGCGATGGAGTCGTAGTCCATCGTGCACTGCATCATGATGTCGGCCGGCAGCACCGGGGCGGAGGAACCGCCGGGGATCACGGCCTTGAGCTTCTTGCCGCCGCGCACGCCACCGGCGAGTTCCAGCAGCTTGGCGAAAGGCGTGCCCATGGGGATCTCGTAGTTGCCCGGGCGCTCGACGTCACCGCTGATCGAATAGATCTTGGTGCCGCCGTTGTTGGGCTTGCCGCATTCGAGGTAGGCCTGGCCGCCGTTGCGGATGATCCAGGGCACGGCCGCGAAGGTCTCGGTGTTGTTGATCGTGGTCGGCTTGCCGTACAGGCCGAAGCTGGCCGGGAACGGCGGCTTGAAGCGCGGCTGGCCCTTCTTGCCTTCGAGCGATTCGAGCAGCGCGGTTTCCTCGCCGCAGATGTAGGCGCCGAAACCGTGCGCCGCATGCAGCTGGAAGCTGAAATTGCTGCCCGCGATATTGTTGCCCAGCAGGCCGGCGGCGCGCGCCTCTTCCAGCGCGGCCTCGAAACGGTCGTAGACCTGGAAGATCTCGCCGTGGATGTAGTTGTAGCCCACCGTGATGCCCATGGCGTAGGCCGCGATGGCCATGCCCTCGATCACGATGTGCGGGTTGTACATGAGGATGTCGCGGTCCTTGCAGGTCCCGGGCTCGCCCTCGTCCGAGTTGCACACCAGGTACTTCTGGCCCGGGAACTGGCGCGGCATGAAGCTCCACTTCAGGCCGGTGGGGAAACCGGCGCCGCCGCGGCCGCGCAGGGCGGATTCCTTGACGGTGGCGATCACCTGGTCTTGCGTCAGGCCCGCGACACCTGTGTCGCTGTTCGGTGCTGCTCCATCCTTGCCGAGGATCTTGCGCAGGGCCTGGTAGCCGCCGCGCGCCTCGTAGTCCTTGAGGTGCCAGTTGCTGCCGTTGAGGCCGGCGTAGATCTGGGGTTCGATGTGGCGGTTGTGGAAGCAGGTCTCGGTGCCGGTGGCGGCGAACTGCGCGAGGAATTGGTCGACCGCCATCATTTGCCCCCCGCGGCGCGCAGGCCGTCGATCAGCTTGTCCAGCTTGTCGTTGCTCATGAAACTGCACATGGTGCGGTCGTTGACCAGCAGCACCGGCGCATCGGCGCAGGCGCCCTGGCATTCGCTCTGCTGCAGGGTGAACAGGCCGTCGGCCGTGGTCTCGCCCATGTGGATGCCCAGCTTGTGCTCCAGGTGGTGCAGCGCCTTTTGGCCGTCACGCAGCTGGCAGGGCAGATTGGTGCAGACGTTGAGCTTGTACTTGCCCAGCGGACGCTGGTTGTACATGTTGTAGAAGGTCGTGACCTCGTGCACGGCCATCGGCGCCATGCCCAGGTAGGCGGCGACTTCAGCCTCGCTGTCGGTGCTGACGTGGCCGAGTTCCTGCTGCACGATGGCCAGGCAGGCCATGACGGCCGACTGCTTCTGCTCGGACGGGTATTTCGCGACTTCCTTGGCGAAGCGCGCACGCGTTTGTTCGCTAAAACTCATTTCAATACTCCAGCCCCTGCCGAAAGCAATGACCCAACCAAGCGAACGCCGTGGAACCAGCTTTGCTGGGCCACTGGCGTTGCCCCCTTGAGGGGGAGGCGGCCACCGGCCGCTTCGGGGGTGGACATCTTCATCGATCAATCTCTCCAAACACGATATCCAGGGTGCCGATGATGGCCACGGCGTCGGCCAGCATGTGGCCGCGGGCGAGTTCATCGAGCGTGGCCAGATGGGCAAAGCCCGGGGCACGGATCTTGAGGCGGTAGGGTTTGTTGGCGCCGTCGCTCACCATATAGATGCCGAACTCGCCCTTGGGATGCTCGACGGCGGCATAGGCCTCGCCGGCGGGCACACGGAAACCTTCGGTGAAGAGCTTGAAGTGGTGGATCAGCTCTTCCATATTGGACTTCATGGCCTCGCGAGCAGGCGGCGCCACCTTGTGGTTGTCCGTGATCACCGGGCCGGGGTTGGCGCGCAGCCAGGCCGAGCACTGCTGGATGATGCGGTTGGACTCGCGCATCTCCTGCACACGCACCAGGTAGCGGTCGTAGCTGTCGCCGGTCTTGCCCACCGGGATGTCGAAGTCGACACGGTCGTAGGCGTCGTAGGGCTGGGTCTTGCGCAGGTCCCAGGCGATACCGGAGCCACGCAACATGGGGCCGGTCATGCCCAGGTTCAGGGCGCGCTCGGCGGTGACGACGCCGATGCCGACCGTGCGCTGTTTCCAGATGCGGTTGTCGGTCAGCAGGGTCTCGTACTCGTCCACGCACTTGGGGAAACGGGCGCAGAAGTCGTCGATGAAGTCCAGCAGAGAGCCCTGGCGGTTGGCATTGATACCGGCGATCGCCTTGGCGTTGCGGATCTTGCTGACCTTGTGCTGCGGCATGCTGTCGGGCAGGTCGCGGTAGACACCGCCCGGACGGAAGTAGGCCGCATGCATACGCGCGCCGGAGACGGCCTCGTACATGTCGAACAGGTCCTCGCGCTCGCGGAAGGTATAGATCAGGATGGTGGAGCTGCCGCAGTCGTTGCCGTGCGAACCCAGCCACATCAGGTGGTTGAGCAGGCGCGTGATCTCGCCGAACATCGTGCGGATGTACTGGGCGCGCAGCGGCACCTCGATGCCCAGCATCTTCTCGATGGCCAGGCAGTAGGCCTGCTCGTTGCACATCATGGACACGTAGTCCAGGCGGTCCATGTAGGGCAGCGACTGGATGTAGGTCTTGCTCTCGGCCAGCTTCTCGGTGGCGCGGTGCAGCAGGCCGATGTGCGGGTCGGCGCGCTGCACGACTTCGCCGTCGAGCTCGAGCACCAGGCGCAGCACGCCGTGCGCGGCCGGGTGCTGGGGCCCGAAGTTCAGGGTGTAGTTCTTGATTTCGGCCATGTCAAATCTCCCCCCCGAAGCGGCCTTCGGCCGCCTCCCCCTCGAGGGGGCAACACCAGCAGCCCGGCAAAGCCGGTTCTGCGGTGTTCGCTTGAAAAATGCAGTCAATCACAGCGAGGCTTCGAGTCATCCCTGCAATCCCCCATAGTTGTCTTCACGGATGATGCGCGGCGTGATCTCGCGCGGCTCGATGCTCACCGGCTGGTAGATCACGCGCTTGAGCTCGGCGTCGTAGCGCATCTCGACATGACCGCTCAGCGGGAAGTCCTTGCGGAAGGGGTGTCCGATGAAACCGTAGTCGGTCAGGATGCGACGCAGGTCGTCGTGCCCCTCGAACACGATGCCGTACAGATCGAAGGCCTCACGCTCGTACCAGTTGGCGGCACGCCAGATGTCGGTGAGCGTGTCCACCACCGGGAATTCGTCATCGGTCGCGAAGACCTTGAGGCGCAGGCGCTGGTTCAGGCTGACGGACAGCAGGTGCGACACGACGCAGTAACGCGCACCCTCCCAGGCACCCTCGCCCCAGGCGGAGTAGTCGACGCCGCAGAGGTCGATCAATTGCTCGAAACGGCAGTCGGGCGCATCGCGCAGGATGCGGGCCGCGGCCAGGTAGTCCTGGGGCGCGACCTCGACGGTGACTTCGCCCAGCTTGACGTCGACACGGCGTGCCTTGCCGCCCAAAGCGGCGGTGACGGTGTCCTTGATAGCTTCGGGATTTACGGCAAAAGCAGTCATCAGTGTTTCCTCAGACGCGGGCGATGGTCTGCGTGCGGCGGATCTTCTGCTGCAGCTGGATGATGCCGTAGATCAGCGCCTCGGCCGTAGGCGGGCAGCCCGGCACGTAGACGTCGACCGGCACGATGCGGTCACAGCCGCGTACCACGGAGTAGCTGTAGTGGTAATAACCGCCACCGTTGGCGCAGGAGCCCATGGAGATGACCCAGCGCGGCTCGCTCATCTGGTCGTAGACCTTGCGCAGGGCCGGCGCCATCTTGTTGCACAGCGTGCCGGCCACGATCATCAGGTCGGACTGGCGCGGGCTGGCACGGAAGACCTCGGCGCCGAAGCGGCCGATGTCGTAACGGGCAGCGGCCGCATGCATCATCTCGACCGCGCAGCAGGCCAGACCGAAGGTCATGGGCCAGAGCGAGCCGGTCTTGGCCCAGTTCACCACCGTGTCGTAACTGGTGGTGACGAAGCCTTCCTTCATCACGCCTTCAATCATGGCAACGTTCCTAGTCTAAGTACGCAGTCGCAGATGCGCGGTCGCCGCCGGGCCGCCCCAGGGCGACCCGACCCCCTCGGGGGGGCAGCGCAGCACACGAAGTGGCAAGCGTGGGGGCCATATTCATTCCCAGTCCAACGCGCCCTTTTTCCACTCGTAGGCGAACCCTACGACGAGGATGGCGATGAACACCATGGCTGCCCAGAAACCCACCGCACCCACCTCCTTGAGCGCCACGGCCCAGGGGAAGAGGAAGGCGATTTCCAGGTCGAACAGGATGAAGAGGATGGCCACGAGGTAGTAGCGCACGTCGAATTTCATGCGCGCGTCTTCAAACGCTTCGAAACCACACTCGTAAGGGGAATTTTTGGCCGCGTCGGGGCGGTTCGGCCCCAGGACATAGCCGATGACCTGGGGAATGACCCCGACGGCAATGCCGACCAAGATGAACAGAAGGACGGGGAGGTACTGATCGAGGCTCATCTTGAAATGCTGATCACCGTTGGTCCGCCCGGGCCATGCCCGGGCTTCATTTATCTGGTGCCGTCGGCGAGACTCGAACTCGCACAGCTTTCGCCACTACCCCCTCAAGATAGCGTGTCTACCAATTTCACCACGACGGCTTGTCTCTGTTGCCAGGCTTGCATGAGGGCCTGATGGCTCACCCGGCAAGCCTTGGAGTTTACTCCGAATTCCCCCCTCTCCCCGGGGAGAAATTCCGGTTTTCTTGACTCAGGTCATCGCGACGGAATCTGCGCCGGGCCAGGCGCGACGGGTGCCGCGGGGGCGGACGCCGGAGCAGCGTCGACGGGTACCGTCGTGCCCGGAATCTGGGCCGCCGTTTCCGGTGCCGCTGGCGCGGTCACGGCGCTGCCTTCGAGCACGCTGCCCGTGCTGGCCGGGCGGGCGTTGCTGAAATAGGCCAGCAGCAGCGTGCAGACGAAAAACACCGTGGCCAGCACGGCCGTGGTACGCGAGAGGAAGTTGGCACTGCCGCTGGCGCCGAACAGGCTGCCCGAGGAGCCGCTGCCGAAGGCGGCGCCCATGTCGGCGCCCTTGCCGTGCTGGATCAGGATCAGGCCGATCATGGCCACGGCCGTGACGATCTGCACCGTGAGGATGATGGTGACGATGAAACTCATGTTTACTCCTAAATTCGTAGCAATCGGGCAGGTGTCTCAGACCGCTGCGGCGATGATGGTGAGGAAATCCGGGGCCTTGAGCGAAGCGCCGCCGATCAGGCCGCCGTCGATGTCGGGTTGGGCCAGCAGCTGCGCGGCATTGGTCGCGTTCATGCTGCCGCCATACAGCAGCTTGATGCGCTCGACCTGCGGCGTGGCCGCCTTGAGCTGCGCGCGCAGCACGGCGTGCACCTGCTGCGCCTGCTCGGGACTGGCGGTCTTGCCGGTGCCGATGGCCCAGACGGGCTCGTAGGCCACGACGATCTCGCTGATGCAGTGGCCATTGAGGTGGATCACCGCGGCCAGCTGGCGCTTGACCACTTCCTCGGTCTTGCCCGCCTCGCGTTCGGCCAGGGTCTCGCCCACGCAGACGATGGGGGTCACGCCACCAGCCAGCGCGCGCTGCGCCTTGGCGGCCACCACGGCATCGGTCTCGCCGTGGTACAGCCTTCGCTCCGAATGGCCGACGATGGCGTAACGCACACCGAAGTCCCTGAGCATGGCCACGGACACCTCGCCCGTGTAGGCGCCCAGCTCGTGCTGCGACACGTCCTGCGCCCCCAGCTCCACCGGGCTGGTGGCCAGCAGCATCTGGCACTGCGCCAGATACGGCGCGGGCACGCAGACGGCGATGTCACACGCCAGGTCCTTGAGCCCCGACAGCAGGCCCTTGAGCAGGGCCTGGTTGGCCGCCAGGCTGCCGTTCATCTTCCAGTTGCCGGCGATCAGCTTCTTGGTCATAGCGCCCCCACGCTTGTCATTTCATGTACTGCGCTGCCCCCCTCGGGGGCCTTCGCGCCTTGGAACGGCCCGGCGGCGCTCATGCTGCACTCCAGGTCAGCACGATCTTGCCGATGTGCTGGTTCGATTCCATCAGGGCATGCGCGCGTGCCGCACCGCTGCCGGTGGGATCCTTGGCGTCCACGGCCGCGTAGGTGCTGTGGATCACGGGTTTGATCTTGCCGGCCTCGATCAGCGGCCAGA
>Ga0209262_10000926_pt1 | contig 12259 bp, 11 predicted proteins | sample Lowcelwee11metaG_FD_187171 | JGI IMG/M metagenome (GOLD analysis project Ga0209262, IMG submission 187171) | Freshwater pond sediment microbial communities from the University of Edinburgh, under environmental carbon perturbations - Low... | ecosystem: Environmental > Aquatic > Freshwater >...
GGGTGGTGTGGCCGCCGCCATGCAGCCGGGCAGCCTGTTCATCATGTGCTCCACCGTGGACCCGAACGTCTCGGTGCAGTTCGAGCAGCGCCTGGCCGCGCTGGGCCTGCTGTACCTGGACGCGCCCATCTCCGGTGGCGCGGCCAAGGCCGCCTCGGGCGAGATGACCATGATGACCTCGGGCACGCCCGCCGCCTACGCCAAGGCCGGCACCGCGCTGGAGGCCATGGCCGCCAAGGTCTACCGCCTGGGCGACCAGGCCGGCAACGGCAGCAAGGTCAAGATCATCAACCAGCTGCTGGCGGGCGTGCACATCGCCGCCGCCGCCGAGGCCATGGCGCTGGGGCTGCGCGAAGGCGTGAAGGCCGAGGACATCTACGAGGTGATCACGCACAGCGCGGGCAACAGCTGGATGTTCGAGAACCGCATGGCCCACGTGCTCGCGGGCGACTACACGCCGCTCTCTGCCGTGGACATCTTCGTGAAAGACCTGGGCCTGGTGCTCGACACGGCGCGCGCCAGCAAATTCCCGCTGCCGCTCTCGGCCACCGCGCACCAGATGTTCATGCAGGCCTCGACCGCCGGTTACGCCAAGGAAGACGACTCGGCCGTGATCAAGATCTTCCCGGGCATCACGCTGCCTTCGCCCGCCGGAGCCTGAGATGCGCATCCTCATCACCGGTGGCAGCGGCTTCCTCGGTGCCCGTCTGGCGCGCGAAATGTTGTCTCAGCCCAGCGTGGCACTGGCCGGCGGCGCGCCGCAGGCCATCGATCAGCTCTGGCTCACCGACCTCGTGCCACCCCCGGCCGAGCTGGCCACCGACGCGCGCGTGCACGCCCTCACCGGCGACCTGCTGAACCTGCTGGAAAGCGGCTCGCTCGCGCTGGCCGGCATCGACGCCGTGGTGCACCTCGCGGCGGCGGTGAGCGGCGACTGCGAGCGCGACCTCGACCTGGGCCTGCGCAGCAACCTCGACACCACGCGCGCCCTGCTGCAGGCCGCGCGCACCGCCGGCCACGCGCCGCTGTTCGTCTACGCCAGTTCGGTGGCGGTGTTCGGCGGCATGCCAGGCCTGCCGCTGCCGCCCGTGATCGCCGACGACACCTTGCCCGCGCCACAGGGCAGCTACGGCATCCAGAAGTTCGTGGGCGAACAGCTGGTGGCCGACTTCGGCCGGCGTGGTCTGGTGCGGGCGCGCAATGTGCGCCTGATGACCGTGGCCATCCGCCCCGGCCGCCCCAACGGCGCGGCCTCGGGCTTCCTGAGCGGCATGGTGCGCGAGCCACTGGCCGGCCAGCGCGCCACCGTGCCGGTGTCGGCCGAGACCGCCGTGGCGCTGGCCTCGCCCGCCAACACCATCGCCGGCCTCATGGCCGCGCTGACCACGGGCACCGAGGCCTGGGGCCCGCGCACCGCGCTCAACCTGCCCGCGCTCAGCACCACGGTGGGCGACATCGCCGCCGCGCTCGGCCGTGTGGCCGGCCCGGCCGCGATGGACCTGCTGGACTGGCAGCCCGACGAGCGCATCGCCGCCATCGTCGGCGCCTGGCCCAGCCGCTTTCACGCCGCGCGCGCACACGGCCTGGGCCTGCGGCCCGACGCGTCGGTGGACGCGCTGGTGACCCAGTACGTGACCGCGCACCGCGCCGCCATCACCCTGCCTTTGAACTGAGAGACCCCGCATGAACCGCCCCCTGATCGGCTGCATTGCCGACGACTTCACCGGCGCCACCGACCTGGCCAACAACCTGGTGCGCGCCGGCATGCGCTGCGTGCAGACCATCGGCGTGCCCGACGGCGGCGCGGCCGTGCAGGCCGACGCCATCGTCGTGGCCCTCAAGTCGCGCACCGTGCCCGCGGCCGAGGCCTTCGAACAGTCCCTCGCCGCGCTGCGCTGGCTGCAGGCCCAGGGCGTGGAGCAGATCTACTTCAAGTACTGCTCCACGTTTGATTCCACCCCCGAAGGCAACATCGGGCCGGTCACCGAAGCGCTGCTCGACGCGCTGCACGGCCCCGGCCAGGGCTTCACCATCGCCTGCCCGGCCTTCCCGGTGAACCAGCGCACGGTGTTCAAGGGCCACCTGTTCGTGGGCGACGTGCTGCTGTCCGACAGCGGCATGCGCCACCACCCGCTCACCCCCATGACCGACGCCAACCTGGTGCGCGTGATGCAGGCGCAGACGCGCCGCAAAGTCGGCCTGGTGGCGCAGGACGTGGTGGCCGCCGGCCCGCAGGCGATCCGCGAGCGCTTCGCCGCGCTGCAGGCCGAGGGCGTGGGCGTGGCGGTGGTGGACGCCGTGAGCAATGAAGACCTCATGCTGATCGGCCAGGCGCTGGCGGGCATGCCGCTGGTGACCGCCGGTTCGGGCATTGCCATCGGCCTGCCGCAGAACTGGCCGCAACTGCAGGCGCGGGGTGCCGATGTGCGCGCCGACGCACTGCCACCCGCGCGCGGCCCTCAAGCCGTGGTGTCGGGCAGCTGCTCGGTCGCCACCAACACGCAGGTGTTGCACTTCAAACAAAGTGGCAGGCCCAGCCTGGCCATCGACCCGCTGGCCATTGCCGCCGGAGAAGACGTGGCCGCCCAGGCCCTGGCCTGGGCCGAACCGCTGCTGGCCAGTGGCCCGGTGCTGTTCTACGCCACCGCCGAACCATCGGCCGTGCGCGCGGTGCAAGAAAAACTGGGCGTGGCCCGCGCGGGCGAGATGGTCGAGCAGACGCTCTCGCGCATCGCGGCCGGCCTGGTACAGCGCGGCGTGCGCCAGTTGCTGGTGGCCGGCGGCGAAACCTCGGGCGCGGTGGTGCAGGCCCTGGGCGTGCAGCGCATGGTCATCGGCCCGCAGATCGACCCCGGCGTGCCCTGGACCGCGGTGGACACGCCGCTGTGCCCCGGCGAGCCGGTGCACGTGGCGCTGAAGTCGGGCAACTTCGGCAGCACCGATTTCTTCACCAAGGCCTTCACGCAGTTATCGTCGATGCCATGACCGAACACGACCTGCGCGATGACATCTGCCGCGTCGGCGCCTCGCTGTTTGCGCGCGGCTACGTGCACGCCACGGCCGGCAACATCAGCGTGCGCCTGCCCGAAGGCGGTTACCTCATCACCCCCACCGACGCCTGCCTGGGCACGCTGGACCCGGCGCGCCTGGCGCTCGTCAATGAAGCAGGGGTGCAGACCAGCGGCGACCGCGCGTCGAAGACGCTCACACTGCACCGGCGCATCTACGGCGCCGACCCGCAGGCGCGCTGCGTGATCCACACCCACTCCACCCACCTGGTGGCCGCCACGCTGGTGCAGAGCGGCCCCACCGACGACCTGCTGCCGCCCATCACGCCGTACTTCGTGATGAAGGTGGGTCATGTGCCGGTCATCCCCTACCACCGCCCGGGCGACCCGGCGGTGGGCGAGCTCGTGGCGCAGCGCATCGCGCAGATGCAGGCCGCTGGTACGCCGATCCGCGCGGTGATGCTGGACCGCCTGGGCCCCAACGTGTGGCACCGCTCCCCGGCCGAAGCCAGCGCCGTGCTGGAAGAGCTGGAAGAAACCGCGCGCCTGTGGCTGCTGACCCGCGCCGCACCCCTGAACCCCGACCAGATTCACGAACTGCGCGAGCAGTTCGGTGCCACCTGGTGACCCCTTTTTTGCCGAACGAGAACCCCATGCCCCGCTTCGCCGCCAACCTCTCCATGCTCTACAACGAGCACGCCTTCCTCGACCGTTTTGCCGCCGCAGCGGCCGACGGCTTCCAAGGGGTGGAGTACCTGTTTCCCTACGCCTTCGCCGCCAGCGACATCGCCCAGCGCCTGCAGGACCACGGCCTGCAGCAGGTGCTGTTCAACGCCCCGCCCGGCGACTGGGACGCGGGCGAGCGTGGCCTGGCCTGCCTGCCCGGGCGCGAGGCCGAGTTCCGTGCCGGTTTTGCCCAGGCGCTGGAGTACGCGCAGGCGCTGAACTGCCCGCGCATCCACGTCATGGCCGGCCTGGCGCCGGCGGGCGCCGAGCGCGCCGCGCTGCAAGCCACCTACGAAGCCAACCTGGCCTGGGCCGCCGAACAGGCGCAAGCCGACGGCCGCGACGTGCTGATCGAACCCATCAACACGCGCGACATCCCGGGCTTTTTCCTGAACCGGCAGGACGAGGCGCACCGTGTGGTCCAGACCATCGGCGCATCGAACCTCAAGGTGCAGTTCGACCTCTACCACTGCCAGATCGTCGAAGGCGACGTGGCGATGAAGATCCGGCAGTACCTGCCCACCGGGCGCGTCGGTCATTTTCAGATCGCCGGCGTACCGATGCGCCACGAGCCCGACCTGGGCGAGCTGCACCACCCCTACCTGTTCAGCGTGATCGACGATGTGGCCAACGCCTGCGGGTGGGTAGGCTGGGTAGGCTGCGAGTACCGTCCGGCGCGCGGCGCTGTGGCGAACGGCACGTCGGACGGGCTGGGCTGGATGCGTTAGACCCGCTTCTTTGAGGAGCGCCGCGCCGCCGGCTTGCGCGCCGCGACCGCCGCGTCCAACGCCAGCCGCGCCCAAGGCGCCATGAGCGCAGGCGATTCCAGCGCCTCGTCGGGTGGCGTGTGGTAATGCAGGCTCATGGTCTTGCCCTTCGCCTCGTACCGAAATGGCCGTGCTCCTGCGGCCAGCCATTGCGGCTCGGTCTCGGCGTTGGTCTTGAGGAACAGGGTGTCCCACGCGATGATCGCCACGTTCATGCCGTCCACCGACAGGCCGTAACCGCCGAACATGCGCACCGCCTTGCACGGCCCCAGGCACGACAGCAGCTCGCAGGCGTGCAGCACGAAGGGATCGGTGATGGGTTTGGTGGCCATTCCGTGATCGTAGTGAGCGGCTCGTAGAACATCAAGCAGTCGGCGCGAAGTGCCTTGAACCCAGAACGCCGCGGAACCGGCTTCGCCGGGCCGCCAGCGTTGCCCCTTGAGAGGCGGAGCGGCTGGGCGTATTGCCGCTTGAGGCGGCAATCCGGGGCGCAGCGAGCAAGCGATGGGGGTGGGCCACATCTAGGTGGACAATGTCCACCCATGGCCCGACCCAAATCCGCCTCGCACGACCTCAAGCGCGAAGAAATCCTTGATGTGGCAGCGCAGTGCTTCGCCCAGCAGAGTTTTCCCGCCGCGAGCATGAACGACATCGCCACCGCCTGCGGCACCAGCAAGGCGCGGCTCTACCACTACTACGAGAGCAAGGAGGCGATCCTGTTCGACCTGCTCGACCGTTACACCCAGCGCCTGCTGGCGCTGATTGGCGAATCGGAAGCGCGCGCGCAGCGCAAGAACCTGAGCGAGCGCGACGCCCTGAGCGAGCTGGTGCGCGCCTTTCTCTCGGAATACGAAAGCTCGGCGACGCGCCACGTGGCGCTGGTGTCCGACACCAAGTTCCTCGGCGAGACCCAGCGCGAACTCATCCTCAACCGCCAGCGCGACGTGGTGGCCGCCTTCACCCGCTTTCTCAAGCGCGCCTACCCCGAGCGCGTCACGCCGGCCAACCAGACCGCGCTGACCATGATGCTATTCGGCATGATCAACTGGACCTTCACCTGGCTGCGCCCGGGCGGACCCATGAGCTACGCCGCCTTTGCGGACGAAGTGGTGGCCGTGCTGGAGAAGGGCATGGCCGGATGAGTCCCAGCATTTCACAGGGATATTGGTTTACTTATTCGTAATTGATTTCGTTTAGTTAAAATTCGGTCGTTTGCCGATCTGCGCAGCCGACCCCCACACAGGAGACTCCCCATGAGCAAAGCCTTCGCCTCCCAGGCCGATCTGGAAGACAAAAAAATCACCTTTGAACAACTGAGCCCGCACTGCTGGGCCTACACCGCCGAGGGCGATCCGAACTCTGGCGTCATCATCGGCGACGACTTCATCATGGTCAGCGACGCCACCGCCACCCCGGCCATGGCGCGCGACCTGATCAAGCAGATCCGCACGGTGTCCGACAAGCCGATCAAGTACGTGCTGCTCACGCACTACCACGCGGTGCGCGTGCTGGGCGCCAGCGCCTACTTTGCCGAAGGCGCGACCGAGATCATCGCCAGCCAGGGCACGCTGGAGCTGATCCGCGAACGCGGCGCGCAGGACATGCAGAGCGAGATGGAGCGTTTCCCGCGCCTGTTCCGCGGTGCCGACTCGGTGCCGGGCCTGACCTGGCCGAGCATGGTGATCGGTGGTGGGGATCCCACGAAGGGCGAGGTGCCCGGCAAGCTGTCGATCAACCTCGGCGGTATCGTGGTGCAGATCTGGAGCCCGGGCCCCGGCCACACCCGTGGCGACACCATCGCCTGGGTGGAAGAAGAAAAGGTGCTGTTCAGCGGCGACCTGGTCGAGTACGAAGCGGGTGTCTACACCGGTGACGCCCAGCTCGCCGAGTGGCCGGCCACGCTCGAAGCCCTGCGCGCGCTCAAGGCCGAGTACATCGTGCCCGGTCGCGGCGAAGCCATGAAGGGCAACGCCGATGTGAACAAGGCACTGGACTACACGCAGCGCTGGGTCACGACACTGTTCCAGGCCGGCAAGGAAGCCGCCGCTGCCGGCATGGACCTGAAAGCCGCCATGGCCCACACCCGCAAGAGCATGGACCCGGTGTTCGGCCAGGTGTTCATCTACGAACACTGTCTGCCGTTCGACGTCAGCCGCGCCTACGACGAAGCCAGCGGTATCAAGAACCCACGCATCTGGACCGCCGAGCGCGACATGGAGATGTGGACGTCTTTGCAGGGCTGAGGGTTTCGCTCTTTCGGAAAAAAAGGCCCCCAGCATTGGGGGCCTTGTCGATGGTCTTTTCGCTTCGTTGGATACAACTCAGGCGTTCAATTTGCCTCAAACCGATGCAATGGCCTAGTGTCAGACATCGGTGATGTATGCATCCAATTTGATCTCGATGTGCTGGTTGGTGACCAGTTCACCCATCGTAGAAGAGACGTACCCACTTATGCTTCCCGGCGTTGGTTGGCTGGTCGTGCCCTCTGCGTTGATAACAACCTGTGCGCCGTCCGCGAGTGCTGGCAAGGTTACAGCGACTGGACCGTTCAGGCCCGATGGCACAGTGAAGGCATCTACGTAAGAACCATCAGCGTCATAAACCAGGATCTGGATGCTGCACGTACTCAAAGCAGCCGACGGAAAGAAGCTGCCGCTGGTGTTGGGCAGGCAGCTCACCCGAATGGTTTTGCCTGTTGACACGACTTCCGCCTCCAGGTTGATGGTCACATCACCCGAAATGCCAGAGCTGGCCGTTCCGTTGTACTTCGTCCAAGTGCTGTTTCCGCTCGCTGCGAATCCCGTTGACGCAGTCCAAGTCAGTGGGCCGACCGTATCCAGTTGCGCGCGGATGTTGGCGCCTTCTGCGGGGATGTAGCTGGTTACGGTGTTGATTGATCCATCGGCCAGCGGCGCTGTTCTGGTGACAATGCAGGACGTGGCGATGCTGTTGGGCGCCAAACAACGAACGAAGTTGTTGACATTGGGCGCTCTCAGCTGGATCACGACGTTGCCCGTGGTGCCCGACGTGGCCGTGCCTGTCAAGCCGTCAACCGTTGTCGCATTCCATCCCATGGTGGGGCTTCCAGGAATATTGCGGATCGTGGTCACAGCAGCTGAGAGGTAGGTGGACCACGAGCGGACGCTGCCGTCGGGATAGGTGATGTTGGCACGCACTGCACATGCGGTCAGGGCACCATCAGGGTCGAGGCAGCTCAGGGTCAGGGTGGTTGCATCCGGCGGCACAGAGCCACCCGACGAGCCACCGCCAACGCTGGGTGTGGCGGTAACGTAGTCCCAGTTCCAGGTCGAAAAATGACTCACGGTGCCCGTGACGGCCAGACCGGTCGGTGTGGCCACCACCACGCCGGTACCTTCACCGATCCACAATCCGCGGGCTTCGTCGAAGTGCCACAGTGGGATGGCGGTGCCTTGCGCGATCGGGTTGCCACCGATGCCGGTCGTGCCGGCAGGCAGGTCCATCTGGATGGTGGCCGACTTGCCGGGGGCGACTTGCAGCTTGTTGCCGGCCGCGTCAAAGAAGTCCACCGTCATCATGCCGGCGCTGACCAGATCGACCAGCTCGTCTGCGCTGTCCAGCGCCCGACCGTTGCCGGGCATGGCTTGAAGGTCAATGCCTGAAATGTCCCAGGGGGTGAGCTTGAGTGTGGCGGCGCCTGTGGCGGGTGTGCCCGTTGTAGCGTTGACCAACGCAGCGGCAGGCAACATGACCTTGGCGCCCAGGTAGTTGGATTCGATGGTTTGCGCTTGTTCGATGTTGCTGATGCTCAGCGTGTCCTTCTCGGGCAGCAAGGTCACCAGCAACTGCTGCGGCTCATCGGTTGCCGCCAGGGTGGCGACCACGGATTGGGTCACATACCCGGCTCTTTTCACGGTCACCACCTGGTTCTCACCAACAGGCGCTTCGTCCAGAGTCGCCAGACCATTCGAGTCCGAAGTCGCGTTGTCGGTGCCCGCGGTTACTTCGGCTCCCGAGAGAGACACGCCTCCGGCGATCTGTGTGATCACGCGCAGGGTGGTTGTCGCGGGATTCACGGCCTCACCCGGGAGAACAGAAAGGCGTTCGGTTGTTGTTCCCACACGTCCGGCCTTGTCGACCACAGTGAGTTTGACCGTGTAGGTGCCTGCCTCCGCAAAGGTGTGCGTGGCGATTTTTCCAGAGCCTGTGGCCCCATCACCGAAATCCCAGCTGTAGGAGACCACGGCGTTGTTGCGTGGTGTGGTCGACGCGGCCGAGCCGGAGGCATCGAAGCGCGCTTCAACGCCTGCGGTCACAGGATCCGGCGTGACTTCAAAGGTGGCGTACGGTTTGCAGGCGGCCAGCAAGAGGGCTACCAGGCTGACGAATATCAGTCGCCAGACGCTCCATGGTGATTTCATGATTGCTTCCCTTGTTTGTAAAAATGAAAACCTAAGCACCAAAAATGCCGCGGCCAAGATGGATTTTATAGTCATTTTGTAATTCTTCATGACAACTGTCGTCAGATGCTGCAAGACCCCCAAGTCGACCGGCCAGGCATGAAAAAACCCGCCGAAGCGGGTTGGGTTGGAGCGTCAGAACCAACAATGCGGCTATTGGGTCGTGGCGGTTGTCGTTGTCGTTCCGGTGGTGGACGTTGTCTCGGTGGTTGTCGCGACCGTGCTCGCCGGTTCCACCGTCACCGGTTGCTCCGCTTCGGCCACGCGGCCGGCGCTGTCGGTCACGGTCAGGGTGATCGTGTATTCGCCCGGTTCGTCGTAGACGTGATCCACCTGCTCGCCCTGGCCTTTTTCGCCATCGCCGAAGTCCCAGGCGTAGGACGCCACGACCGTGCCTTCGGGCACGTTGGACACCACGGTGCCCGAACCATCCACGGTGAAGCTTTCGCCCGCTTCCAGCGTGGTCTGATCGATGTCGATCACCGGAATGGGCAGGCAACCGGCCAACGCCAGGGCCAGCAGGCCTGCCAGGAACAGTTTGAAGGTGCGAGCGTGTTTCATGGTTGGAACCGGAGATGAGGGAGTGTTTTCAGTGGCCCGGATGCTATTGGGTGCCTGATGCGTTCCGGTTGTCAAGTGAAGGGATGGCCTGGCCTGTGTGCTGTTCTGCGGCGGTGTCTGTCGTGGCGCGCTGCTACCATGCGGCAGCTTCACCCCCCGAGTTTTCACGATGACGCAGGCCCGCTTTCCGTTCCAGTCTGTTGGTGCCCGCTTTGCCACGTGCGTCGTGGTGGGATGCCTGACGTTGGCAGGGTTTTTGCCGGGTTGTGCTTCAAAAGGGCCGGTCCCGGGACCCCTGACGGACGCATCCGATCTGCCCGAGCCGTCCACGCCACCGGCGGAAAGCGCCGAGCTGCAACGGGCGACCCTGCGGCTGCTGAAAACCCCTTCGACCCGGCCCGGTTGGGCGGTGTTCCCCTTGCCGGGCAAGGTGTTTTCACCCTTCGAGCCGGTGCACCACGCGGGTCGGGAGGCGCTGCGCGTGCAGGCTCGCAGCTCCGTGAGCATCCTGCGCCAGCGCATGGAGCCGGCCTTGTCCGCGGTGGGCCTTCTGTCTTTTGCCTGGAAAGCCGACGCCTTGCCCGCTGTGGTTCAGGAGGCCGACGGTGGGCGGGATGATTCTGCGGTTCGCGTGCTGCTCAGCTTCGATGGCGACCGCAGCCGCCTTTCACCGCGCATGCACCGGTTGTCGGAGATGAGCCGCTTGTTGACCGGTGAGGAACTGCCCTACGCCACGCTTGTGTACGTGTGGAGCGACGTGCATCCTCCGGGCACGGTGCTGAACAATTCCCGTACCGACCGCGTGCGCAAGCTGGTGCTGGATTCCGGTCGGCAGCATCTCGGACAGTGGCGGGATCACGAGCGCGATGTGCGGGCCGATTTTGTCCATGTGTTTGGCGAGGAGCCCGGGCCCTTGCTGTCGGTGGCGCTGATGACCGACACCGACAACACCCGAAGCCAGGCGCAAGCCTGGTATGGCGCGCTGCGCTTGAAGCCGGCTGCGCCCTGAGCGCCCGGCCATGGTCAGCCGTACGAGGATGCGTGCTTCTTTGATTCCCCTGGCTTCATGAACCACAACGCCACCGACTGGGGCATCGTCGCCGTCTTTGCCACGGTGTATCTGGGCATGTTCCTGGGCGGCCTGCCGCGCCTGAAGCTGGACCGCTCGGGTGTGGCGCTGCTGGGCGCCATCGCGGTCATCGCGCTCACCGGTCTGCCGGTGGAAGACGCCGCGCGTGCGGTGGACCTGCCCACCATCGTGCTGCTGTTCGCCTTCATGGTGGTGTCGGCGCAGATGCGGCTGGGTGGCTTCTACACCGAGGTCACGCGCCGTGTGGGCGCGCTGCCGCTGTCGCGTGCGGGCCTGCTGGCGGCGCTGATCGCTGTGTCGGGCGTCTTGTCGGCCGTGTTCTCCAACGACGTGGTCTGTCTGGCCATGACGCCGGTGGTGGCCCGGCTGTGCCTGCAACGCGGGCTGAACCCGCTGCCGTTCCTGATCGGCCTGGCCTGCGCGGCCAACATCGGCTCGGCCGCCACGCTGATCGGCAACCCGCAGAACATGCTGATCGGTTCGGTGCTGCAGCTGCACTTTGGTGACTACCTGCGCCAGGCGCTGGCGCCGGTGGGCATCAGCCTCGCGCTGTTGTGGCTCTGGCTGGCTTTTGGGCCGGGCGCTCGGGCCGGCGCCGCCGAGCTGGCCAGCCCGGTGGGTGTGCAGGTGCCGCTGGAAGACGCTCCCGCATTCGACCGCTGGCAGACCGCCAAAGGGCTGGCCGTGGCCACGGCGCTGATGGGCATTTTTCTCTTCACCGACTGGCCACGCGATGTGGCCGCGCTGGTGGGGGCGGGCGTGCTGCTGCTGAGCCGCCGTTTTCACTCGGCCGACGTGATGGGCTTCGTGGACTGGCAGTTGCTGCTGCTGTTCATCGGCCTGTTTGTGGTGAACCACGCGTTCGAGAGCACAGGCCTGGCGGCCGAGACGGTGGCCTGGCTGGCCACGCAGGGCGTGCACCTCACCGAACCCGGCGCCCTGCTGGTGCTGGGCGTGGCCTTGTCCAACCTGGTGTCCAACGTGCCGGCCGTGATGCTGCTGCTGCCGCACCTGGGCACCCACGCCAGCGAAGCGGGCGTGATGCTCGCACTGGTGAGCACCTTCGCCGGCAACCTGCTGCTGGTCGGCTCGATCGCCAACCTGATCGTGGCCGACCTGGCCGCGAAGCAAGGCATCGCCATCGACTGGAAGCAGCACGCGCTCACCGGCATCCCAGTGACGCTGGCCACGCTGGTCGTGGTGTGGGGCTGGATGGGTTGACGCGCCGTAATCCGGGCGTATTGCCCGGCGCGCGAGGTGTTCCCCAGCCCAAGGGCACCGCGGAACCGGCTTTGCCGGGCTGCCAGTGCGCCTTGCAGGCCGCAGCCTCGCCAGAAGCGAGGCTTGTTCGGGCCGTCCAAGCCTGCGCAGGCAGGCTCGGAGCCGCGGCCTTCACCCCCCTTGATGGGGTGACGCCGAAGGCGGCGCGGGGGTGTTCCTTTTCAGTGAATCGACGACAGGAACTGCTGCAGCTCCGGCGTCTGCGGGCTGCCAAAGAGTTCTGCTGGCGGACCCATTTCATGCACCCGCCCCTGGTGCATGAAGATCACGCGGTCGCTCACCTTGCGCGCGAAGTTCATTTCGTGCGTGACCATCAGCAGCGTCATGCCCTCGTCGGCGAGCGACTCCACCACGCGCAACACCTCGCCCACGAGTTCGGGGTCGAGC
>Ga0209262_10000927_pt1 | contig 12255 bp, 10 predicted proteins | sample Lowcelwee11metaG_FD_187171 | JGI IMG/M metagenome (GOLD analysis project Ga0209262, IMG submission 187171) | Freshwater pond sediment microbial communities from the University of Edinburgh, under environmental carbon perturbations - Low... | ecosystem: Environmental > Aquatic > Freshwater >...
TCATTCATTGATTTTCAAATTATTATTCTATACTTCAAATATATTTCATCTTCAAATATATTTGAGAATACAAGTTAAATCAGAAATATTAACAACACAAACAAATCAAGTTGTATTATTGTTTGAAACTTAAATCCAATTCATTGTTCGAATCAATGAATCTAATCAAATCATTTTACATATCATACATACGAATATCAAACAAACAAAATTAATAGAACAATAATTAATCAAAATATTATAATAAAATTATTAAATCAATAATTTTATTATGCCAAAATTATCTAAAATACAAATAAAATTTACATTCTGTGCCAAAGCCAAGCAACAAAAGCAGCGATGAGACCGATAACGACTGCAGTTCCAAAGAGACGAGAGTTATCAATTACCATCTGATCACCGTTAGGAACCATGACAAAAGTTGGAGACAAGAAAAAGAGGATAATTCCAGCAAGTACAGCTGCAATTAAAAACCAAAATACAAGGCGTCCAAGACCCTCACACTGACCAGAAGCACCATAACCAACCTTTGTTTTAGTATGCAAATTTCTGTATTCACGAACATGTACGTGCTCCGGAGACGCGTTCATTTTTGCGAACACCGAAAAGTTTTTTTCGGTTTTTTATTTTTGATTTCTTCAATCAAAAATAATTTTCTACTATTATTATTTTATTTTAATCTATTTTTCGACAAATAACCCAATTTACTCTCATCTACTTTTGATTTTTATCTCGATTTTCGACGAATTATTTTAATGTCAAATTCATCACGGAAATCAACTCCTATTGGTTGGATAGGTATTCCATTCGGACCACGTTCCGCATATCGAAATGTGATTTTCTTTCCAATCAACTGATCAGCATTTTCCAACCATTCCTTTCTTTGTTCAAAAGATCCTTTCATTCGAACATTAAACTGATGATTTTCCATATCTCGAACAGTAAACATCGCTAATCCTTTTTCTCTTCCACTTGCTTCCCACACAACTTCAATAATAGCTTCTTCTTCGAAGAATGATTTTACTTTGAACATTGTATTTGATCTTCTACCAAATACATAGGGTCGATCCAAGAATCGAACTATTGCTCCTTCATATCCATTTTCAATGAATCTCTTTTGATGCTCATATATCGATTCAATATCCCAAACTAAAATGACTTCAACCAAGCTAATTTTTGAAATATCATTCAAAACAGAATTATAAACATCAATCAATAAATTGAATCTTTCGATAAAAACCATTTCACTCGCTTCACGAATCGAAATATCAAAGATGTGATATTCGAGTTTACCTTCTAATTCACTTTGATCCTTGAGTCTACTCGCAGCAGATCGTATTTCATTTTGTTTCCATCCATGAACATACAACTCTCCATCTAATATTGTATACGGAGGAAAATTATCAAGTATTAATTTTACTTCTTCTCTTAAACTTTGCAGAAAAACAAACTTTTTATTACCTCTTGTTCGGAAAACAACCTCATCATTTTCAATATAAGATATAAGACGAACACCATCAAGTTTTGGTTGGAGAGCAACAGGAAATACATTTGGATTCATATATTTTTCATCAAACTTTGTTGCTAACATCGGTTCAAAACTATCAAAGTAACCTGATGATTCTTGTTGTAAACTATAATTTTTTCTTTTTTTCTTTTCCCAAGCACTTTTTCCTTCAAGCCAACCTTGTTCATCAATGGTTCTTCCAGATTTATTCGTTTTAACTTCTCTCACATCATATTGTAAACTTCCTCCGACATAACCATGTATAGTTTCAAGGTTTTCTCCATCAAAAGATATTTTCCATGACATCAACTTACCTTTGCTGCTTTTCTTAAACAAAGTAGGTAAAGACCATTTTTGCACATTTGGTTGCTCATCCGGCATAAACACAGGTCTTGATTCTATTTTTTCAAATTCCATGATCCTTTTGTTTTGTTATACAAACGATCTTTTTCTCCTTTTCAATATTTCTTCATTCAAAATACTTCTCATAGTTTTTTAAAATCGTTATTTAACCACACAAAGAGACTTCATAAATGAGTTCACCCAAAAAAACAAAGAATTTGGGGGTATCATCTCCCCATCCAAAATCACCAAGAGATGCAACACCAATAATTATCGACGGAAAAGAATTTAGTAGAGAAGTATTGAAACCTATTGGAATTTCTACAGAAAATACATCAAATAATTCTGTCAATGCGATCGCACCTGCACCAGTGACAGCTTCCGTTCAAATGACAGATGAAACAAAAATAGATGAAAATAAAGTTGTGTCATCTATTTCTCAGAGAAACGCAACAAAAGATACGAGGAAAATACCTCCAAGGATAAAACCTAGAGCAAGAACAGGACCATATCAGGTTGCAAAAAGTCCTAATATGGTCGCTTGTTCACCAATCAGTGAACAAAAAACATCAAATTTAAATTTTAGATCAAATCAATCCGCAGTTCAACCGCCAATAACCCAAGCTCCGTTGATCAATCGACCTACAGATGTTCCTTTAAATTTTAATGCATTGAGACCTGAAAAGAAACCAGAACCAATTCCAACACCAGAACAAAAAGGTGAAATGGCAAGTCCAGAAGATATTGCAACATCTGAATTAAGAAAATGGAAAGAAAAATATAATATCAATGATTTTAGTGATTTAACATCAGAACAAACAGAAATTGAAAAACAAGAAATAATGTGTAAACTAAGAATTTTAAAGAACAACAAAGATTATGAGTTTCCTCCAATACCTGAAAATCTTTCATTAGATTCACTTCATATAATTTATAATATGTGGCTTGAGACAATGGAAACAAATACATCTATTGGTCAATACCAATCGTATCTTATTTTGTTATTTATGGGATTACAATATGTTATGCAAGTTTATCTTGGATTTGATTGTAGTGACTTTATTGAATCCCAAAAAAGATCAATGTATCAGTATCGCAGAGCATTGATTGAACTAGGTGAAAGGAGAGGTAGTGGAATTTCTTCTTCTTTACCACCTGAACTTCAAATTGTACTTACGTCTGTTATTAATTGTATCATATTTACGATACTTCGATCCATATCAAATAAAATTGGTCCAAGTTTAACAAATACATTGGTTAATACATTTTCACTTGGTTCATTTGTAGGATCTGTCCCTGGAGCAGTTCCTGGTTCAGGATCACCTGCACCCTCAGCTGTACCGAGAGAAGAAAACAACAATAACAGAGCAAATACAAATAATGGAGGAGGAAATGGCGGTGGAATTGATTTGAGTGCATTGGGTGCACTGGGAAATATATTCAGTAATTTAATGAGAAATAATTAAACAAGAATAGATTATTTTGATTCTATCGATGTTTGTGATATTTGATGTATATTTGAAATTTCAAATATACATCAAATATCAATTCTTAATTTTTAGTTTTTAGTTTTTAGTTTTTAGTTTTTAGTTTTTAGTTTTTAGTTTTTAGTTTTTAGTTTTTAGTTTTTAGTTTTTAGTTTTCTTTGTTCCATCAATCTCACAATATATTTAATATTACTTGAATAAAATGGTTGATATCATACTAATTGTTATAATCATATTAACAATTAGTATAGTTGCTCTAGCATCAACGAGATATTTTTCAAGTATGAGTTCAACACCAGATCCAATTGGAAACACAGATAGTCTGATAGTAGCAAATGTATTTAAGTGTATCGTTCCATATAATGCATTGGTTAGTTTAACTGGATTTCCTCAATGTCCTAATATATTAAATGGAAGATTATTTTACATACCTTCATATAATTTAACTGTCGCTCCGTTTGCATCAAATCCATTTGAGGTTTGTGTAAACTTTTGTAGTACATATGATTCAATAAATAATCGCTGTGTAGATAACGATCAAAATGTGACATATCAAGCATGCATGTCAAGATCAAAACCTGTTGATTGTCCTGATCTTGCAAAACCTATAGCACACTTAAATGGATTATATTATTATGCGTTTGCTGTTGGAAACGACATTTGTCAAGGTTAATAAAATGCTATGAAAAAATATACATCAAATATCACAAATATCGATAGAATCAAAATAATCTTTATTTGATTTCTCTTTTTGAAATCAAATAAATTCAACATTAAATTCAACATTAAACTTTAAATAAATTTAATTTAGTTCGAACATAAAAAATTTAATCTTCGAACAGCTTCATTAAACAGAGAACCAAATCTTTGATCATTATGACATTCTTCTTCCAATAACACAACGAGTTCTTTCAATTCTTCTCGAGTTAAATTTGATAAATCAGCACCAGAAGTTGGTAGAATGACATGTGTACCTGTTTTTAATATACAATTTAATTCTCTGTCTGAAGAATCAGTTATAAGTATCGCAGTGTGAGATCCACTTCCAGAAACAGAATCAATGTGTTCCAAACAAGATATTTTATTCGTTATGTCAATTAATTTACGAATATTAATCACTGGTGTTTCTCCATTTTCAATTGAACTCACAATATCTTTTGTTAATGAATGAAGTTGTTCGAAACATTCGGTTTTACCACCAGATTCAATCGGAATCAAATTCATGTCACATTTAATTTTACATTTCAATGTTGGATTTCTTCTTTTTGCTCTAATGAGTACTTCTTCAAGTCTTTTCTTAGATAATACACTTGAAGACAAAGAAGTGTTGATGCAGTTCCATAAAGCATCAAATAATGTTAAATCACTGTTATCCTTCGGAAACAGACTCATCACCATATCAAAAAATTGAACATTATTTGACATTCTATCAATCCAAGTATTAACAACCGAACGAACGTGTTCTGTAACCATTGGATCTGATTTAATTCCCGCATTTTTGAGATCGATAGAAACAGATGAATCAATCAATGGACAATTTTCATATGTGTATGTTCCACTGTATTCAGCAACGCTACATATCGATAAAACCACATCATTAAGCATTCTCATAACTCTTGATTCTTTTTTCAAATCAAAGAATTCAAGCAATATAGCATTTAATGGTCTTTGTTCAACGTGACAGAATCTATTCAATGCGGCTGTTCGAAATGTTCGATGAATCAATTCGATCTTATCTTCTGATAAAATCTCACCTGTTTCACTAATATATTTTAATGGTGTAATATGAATAGATTCTACATTTGGATTTTTAAGGAGTTCATCCAACGTATCTTTTTTAAACCAAAACGATCTCTGAGCACCAAAGAGATCAAGTAAACAAACGATGGTTTTTCTTGTTCCAGTTACGGTTGATGGATAATACAATCCCACTGCAGAAAATGGAACGGAATGAATCACACTTGTGATTTTACCAATGAAATCTTTTGTTGAAACGAAAATAAAACCTGATGAGTAACACGATGTCATATTTTGTTTTGATTGAAAATAACTTTTGTTTTCAACTTGAATTTTAAGTATATGAAGAATAGCGCCATAACAACATGTTGTTATAAGTGTATATTTTAATCAAACAAAATAGGTTTGATTAAAATGAGTTTTCCAGAATTGACACCACAAAGATTTCAACAACAACTTGAGGATCTCATTGATTATTGTAAGGATGTAATTGTTAAAAATCCAAATTTAAGTGAAGAAGTGTGTTCCCCAAATATGTTTACTGCAGTTAAACAAATGTTAAAGTCTTTTCCAAGTGAAACTTTAGTAACTACCTTTATTGAGAATACTCATTGTACGTGGAATGATATGTTAGATGCAAACGAAGAAAACATTGAGAATCTAAGAGAGGTTGTTTTACAAAAGATTCCAATCAAAATCATGGAACCAATAACTAAACTAATCGTTGCTTCAGAACAAGAATTACCAAATGAAGTTAAATTAAAAATATTAGATAAATTTCGTGGATTGATTGTTAATTCTGTTCAATTCATACATGAGAGACGCGAACCTTATTTTGATTCAACTAAAAATAGGTTCTTTTATCGATGTAGATTCTTTGATGATGTTAATTTACAGCCGTATGCTCAGAAATGCAAAATTAAATTGGTGTTTCCAAAAAAATTATCTTGAACTTAGATTTGAATGAATCTTGAAACAAACAATATCTTTAAAAATTAAAGATATTGGTAGCGTAAGACAATGCAATGCATTATATTTATCCCTCTTATTATCAAATCATTTATTGTATCTTGTTAATATCTCTGAAAAAATCAGAGATATTAAATATGCTCTATATAACTATATGAATTCGACATGTCATTCGATATGTTTATGTATGTTTATTTATGATTCAATTTTAATGTTAATGGACTCTTCATTTGATTCTAAAATGAAAGAAAAAACTATTATTTACTTGTAGATAAAAATGACATCATCAATACAAATTCCTCGAGAGATTATCGATTATATCACAGATAATGAAGTAGAAGTAGAAGCAAGATTTGGAACATTCACTGATGAAGGTAGATTTAATCCATCTTTAACTCCTTCTGTTTTCTATTCAGTACTTGAAAAACTTAACAAGAGAATGAATCCGATTATCTCAACAACAGTTGTTGAATCATCTGACAATATTCGAAAAATCACAGATGTTGAATCAAAGATAGAAACATGGATGGAAAAAACATTAATTAAAAATTATGATTATTATGATTACTCATATCGAATTAGTTTTCAATCAGAAAAAATAATTGAACCTTTGATTGATTTCAACCCAAAAAATATGAGAATCAGGAGAAGATATTCATTTGTCATCAACAATTCTGGATTTTCAATTGATATGACTCAAGTTGAACTTCGAAGTGGTACTTTTCAATATATTATCGAAGTTGAATTACTCGATAAACAAAGATATGAAGATTTTTCTGTTGAATTGCATGATGTTCTACTTTTGATTCAAAATTCATTGTTAATTTGGACAACCAATGAACGTAATTTGGTTTCTTCATATTATCATCGATTGCTCAATTCACAAACAGGGGAAAATCACACTTTAAACACTCGATGTTTATCTAAAGTTCGAAATTTAAAACATGATGATATACTTCTCGGAGGAATCATAGGAAACAATATTACAAATTATTGTGTTATGTTCAAAGCAGATGGTGAAAGAAAAATTTTAATGATTCTCCCAAATGGGGTTTGGCTTGTTTCTCCTCCAAATTCATTCACATTGCTTACACGAGATGCACCAGAATCATTATACGGAACGATACTTGATGGTGAATTGATTCCAAAATCTTCTCGTCGTAAAGGTTCACCAGATACACTCTATTGGTTTCATGTATTTGATTGTCTTACATTTGAAAATGATGATTCAATATCAAAAAAACCTTATAATAATCGAATGGAAACTGCGTTAAGAGTTTCAGACTTATGTAACTCTTCTGCAAATTCAACACTACATGTTTCAGTGGCAATGTACAAAGTACTTCGAGTAGCACAAACAGCCTATGGAGAACCAAATATTTTCCGTGTGTTTGAAGATATGTTACTGTTACTTCCTCACCTTGCTTTTGACCAAGATGGACTCATCATTTATCCAATCACTGTTCCTTATTTGAATACTTCGGGTAACCAACAAGTACACCTTCGAAAATTAAATTTTTCACCAGATATTTGTAAGTGGAAACCAAGAGATCGTCAGACGATTGACTTTGAGATATCAAAAGAAAACACATTGTTGGTTCGAAATGGAAATACTAAAATAAGATTTGAAGGAACAAAGGATTTTCCATATGATGGTACATATGATAATAATGGAATGGTTTTGTTACCTGGAAATATTGTTGAATTTTATTGGACAGGAGCAGAGTTTCGAGCACTGAGAATTCGACATGATAAAACTGAACCAAACTCAGCTTATGTTTCACTCGATGTGTGGGATGATGCGACAAATGGTATCACTGATGATGATTTAAAAGGTAATACATATATTTGGTTTGATAAACACAAAGAAAGAATTGTATTCAATGCAATCAAATCAATTGAGTTAAGCAATAATCCGACACTTGTTTGTTTCGGTACACCTTCGTTGAGAATTCGAAAGAAATTTCGAAATGTTTATTTGATTAATGGAATTAAACATCTTCATTCTGATAGAATAATAAAATCAATTGAAGAAGCACCGAGAGAAGTTGATGTTTTTCTCTTTCTCGAAAAAGAAGGAGAAAATGCATTGAATCAAAATATGGATCATTTAAGAGAATCAATGGAACAAAAACTAAATGATTATGGTGCAATTATATTTTTTGTATTAGATCGATGGGCAACAGAGAAAATGTTTTCAATTCCAAAAATATATCCAAACAAAGAAGCTCAAATAAAAGGAGAACTCGAAACATGGAAGTTTGGAGAAAGAACAATTGAATGGTTAGGAGATTCGGTCACGATCAATGGTGATACTCGTTACCCAGTTAATATGTTTGAACTAATAAAATATTCGAATATTCCTGAGGCATTTGTCGGAAATCCTGATGTCGAACATTGTATGACTGTCCATGAGCGATTGTATGCTAGGTTACATACATTTGGAATTCTTTCAAAAAAATCAAGAATGACAAAAATGTCTGGATTCAAAAACTCAATGTTTCGAGCTACAAATGAAAAAGATTCGATACGTCAAGTTTTACCAACAACATCTGGATTCGAAAATCATTTGTCTGTTAACGATGATTGTTATCAAATATTATCGTCAACTTGGACACAAGGAAACATAGTTCGACTTGGTACGATTCAACATTTTGGAAGTTCATTCTATCATGCTTTACTCAAAGCAATTTCATTTGATTATCAAATAATGGAATCAGAAGCAGAGAGACAAAATTTAGTTAATTATTTTGTTGAAGATCTGCGTAAATCTCTCAGAGCAATAAAATCAGGTAAAACACTTTATTCACAGTTCCGCAACGGTCGATTCGAACAACTTCAAAACATAGTTTCACGAGGATGTTACGATGAAAGTGGTGAACTTTCAAAGTACACATTGGAATGTGTCGAAAATTTATTTGTTGAACAACTTGCACCACCAATTGAAATTATCAAATACGTTTCAGATATATTTAACATTGATATTTTTCTCTTTCGACCAGGTAAACAAGATTTATATTTAATCGAATCAACAGTTGAAAATGAAGAAGAATTCGGTAGAACCTCAGTTTGTATGACGAGAATAGGTAATTCATTTGAAACTATTGGTCGATTGGTTACTGATGAAGATGAAAATCAAACTTATGTTCAAACACTATTCAAATCAACTGATCATTTGATGACTGACATAAAAAAATCAATCATGGTTCCAACAAATATCGAATAAATTTAATTCTTTAATTTGTAAATTATATTTACAAATTAATTCTGAATGGAACACTGTAATATCTCAGATTCAAAAGTCAAATCAAAAAACCCAAAAGAACCAAAGGTATATTCGATATCAAGTTTGGGTTCACCCAAAGATTTATTTTTCATTCCTGTACCTGGTGATGGATCATGTTTTTTTCATTCAATCATATCTGGGCTTTTTCTTGAATACGCCCATTACTCTGATGTCGATAAAAGAAAATATATTATGAATGTACGTAAAACATTATCTGTATTTTTACCTAGTGTTTATTCTAAGTTATCAAGAGGTATGTTACTCGAATTAAGTAATGAAATACCAGAATATAGGTTAGATTCCTTAACTAAATTACTTCAAAGTTCATCAAGTGTTGGTGTTGAGTTTATTGAATTAATATCATTATATTATAATTGTGATATTTATATCTTGTATAAAAATTCATTAACACCATATATCATTGGTGATGAAGAATATTTACATCGTAATCGTCAATCAATTGTGATTTTATATAAATCACATCATTATGAGTTACTTTGTTGTAAGCGGAATGACACAATAATAACTTTATTTGATCCATCTGATTCAATTATTTGTTGGATAAATGATATGATAAAATTCAAGGTAACCAAAATTTAGTAATTTAATTTAAAACTAAAGTTGAACGAAAGAATCATTTTCTGCAACATAAACAAAATGCATCGAAGTACAAAGAAATGACGTCTGAATCGAAGTACAGTGATTATTTGATTTACATTGAATTCATTGAGGGGTATAGTGTAAGAAATTTATTTGATTATTTGCGACAGACACACAAACAAACCAACAATAATTTGACTCGCTTTGTATTTTCAAAGAACCAAATTCGATTGACTGAATTTAATAGATCTGACAATTTGGTCAATCAAATGATCATAGCAAACCCTCAACAAGATTTACCGAGATATTTTTACAATTCAGAAAATGATTCGGGAGAAAAGAAATGTTTGTTCGTAACTGTTGAAATCAATGAACTTAAGACGCATTTTAGAAATATGACAAAGAAAGACGGTGTTAAACTTTGGATACTCAAGAGTGATCCTGAGATGCTTCATATTGTTCCAAACACTAGAAATCTTGGAACCCAAGATTCGCAAGATAAATGGATTAAAATTTTGAGAGACCAAGATGCTGAAGATTTTGATGATCTTACACTGCCAACAGAAGAACCATCAGCAACCAAACTACTTGCGAATTTTTGTAAAGATTGTTCATCAAATGTAGGAATAAGATGTAAAGAAATACTTTGTTATGGTGGAACAGACTTTGTTGAGTTTCAGTCTCTGAGAGATGGCGATGTGAGTGGTTTGACAAATCGATTTGGAGAGAGAAACAGTAATGAATATCATATGACTAAAGACGTTGATGGAAATGAAATTAAATTTGTAATTCGAATCAAACCTCACATTATCAAAGCATTGTCAAAAATGACAAATATAACTGGAAGTAATCAAGTGAGATTGTACATGAAATCAGAGAGCCCGTTGTGTATCACAACATCTGTTGGTAATTATGGAAGATTAACCATTTTTATTGGAGATAAAAATATTCCGCTAAGCGATACGAATGAATAAATTTTTATTTTCATTTGATTGTAGTTGATATTAAAAATGTAGATAGAGATAAATTGTAAATAATGTATATTTTATTTCTTTACATCAATGTGTAAAGAAATAAAATGATGAAATTTATCGATAAAATTCAAGAATATCGGGGTTCGTTTTGGGTTCCCTTAATTTTATTAGGATTACTGATTGTTTATTGGGTATATCTGACTAAGCAATCAAATAAACCATATGAAAATTTTATTCGTCCTATTTTATCACATGTTCATTCTGTGTTAAGCATTTTATGTAAAAAAATGCTTATACCTATTAATTTTACATTATCTGTCAGTGATACAACCACTTATACTCGTAATAGAAACCATATTTATTTGAGAATAGAAAAGAGTTCTGGTTGTCCTTTTGATATGAACACACTAATTAAAGTTAGTATTCATGAATTGTCTCATATACTTACACCAGTAACTGATGGTACACATGGTCCAATATTTCATAAGATAGAAGGAAATTTATTAAAGTTGGCGATAAAAGAAAAATATTTGAGTGATTTAGAGATTGATCCAGAATATCCAATGAATAAATGATGGGATTATTTTGATTTAATTGTTAATAAATATTTTTGGTTCTTTTTTCTATTTGAATATGTATGTGTATTTAAAAATATTTGAGAATACAAGTTGAATCAGAAGAGATTGGTAATATTTATTTGTACCATTGTTTGAAACTCAAATCTCATTCATTGATTGTTTGAAACTCAAATCTCATTCATTGATTGTTTGAAACTCAAATCTCATTCATTGATTGTTTGAAACTCAAATCTCATTCATTGATTGTTTGAAACTCAAATCTCAAATTTCATTCATTAATTTTCAAATTATTATTCTATACTTCAAATATATTTCATCATCAAATATATTTGAGAATACAAGTTAAATCAGAAATATTAACAACATAAACAAATCAAGTTGTATCATTGTTTGAATCTCAAATCTCAAATCTCAAATCTCAAATCTCAAATCTCAAATCTCAAATCTCAAATCTCAAATCTCAAATCTCAAATCTCAAATCTCAAATCTCATTCATTGATTTTCAAATTATTATTCTATACTTCAAATATATCTCATCATCAAATATATTTGAGAATACAAGTTAAATCAGAAATATTAACAACATAAACAAATCAAGTTGTATCATTGTTTGAAACTCAAATCTCATTCATTGATTGTTTGAAATCAGAAACTCAAATCTCATTCATTGATTGTTTGAAACTCAAATCTCATTCATTGATTGTTTGAAACTCAAATCTCATTCATTGATTGTTTGAAACTCAAATCTCATTCATTGATTGTTTGAAACTCAAAT
>Ga0209262_10000928_pt1 | contig 12253 bp, 8 predicted proteins | sample Lowcelwee11metaG_FD_187171 | JGI IMG/M metagenome (GOLD analysis project Ga0209262, IMG submission 187171) | Freshwater pond sediment microbial communities from the University of Edinburgh, under environmental carbon perturbations - Low... | ecosystem: Environmental > Aquatic > Freshwater > Pond...
TACCTTTAAACAAATCTGTATTTAAAATATGGCTTGATGCAGTATCTTTATCTAAAAAGATCTGACCGTCATTCGTCAGCTCGCAGTAATCATTAACGATCGAGCCTAAAACAACCTGCTCTTTCGCAGCCTTCGGAAGCCTGAATTCATCCAGAACCGCTTTAGAATATCTCTTATGAAGTTTAGGTAACATTGACAGCCTCCATACTTGTGTGCCTAGTATTTGCGTATTTCAAATTTCGACTTCGTCTAAAACTTCGTCTAAATTATATAAACAACCCGTACTATGTCTTTATTTAGACAAAACCCATAATTTCCCTGATTCTAGCCTTATTCTACCTGTGCTCTTTAATTTCTGAAGCGTGTTCTTTATTTTGTTTATCTTTTGATTTTCGTCTAAACGATCAGAAAGTTTGTCTAAAAGTATTTTCTCAAAATCAGATCTTGTCCCTTTTCCGAATTTGTGCAAGTAATCTAATATGATCGTCTGGCAATAATTATCGTCAATCCCTTTAAGCTTGATGTAATCACTTTTTTGTTCTGTATTTTTTGCTACTGATAACGAAATATGATAATTAGGCTTTCTGCCTTCAATAAGTTTTTTTCTTTTCAAATAATTTATTTCATCCTTTGTCGGCAATTTGTTTTTTGCAACTTTATCTAATAAAATAATATCATACAAACTTAGGCCGGGCATTTGCGCTAATTTTTGAGAATATTCTAAATTTAACACTTTACCGTAAATTGTAACTTTAACTTGATCATTTGTAAGATTATATTCGGGTAAAGGGAAGAATCTATTTTTTTGAATTGTAAACATCTTCTTAATGCCGCTGCCGATAGTATCTATCATGTTTAGGCTTACCATTGCGTTTGTCAAAAAGCTATTTCTATAATAATTTTCAGGGGAATCGGATTCTATTACACTTTCTATTGACCCGGGAATAAAAGAACCGAGATTTGTGAAGACAAGTTTTCCTTCTTCGCATTCAACTATATTTATTCTTCCGTTTTTCTGATAATCCTGATGCGCAATGCAGTTGTGTAGAGCTTCTCTTATAACATAAGGGTCATATTGATCAATTTCGTCAGGAAACAGTGAACTATCAACAATATACCTATATTTGAGATTTCTGATTTTATTATGAATATCTTCTACAGACAATATTAAAGGGCAAGTGAAATGCTGATAGTCTTTTTCTACATTATTATTATCTTTTAAAATCCATGTAATCCTACTTGTAGAAGGAGCAACAAAATGCTCAGACTCGGGGTTTCCCAATAAAATTATAGCTGAGTTAGTAATCTTTCCTTTGATACATAGTTTTGATTTATTTAAAAATGTAATATCATCCCAGTTTTCAACTTCAATCTTTAATTTTGGATTTTTACTTTTAAATGATTGCCTGGCTTTTAATATAGCTTTTTTTGACAAATCGTTAATTGTTGCGTTTTCACAAATAGCTGCACTCCAGTCATAACTTTCAGCTTTCTGCCAAATTTTACGAGCTTTTTCAGGATGATCTTTCAATTTTTTCTTATAGCTGCCTACCCTGATATAAGCTTCGCCTTTCCAACTGACGGGAGTATTAAGCGCAGAGTCTATTTGGAAAAACACAATACTCTTATCATTGATCTTATGCTCAAATATTTTAAAATCAATTTTCGGTTCAAGCTGAGTCGCCAGCCAATTTTCCAGTTCCTGATTACCGATCTTTTTCGCTTTGGGTTTAAATTCAGTCCCGGCAATCTTATGCGTTTTATCCTCAATACCATAAACCAGATAACCGAATTCTTTATTCTCAAGACAAGCTGAATTAGACAGAGCAGAAATATACTCTCCAATTTCATCAGGCTTAGAATTATTAACTTTGAACTCAACCCATTCGCTTTCTTTCGGCAAAGCTCTCAACTCTTCTATTAAAACTTCAAATTCCTCTTTTTTCATACCTTTTTCCTTTCAGTTACATCGCCATCGCATCAAATTAGCTATAATAATTACTCAAAATCAACAAAAATATCGAGTTTAGTTACATCCCTGTTACATGGTTCACGACCCCTTTGACCACTCATTCAACTTTTTGATAGGATTTTTAAATGCATTGTACATCCTTTCTGATGCATCAACAAGAAACTTTATCATTTTACTCCAATCGTCCTTATCGAAAACATCCACACTTAATATTAAGGTGTCACTTTGAAGCATTGTGCCCTTATATTATAATTCATGAGCCATAATACAGTTGAAGTCACTTCCTTTCGAAATTTAGCTGCAACCAATATTATCCTTTGAGTAGCACCTTTATTAAATTCAAGCTCTTCATATTCCTGACCGTCAAAAAACTCAACAAGTAATTCTTTCGCTGACTTATCTTCATAATGCTTATCTAAATATGATTGATATATATCTCTTATATTGTCCTTAGTAAGACTTGAGCAATAGGATGCGTATTTAATAACCTGCCATGTAACATCCTTACCGCTATCATCAAGCTTATTCTCTATAATAACTAAATTCCCTTGCTTATCCAATGCAAGCAGATCCAGCCTTTCTTTTGTATCATTAAAACCATCAAATTCTTTCTGGATGATCAATAATTCTTCACCCAATGATCCGGGATTGTCAGCCAGCCATTCTTGTAAGTGTTCTCTTTCTTTAAACTTCAATTCGGAGAAAGTACATTCTTTCAGCTTTGTAATTTTGTTTTGAATTTTATTAATTTGGTACATATTGACCTCGTTCTAATATTTTTAAGACTTATAGATTGAGCTTGACCGCTTTAGAATATTTCTTATGAAGTTTAGGTAACATTGACTGCCTTGTTTTTACTTATTAATGACTCCATTACGAGTGAGATAATTTTCGATTCGTATCAAATAATGACACATAATTAAAAATTTAGATGGTATTTATTTATTCTATATAATTCGATGCAAGTATTAGAAGAATATGATTTTGTAAAAGGGTAAACAATTTTTAAATTAATATTTTCACTTTTCAATCTTTGTTTTTCAAATATGTAAAATAAAGTCATTCCTACTGCTTGCGCTTTAGTAGCTAATGGAGCTAAATAAATATTATTCATTTCATTTGGCTTTTTTATAATACTATTAATTTTTTCGTTAATAATTTTTGCTGTTTCAAATGGGTCATTTGCTGATGCGAAAATAGGTTTGAAGTTGTTATGATATATATTAATATTTTCAGAAGCTAATGAAAAATTAAGAATATTTTCTTGATACATTAAAGGTTGCAAAGATGGAAAACCAATTAATATTTCATATTTCTTTACTTTACTCAAGAAATTTACAACATTTGTGACTAGTTTGTGGTCATAGCCTACATTTAGTAATAATAAATCGTCTTTACCAGGCTCTTCTCTAAATTCATCCCAATTTAGACCTCTAGTAATTATTGTTTCTTCGCTAGAAAACTGAGTATTTTCTTTATTAACATATATTTTCGGTTCACTGTAAATCAAATCAATTTTTTTAAATTCTAAATAGTGCAGAGCTAAGATCAAATAAATTAGATAAGGTTTAATAAAACCAGTAATATCAATACAAATGTATGAGTCTTTATCAATGTCATTTAGATATCTATCTATAAAAAAATTGATGTAAAATGATTCAATTTCCGTAGGTTTATTTATGCAATCTTCGCAAGTAAAAAATTTTTGCTTATCAATTTTTATATCATGGTATTCAGGTAATAATATCCAAATTTTTTTTTTTGCTTTTGTTGTCTTATATACGCTTCTTACAAAATCCTCATTATTAAACGAAGAAATAAATATATCGTAACTTAAAGTATTATCTGCGTAATCTTCTATAGTTTGATATGAACGTATTATAAATTTATCGTATTTGTCGATGATCATTTATTCACCTCACTAAAAAGAGATGGTTCTTCTTGATTCAGTTTTCTTGAAAAAAGGGGATTTAATAGCTTTAATTTTTTATCTCTGATTTCAATCCACTTTTTTTCATCTTTACCAAATAATGCTTCCATATCTTCTTTGCTGAAATTCGTAGTGCCTCCAATAGATAAAGGTAACTCCCATTTTGGAGATAACATAGGATGTATCCTCAACTGTCTTTTTAAAAGAGCACTATTTTTATCTTTTCTAAACTTTTTATCTTCATTTTCTATAAGCAATGAATGATCTATAGCTAAATCTACTAAATTATTTATTTTATCATCTACTTCATTAGAATTGTAAGAAAAAGAAATGAGAGTTTTTTCACTAGGCTTTAAAGATTGTCTCGCCATTCTGAAGTATTCACACAATGAATTTACTGCCCATAAAATTTTATTATCACTTACATCTTCAGTAAAATTATTCCAAAACCAGTTAGAAGCCTGTAGTATTGCAAAATGTTGTATTTTTATTGGAATTTTATCTTTGAACATATCAATGTTATTGTTCTTACAACCTAGATGTATGTTGTTTAATATAGACAGAAAAATTCTTGGATTGTAATACGATATTTTTACTATGTCTTTATAACCTCCATAGTAGTAATTCTTTCTAAATTCTCGAAACAATTGATAAATCATATCTTCTTTGAATTTATCAAGCTGGGTAGCATATTCTTCGTAATTTTTTTTGGTAGAATTATTTTTAATATTTTTACTAAATGATACCAAATCCAGTCCTATGTTTTTATAGCATAAGAAAGTATTTATTTTTTCATATAAAATATTTTCATTCTGAAGATTTCTTATAATCAAGTTTATGTCTTTTTGGTTATATTTTTTTAGTAAATTATTTTCAAGTTTTTTAAAATACAATTTGTCTTTATGGTTCTCTTTTTGTAGTTCAGACAATGTATTTTCATAATAATCTACGCTGTTTTCAAAAGAAGATGCGAAATTAATACTTTTTTCAGTTTGTCCACTTTCATGTAGTCTTTTTTTATATAACTCTTCAGTAAATTTATCGTAATTTTCTTTAAATAAGTTATCAAGCGTGATGTATCTGACTTCTGATTCTTGCAATAATTTCTCAGAACTATCAAGTGTCTTTTTCGTTTTTATTGAATAGAGTCTACCGGCTATTCGAATTTTAATGCAATCGACATTTTTTGGATGTCGAAGTAAGGTATTAAAAAATATTTGTTGATATTCATTTAAGTTTTCGAATTCATCGATAATAATAAGTACACTAAGTTTATTTAGTTCTTTAATTCCGACTAATATTTCTTTTATTATTGAAAAACATGATGATGAGATTTCAAATATTGGCTCTATACCATTCATTATTCTTGTATCTGCACCTGGCATACATAATTTGCTTACCCTTTCATCAATATCGACTCTATATTTTTTTATTTCTTCATATAGCTCTAATATTTTATATGATTTATTAAATTTAGAGTAAAAGGAATCTATTTTGATTTTAAAATCGAAGTATTCGCTATTGTCTTTTAAGATTTCGACAAGTTTCTTTGTAAATGTTTCTAAAATTTCTAAATTAATATAATAATAGAAAATATTCCTCCATTGATCATCACTAATTCCTCTTCCATTAAATCTGTTAGCACTCAAGCTACTAGAAACTATATACAATCCTAAATAACCTTCATGACTTATATAGTTGAGTAGTTTATCTCCCTTATTAATAGCTCTTATTTTTTGTGATTGAAAAGAAAAATACCTGAGTATGTGCGTTTTACCACTGCCCTTACCACCTAAGATGAAAGTAGGCACTGAAGATTGAGGTAGCATGATTTCATCGTGAATTCTTTTTTCATTAATGGCTACCCAATATTTTACTATTTCTGCATCATTAAAATATGTAGCTTTAGTGTTTTGAAATGGATACTCTATCATAATTATATCCTTTATAATTTTTTATATCGTTTGAAAAGGCCATTCCAATGATTTGATTCCTTCCAGAATAAAGGTATTGTGTTGTTAGGTGTATTATAAAAGAAGCTTAACAATAACTGCGAATTCTCAAAACCGAATTTATATTCTTTTTTGATATTTAGTTTATTGGAATATTTTTCACATAGTTTTCTCGAGAATTGTATCTCATTAAAACGCAATTGTTCTTTACCTTCATTAGTAAAATATCTACTATTTAAATTATATGTTTTGTAAGTATCATCAAGTTCAAAAATGCTTTTTACAATTAAATTATTAATTTGATTGAGTTTTATTCTAGATTGGGTAGTATTGAATAAGGTAAAGTAATAAATTTTAGCTCCAGGATTAAACTTGTTTATGTGGCTGATAATATTAAATTTAGTTCTATTTTTTCCAACAAAAAATTTATAAGCTTGACTACCACTTCCTGAGATGTCATCAATAAAGACATAGTTCTTTATTTGTTGTTGTTTACTATTTCTATTCGTAGCAACAATTTGAGAATTATTAATTGTAAAAACATCACTTACATTCCAAAACAAATAAGTGGGTAAATCATTCTCTTGCCTGAACAGATAAAGAAGTAATCCGCCACTTTCAGAGGGATTACCAATACTTATAAAGCGAGTTAAATTTAATATTTTTTCATATTCTTCATCAATATTACAAGTAGGACTTTCTAACAATTCGTGAATTGTAGGTTTAAAGAATTTATTGTAATATAAAGAATGCAACATTTTTCTAAATTCCTTCATACCAAAGAACATATATTGTTTAAGTAAAAAAATAGCATTCAATTTCTCATGTTCAATTTCATTCGTTGCAGTACCGTCAAAGTTATCAAGCCATTCTTCAACTTCCTTTAGACTTATAGTATTACTCCAAAGCCAGTTCATTAGTGTATTGACAGTTGATTTGTAGTGATTAATCTTTGAAGCATAGTCTTCAATACCACAATAATAATCCATATTATTCCTTTCTGAATACAATTATATATTCTCTTGTAATGATATTAGCTGCTTTGTTTCTTTTAGTCATTAATCCCCTTGATTTAATCTCATCCATTAAAATCAACTTAGTTTTGAATCCAATTCTCTCAGCTATTGATATCAAATATCGATGTGTATAGAAATTTAATCCTGCGATTGTGTTATTTCCGATGACAATTATAAAATAGCCGTTATTTCTTAATAAATTATATAACATATGGAAAGTTTTATCCATTTCGCATAAATAATTATATGTAATAAAACTTCTCAGGGGGTTCAATTTAAATATTTCTTCTAAGATATTATCAATTTCAACTATTCCGAATTTATGAAGAACTTTGTAAGAAATCGCTGGAAAATCCTCTCTCCCTATTGAATGGTTGTTTAAGTTACTTATTGAATCGCTTAATTCTAGCCATTGAATACTCAAGCTTGATGCTCGAATATATTTCTGGGCACTTACATACGGAGGAGAGGTTAAAATTAATTGTATTTTACCAGTTTCATTTCTATAATTGTAGTCATTTATGTCTAAATTATATATATTTACAGAATTGTCTAAATTCTCAGTAGCTTTTGTGAAATTTTTTACCCGAATTATGTTTTTTTGCGATAATTCAATAAATTGATCAAATATATTTGTGGTTTCTATGAAATCAATATTATTTTCAGCTATTATTCTAAATTTATGGCCTGGTGGATATTTATCTTTATTTATTCTTACAGGTACAGATATGCGAGGATCCGAGTAGCTAAATTTACGACAACAGATAGAAAACATAGTTAAATAGAATTGTTTAATATCTTCGTCACTTATTTTATCGATATGGTGTTTAATTTTTGCAAGATCTTTAATAATAGCTTCATTATACCATAAGCTCATATTTGTTATTAATGGAAATTTGTAACGAGGTATTTTTGAATTGATTGATTTTTTGAAGCTAACTAACCATTTCTCTAGTGATGCAGAATCAATCCTTGTGGTTTTAGTTTTTGCTATCAGAGTCGCTAATGGATTTATGTCTATACCTATCGTGTTCCTATTCGACAATTTCGACTCTAGTACAACAGTTCCTGAACCACAAAAAGGATCAAGAACAATGTCATTCTCTTGCGAGAAAATATTATTGTTAAGAAAAAAATAAGGTATGTGTTGAAGTAATTTTGCAGGATAAGGATGTATAAAGTGTGTATATCTGTCCAAATTTTTTATACAATCAATTTCTTTACGGAAATCAATTGAAATAGGTTTGCGGTGATCATTAAAATTCCGAAGTAATTTTTTTATATGGTTATCATAATTTATTTTATTCATAATCCTGAATCTTCACCAAAAATTTAATCGTAATAATATTAAGAATCTTATATTTAGTCAATAGAAAACAGTACAAATCAAATCTAATTTCACCCATCATAAACTCTCCTCAACTATCCTAATTTCTTCATCAGTCAGCTCGTAGAGCTTGTAAACCATCTGGTCTATTTCGGCATCGGTTTTCTTGATTTCTGCCTGTAGGTCAGTGATTTCTTTTTTGTAGCTGTTGAAGTATTCTTCCCATTCGTCCTGCTGCTTGAGAGTAGGGGAGACCTTCTGTTTCTTTAGTTCAGCTACGAATGTTTTAAAATCGTGTTCGTGGAATGATTCTAATTTTGTGCTTATTTCCGCTAAAGTAAAATTAGATTTAATTCTGCTAAAGTAAATTCCTTTCAAATCAGACATTTTTTTATAACAAACAAGTATTTTATCGACATTAGAAGCTATAGAAGAATTTTCATTATCTAATCTGATAGGTAATTTCGAAAGATATCTAGGTTTGATGTGAATATCTTTATAATTTTGAGCAAAGTAAAAATTCATCATCTTACTGTTTAGAATACCTAAAATATATTTTATAGATGTCTCGCTGTTTAGTGCCTGAATATTGTGTAATGTATAAACATTATAATATTTTTCTTCGTCATAAGTGGCTACAAGTCTTCTTTTCAAGCTCAGGTTACGGATATCTTGGATCAAAATTTTTGGGCTGTTAAATAAAGTTTCATCTCTTAAACTTCCGCCTTCAACTTTGTAGCTCGTATCGTAATCCAGCCATTTATCATTCCAATTAATCTGATAACGATCAATATCTCTGCCATCTAATCTTTTTTTTGGATTTATTGCATCACTGGGATTATCAATTATTATTTTCTGACGAGATATTGGATATCCAGGATTGATTCCATTTCTTATTTTGCAGATATCTTCTAATGGAATAGTTTTTTGTTCAATTTTCTTGATAAGATTAAAATCTAAAGAACAGGAATTTACATTGATAAATTTATCTTTAATAAAGACTGATTTCAGATACTGAGAGAAAGGAGTAAAATTTGTGTTAAATTCATTTACAGATTGAAATTTATAAATATCAAGGATGTTATCCGTAGTCTTTTCTTTGATAATTCTAAAAATTGTAGTATCAACATTCGCATTGTCAAAGACTTGATATCTAAAATCAATTAAAGTATCAAATTTATAACATAGCATTAAATCTCTTAATTTTTGAGATTGCAGATTAACAACAAATGTATTTGGTGTAATTAGTGATAGAGCACCATTAAATTTTAGAATTTCAAGCGACTTCTCGATAAATAAAGTATAGAGATCAACTCGGTTTGATGCCGTCTTGTATTCTAATTTGAAAAATTCATATTGTGGACCATTATCTACTTTCACATACGGCGGGTTGCCGATGACTACATCAAAGCCTCCGGCTTGCATGATGTCGGGGAATTCTTTGTGCCAGTCGAACGCTTTGTCGCCTGCGACTTTTGGATCGTTTATGAGGGAGTTTCCGCACTTGATGTTGTTGTTCAGGTCGGAGAGTTTTCTGTCTTTGCGGGCTGTGTGGAGCCAGAGGGAGAGTTTTGCGATCTCTACGCTTTCGTCGTTGATGTCCACGCCGTAAAGGTTGTTTTCAAGTATTGCCTTGTCGGTGTCGAACAGGCGCAGGGGAGATGCTGTTAGTTCTGCTATGATGTCGTCTATGGTTTTGTGTTCCGCGATGAGGAAATTTAGTGCCTGATTTAAGAAAGCTCCGCTTCCGCACGCGGGATCAACTATTTTGAGGGTGATGAGCCATTTTTTGTAGGCTTCAAGTTTATCGAAGAGTATTTTGCCTTTTTCGGTTAGGAATCCGTTGGCTTTTCTGTATGTGTCGTCAAATTCGATCTGTTCTATGCCGAGTTCGCGCCTTTTTTCGCGGCAGAGTGTTCCGACTGTGTTCTCGACTATGTACTGCGTGATGTATTTGGGCGTGTAATAAACTCCGTCCTTCTTGCGTTTGCTTTTGGCTTTGTCGGTCTTTACGCCTTCGATGGTTGCGGTTATTTCCTCTATCTCCGAGAGTGAGTGTTCAAAGATGTGTCCGAGTATGTTGACATCGATCTCTGTCGCATAGTCATAAGTTGATAGCTGCCATAGGTGGTCTCTCAATATGCCGTCGTCAATTTTGATGCTGTCCAGGATCTCATCGGGCAGGAATAATCCTCCGTTGTATGCCGGAATGTTCTCTTTGTGATTTCCCGTGTTCATGTAGCCGAAATACTGCCTGCAAATCTCATAAAGGGGCTTGTATGAGTCCTCGCTTTTTAAGACATCGAACCGCGTGATCATTCTCGAAATGGAATTGGGCGGGAGTAATCCTCTGTCCTCGGAGAAAAGGATGAAAAGGTATCTGTCTATGAGCTTTTGGGATTTTTTGAAAAGGGTGAGTTTGTCGTACTGCGGATTATTCTTCGTCATATCGCCGAAAAGGTTCTTTTTAAAGCTCGAATAATCGCTGTAGAGCTTGCCTGAAACCGTTTCCTCATGGAACTTCGTTTCTTCCTTCAACTTCGCCGGAATGTCGTTAAAAATGCTGTCCCTGTTAAGCAGCAGATAAAGAAGCTCAAAATCATCCCTGCCGAGTTCGAACAGATCGAATTCTTCAAAATCAACCTTGTTGTCTATATAAAACCTGAGCTTATGAAAGTTCGATGTGATGACATATTTACAGCCTTCCTGACTGTTCTTGTAGCCGAAAGCCTGTTCGGTCACGCTGCCCATGTCCTTCGTTTTCGTGTCCTTTAATTCGATCACGGCTGTCACACGACCGTCCCTGATGATCGCGCCGTCGGCCTTCTTCGCGTCGGTCTGATTCTTCTTCTCTCTGACGAGGTCGTGCTCTTTGCTGTCGATGTTCAGTTTATAACCCAGAACTTTCACGAACAGGTCGCGCAAGAATCCGTCCTGATATTCCTCTTCCTTAACGGTCCTGATGATCGCTATCTTTTCGCCTGTGAAAGTGGCTTTATAACTGTCGAAAGCCTTATCCAATTTGGCTTTGTCGAGGTTCTTAAGATATTTATTGATAACCGATTTCTGAAAAATAGACACTATTTTTGCTCCTGCATATTTGATTTTCTGATATCAACACGCGGCAGTTTCAGAACATCCGCAGAAATACCTGACGCAGTATCTGTATAATCAAGCGTTACCGGTTCACCGATCTTTGTTCCGTCTTTGGATGTCTGACGGACCGTTATTCTGAACATAAAATTATAATCAGGGATCAGATATGACATTTCAAGTGATTCGTCTGTGGTGTAAGAACGGGATTTTAAAGAGGTGGTATCACCGCCGATAGAGGGTTTTCCGACAACGCTGCTTCTGAAGCCGACAAAAAATTCATTGGAGGGTATAGTAATATTGTCCGCCGAAAGATCAACTGTTCTCCAGCCTGTACCTCCAAAAGTCACAGTGCCGAGAAATGTCCTTGTTTCTGGCCAGTAAATACTATTGACTATAAATGAACTCCACATGGTCATGGTTACTTCCACGGGCTCTTCTACAATATAGTATTGAACACTTTCTATTGTGCCGGAAGTCCATGTACCCGGAATTGTGAACCTTACCAGTATTTCTCCGTATTTGTCCCAGCAGAGACTAAAATCAGGTACGCCGTCATCGTAAATCAGTGTTATGATCCTCTGAGCATTCCATGCGCCCGTTAGAGTTCCGGCATCTTTCATTGTTCCGTCCATCATGTCGTCGTTAATGTTTCCTAAATAGTATGTCCCGTCCGTAAAAGTAAATTTTAATCCGTCCCCGTCCAGTGTCCATGTGCCTGAGGCAGGTTCATCTGTTTCAAAAGTCCGGTCGCCTTTGAACTCTATGGAGACAGTTTCTCCCGACCATTCGGCTGTCAGTTTCCAGATGCCTATCGGGTCTTGTTTGGTTGTTCCGCAGAGGCATATAAAATTATCGCTGTAGTCGAATACAGATAAGTCTGTCGCATGAGTCACTTTTATTTTATAATCGGAATCGGGAGTGATCTCAGAAGGAACTGTCCATGAGTATGTACCGGTACTT
>Ga0209262_10000929_pt1 | contig 12247 bp, 13 predicted proteins | sample Lowcelwee11metaG_FD_187171 | JGI IMG/M metagenome (GOLD analysis project Ga0209262, IMG submission 187171) | Freshwater pond sediment microbial communities from the University of Edinburgh, under environmental carbon perturbations - Low... | ecosystem: Environmental > Aquatic > Freshwater >...
AATAGTAGGGGAGGAAACTCCCCTACTTCTTTCTTGTGAGGTAAAAATGGGTTTGATAGAAAGGTTGGTTGGTGAAGATTTTACCTTAGTCAGCGATGGTAATAGATTTTATAAAACTTTAGAACACAATAGTCTTGTTGTAGATACTTTAACAAATAGATTCTATTGGAACAGTAAACATATTTATGGCGATTGTTTAACTTATTTAATAAAAGTTAGAAACATGTCTTTTAGAGATGCTAAAAACTTTCTACTTTCTGTTGATCCCAATTTATTAACAGAGCCTGTTACACAAGACATCGAAGAAAAAATAGAAATAAAACAAGATAGTTCTTTAGTAGATTTATTTTATGCAGCAGGAAGAAAGTATCGAGATTACTGGTATACAAAGCGTGGATACACTGATGAAACTATAGACAAGTTTAAATTAGGTTATTCCGGCGAGTGGTATACTATACCAATTTATGAAGAAGGAAAGTTTGTCAATTTTCAAGTAAGGAAAGAAGAACCTAAAAGAATTAAACATTGGTATAAAGGAGTTGGACCCCATTCTTTTAACTTTGGAGTATTAAAGTTTTCGGATTGGGTAATAATAGCGGAAGGGCCTCCAGATGCAATTATATTAAGACAATATAATTTACCTGGAATTAGTCAGACTGGTGGCAGTAGTTACTGGAATAAAGATTGGAATCCTTTATTTATGTCTAAGAAAAGAATTTATATTGTTTATGATAACGATGATGCAGGTAAAATAAATGCTAAAAAGTTAGGACAAGTCTTTGGTAGAAAAGCATTGATTTACACTTTTGATAGCTTTATAAATAAATATGATATAACTGATTATTTTTTATCTGGACATACGAAGGATAACTTTATGGAGTTGTTAGAAGAGGAAGGTAAATACGAATATGAAGTATAAAATTATTGAAGGCGACTTTCGAAGTAGTGTTGGAAGTATACCATTAGAATCCATTGATCTTGTTTTAACAAGCCCTCCTTATTACACAGCCAGAAATTATGGTGGAGATGCTTTATTTAGTGATCCAGAGGATTGGAAAGATTGGTGTGTTAATTCAATTAATATGCTTTCTTATACTATAAAACCGAGTGGAATTATTTGGTGGAATACTGGTAGCGGATATGAGAACTACAGAAAATTAACATCTGTTTATAGAATGGTTGTTGAACTAGAAGAATTAGGTATATTTTTAGTCGATGAAATACCGTGGATAAAGAGTAGTGCTTCTCCTAAACATCTAACTAATAGACCTTATGCGGGGTGGGAGCATAACTATGTATTCTCACGGTATCCTAAACAAGTAATTTATAACAAAGATGCAGTTAGAAGACCTTATAGTCCTGCTACAATAAGTAGAATGAAGTATAAGATGGGTAGATTATCATCCGATAAAGACGGTGATTATGGAGACCCACAAGCAACTATGATTAAGCCAAATCCTGGCGGAGCTTCTGTACCCAATTATTTACTCTTTCCGCAAGATTATAGTAAAAGACCTCACCCAGCTCCTATGACACCTGCATTAGCTAATTGGGTAATCAGAGCATATTCACCAGAGAACGGAACTGTTTTTGACCCAATGATGGGTATTGGTACAACACTTATAGAAAGTGCAAAATTAAATAGAGATTTTTTGGGTTGCGAGTTATATCAAGAATATATAGATATTGCAACATTATCCTATGATAGATTACAAAGAGGCGATGATCCTTACAACGGCCTCAAAAAAGAATGGGAGAGCTTACATGAAACTTAAATTAAAAGGTATTTCGAAGGTTGTTATTACTGAGGAAAAGGTTATTTTTCAGATTGTTACTGATACTGGAAGTCTAATGACTGTCAGTATAGAAAACAATCAACAAGTAGATGCGTATGTAAATTCATTTATCACAAATCTTTTATCCTACGTGGAGAAAACGGAGCTATAACATGTACGATGATGAAATTCTTGATAATATTGGTATAACAATTTTTGAATTTATTAAAAGAACAGAAAATGATTTTGAGACAATCAAAAAATATGCTGATTTATCCGAAGCTAAGAAAGAACTATTTAGAACATTGGCTACAGATATTTTAAGCCAAGCAGGAGACCCTGACCTCGATAGTGAGGATGATTGGTTAGATGATGACATTGAGTGGTAAAAAATGCTTATAATTTGTGATGGCGGTAAAAGAAGAGATGTTGCATATGGTTCATTTAAAATTTTTGATGATAGTGGTAATTTACTAGATCACGGTCAGAGAATTTTTGGGGACAATACTTCTAATAGTGCTGAGTACTTAATTTTGTATTCAGCATTATTAAGAGCACAAGTAATTAAAGCTAAAAAAGGTCATGTTACTATTCTTAGTGATTCTGATTTAGTTGTTCACCAGTTGCAGGGAACATGGAATTGCAATTATGCTCACTTACAAGCATTAAGAGATGCAATAAGAAAAGAACTATCTTATTATTATGATTGGGAAATTAAAAAAGTAAGTAGAAATATTATAGTAGGTCATTTAGGACACTAGGAGATAGAAATGGACTTTACAGATGCACTAGAACAGTTTCGTAATTATATTGTTTATTATTTTAATAAAAGAGGTTTAGTATGGCCTAACTTTGATGATGCGATGAAATTTTTGTTAACTGAAATGGCAGAAACATACGAGTTAGACTTAGCTAGAAATAAATGGGTTAGAAATAATCCAGAAAGTAAACCTGAGTTTGATAAAGAACGTTTATCAGAAGAACTTGGTGACATTATTATGATGGCAATTGTAGCAGGCATAGCAGAAGGTGTTAATCCCTTATTATCACTTTATAACAAAACACAAAAAAAATTGAAATCGCTAGAGGTTGGAAATGTCTGATTTATCCGAAACAGCACAAACCATATTCTTAAAGAAATATGCTAAACAATTAAAAAGTGGGAAGTATGAGGAATGGGAAAAGTGTGCTGCCAGGGTAGGGACTTATGTCGCAAGAGCAGAGGAAAGAGAAGTAGATTATCTTGAGTACTCTGCTGATTTCACAAAAATTATTGCAGATAGAGTTTTTATTCCTGGTGGAAGGGTACTAGCAAATGCCGGGACTGGAATTAGAAATTTAATGAATTGTTTTTCAATGCCTTTAGAAGATACTAGACAAAGTATTTATAATACACTAAAGAATGCGGCAGAAATATTTGCTTGGGGTGGTGGAGTAGGTTATAATGCATCTCATCTTAGAGAAAAAGGTGCGCCTGTAAAAACAACTTCGGGACTAGCTTCAGGGCCTGTTAGTTTTCTAGAATTGTTCGATACTACTGGAGAAGTTATTTCTCAAGCATCTAGACGCGGCGCTCAGTTAGCTATATTAAACTGTGACCACCCAGATATTAAATCTTTTATTACACATAAACATACTCTTAATGAAAAGAATAAAAGAATTTATGCTGAATTTTCTAGAGTTGCATATGATGATCTCGACTCCAAAATGTTGTATAAAATATTGGCAGACAATCAATTAAATCATTTTAATATTTCGGTAGGAATTACCGATTCCTTTATGGACGCTGTTACACAAAATTCCGGGTGGGATTTAATTTCAAGAGCAGGATTACCTACACAAACTATAAGCGCTGTTGAATTATTTAATTTAATAGCTGAAAGTGCTTGGACTAATGGTGATCCAGGTTTATTATTTTTCGACACAGTAGAAGAATTTAATTTAGTTCCATATTTAGGAAAGTTAGAAGGATTGAATCCCTGTAGTGAGGTGCCTTTATTACCCAATGAAGCATGTTGTCTTGGTTCTATTAATTTAGCATCTTTTGTAGAAGATACTTATATTGATTATCAGTACTTAAAAGATGTTGTAAGATATGCAGTAAGATTTTTAGATAATGTTCAAACAATTAGCACTACCCCTGTAGTAGAAATAAATAAAGCTACTAAGTTAACTAGAAGATTAGGGCTAGGTGTAATGGGATTTGCAGATTTATTAGCGGAGATGAATATTCCATATAATCATAAAGAAGCTTTAGATGTTGCAAAGAATATTGCACAGTTTATTCAGAAAACTGCTTGGGAGTATTCTATGCAATTAGCTGATGAGAAAGGTGCTTTTCCTGCTTTTGATGCAGAAAAGATAAATTGGAAATTAATCGATGGCTTAAATTTACCACACAGGCCGTTACGCAATGTAGCAGTTACAGCATTAGCGCCTACAGGAACTATTTCTCTACTTGCTGATGTAAATAGTAGCATAGAACCTTTTTTTGCTAAAAAGTATACTAGAAATGTTACATCTGGTATTGGTAATGTAGCAGAAACTTCCTTAGATTCCAATATAAAATATAATAATATTTTAACAGCTCATGATATAGACTGGAAAGATCATATTAATATGCAAGCTACTTGGCAAAAATATATAGATGGTGCAGTAAGTAAAACAATTAACATGCATGAAGATGTTACAATGGAAGATGTGAAAAACGCTTACTTCTATGCATGGAAAATGGGATGTAAAGGCACTACCGTTTATCGCCAGAACTCAAGAAATTTCCAAATATTAAACCCAAAATAAGAATTCATATATATCTATAAAATGTGGTATAATAAAATCTAAATGGATAATAAACTGTTATCCCTTTAGGAGACATATATGAGTTATAGAAGAAATTTAAAAGGAATGAAATTTGGAAGACTTGTTGCCATAGAGCCTACTCTTTTAAGAAAAGATAGTAAAGTCATTTGGAGATGCTTGTGTGATTGTGGTAATGAATGTCTTGTTGTTGCAAGGTCTTTAACTTTAGGCCATACTAAAAGTTGTGGATGCTTGAAAAAAGAACTTTTACAAGCCGGTATGACTAAGTTAGGGAAGGGGGTTGCTAATTTTAATCAACTATTGGCTGGTTATAAAAGAGGTGCTAATGTAAGAAATATGTTATTTTCCATGTCAGAAAGTGATTTCTATACATTAACTCAACAAAATTGTTACTATTGTGGAATTGAACCCAGACAAATTTTTAATAAAAGTACCTTATATGGAGAGTTTATTTATAACGGTGTAGACAGACTAAATCCTAATACTGGTTATACTGTAGATAATTGCGTCCCATGCTGCTGTTTTTGTAATAGGGCTAAAAGGGACTATTCAGAAGAATATTTTATTGAAAAAATTAAGCAGATTTATGAGAATAGAATCTTAAATACAACTTAAAATTTACCAGTTTCTTTTCAAAACCTGTTACACAAAGCAGGTCAGCAAAAAACTCTAATCAAACACTGAAATTTGATTAGAGTTTTTTTTGTTTTAAAAGTAAAAATCTTTTTTGCACTTTGTGTAGAATATACAATATACATTGTAATATTACGTACAGAGTCTTCTGGGTACCAATACCAAAAGTCAAGTACCAAAAAGTTGGAAAAACTGGGTTTGACGTGGTACAAAATCGTTGGTAAGATTTTTACAGGCCAAAAACCAACAATTTTCAAAACGATTTTTTATAAAAACTTTTTATACAGGAGGTAATATGAACTTTAGAAATAAATACGATATAGGTTTGGAAGTAGAATTCTCTAATACACTCAGAGAATTAAATTCTTTTTTACAAACGGTAAGAAATAGACTTCCCGGATTTAATTTACAACATGATGGTAGTGTTGAAACATTTTTTCCTTCACATAGGGGTATTTTATTATCTTTAAATAATGAAGGAAATGCATCAAAATTGTCCGGGATATTAAATAGTATTCCAATAGTAAAAGGAGGTGGAGAAATTGTTAGTCCTATTTTGGATGGTGAAAGTAATAATTGGCAATCACAGATATATACTATTTGTGATATATTAGAACATGAGTTTGATTTTACAGATACAGATAATATTGATCGAGCAAGTATTCATGTACATCTTAATTTATCTGATTCTTTTTCTTTGCGTGAACTAAAAAATCTTGTAAGGTTATCTTTAGCATTTGAACCTTTTCTTTATAGATTAGGAGGTATGGGAAGATTAAATAGATGTTCTTTAAATAATTTTACTTTCAGCAGACCGATTTTATATCCGTCAGTATATAATTATAAGGACAACTATTATCCAATGTTTAGTGCTACAGCCATGTTAGAAGCAGAGTCTGTAGAGGAATTTTTCGATCTTTTTTATAATGCAATTTGGGCTAGAAATCATGATATAAAATATTTTCCAGCCCGGTATGTTGGAATTAATTTTTATAGCCTTCTAATCAGAAATAGCATTGAACTACGCTATGCAAATTTTACTAACATTCCTGAATATATAATTGCTTGGATTATGCTTTGTAGACAGTATGTTATTAAAGCTTCTCAATCAGAAACATCTCTGTTAAATACTATACGAAGTTTGGAAACTTTTTATACAAAAGATGATTTATTGGAATTTCTATCCTATATACAAATTACTGATCCCTATACAAAAATCTTATTGGATATGTGGAATAAAAGTTATGTAACGTTTGATGGAACTTATTGTAAATCACATGTAGACACTTTTGAAACTGATCCAAAAATGTTAAAGGTTTTTAAGGTAGATAAAAAGTTTATTAAAGACCCTAGTCCACGCAATGCTAGAGAGATTCAAAACAAGGTTCACAGAGATGTTGAATATGCTATTGTAAAAAATAGAACAAGGGCTTGTATTGATCCTGAAAAAGATTATAAAGTAGTTTCGCTCGATGGAAATAAGCCTGTAGATAAAAAACAACAATTCAAACCTATTTTTGAGAATATATTTGATCCAGTTGCTAAAATTAACCTTCCCGTAGAACTAGAAATGTTTGAAATGGGTCTTAATAATGCAATCGAGAAAAATGAGGAAGCTTTTTGGAACGATTTTCCATATAACATCAGAGGTTCTAATCTTAACAAAGTTAGATATGTAAAAACTAGATTTGTTGGTGAAGTTGCATGTTTTTTATCTCCAGTTTTTACTGATTTTGGAGTTCATTCTTTTAAAATGAAAAAACGTGGAATGGAGATTAAAGTTTTATTTAGGCTAGTTAAAATACGTGAAGAGCTTTATGTACGTCTGTCTATTGAAAATCTAAAAACAAAATATAAATATGACCCGGCGTTAATTAAATTGGATTACGATATTCGTAAGCATGGATACTATTTTTATACAGCAGTAGTTATGGAGGAATTTTTCAATGTGCAAAATAACAATAATTGATTTTAAAATAAGAGAAAAACTATTACGTGAATTTTTAGTTCTAAACGCTCTTCAAGATAATTCAGACGGTTTTGGATATTTTTTAATGAATAAATATACTTTTAAAACAGAAAAAGATGCCACAGATATTTTACTTAATTATGAATTTCCAACTAAGGATTTAAGGGGTGTCTATCATGTTAGAAAAGCATCTTCACAAGTAAAAAATATTGTTGAAGCTCATTCTCATCCACATACATATAATAATGCAGTAGTTTTTCATAATGGAACTTTACTTTTCCAAGATTGGGGTAAAGATCATAATGAATTTAAAAAGTTGTTTACTCCAGAAGATACAGATTCTATGCAGTATACAAAAATTATAGGTTCGATGGGTGATATATCATTTGAAAATATTAAGAAAGCACTGGATTGTTTTACAGGCCCCTATGTTATTATACACATGGATAAAAGAAATCCGAAAAAACTTTGGATAAGTCGTGGAAGAGATAGGACTCTTGCAAAATTAACTATTAAAGATTTTTCAGAAAATGAGAATGGGAAGATTATTGGAACTGTTTTTAATACTACTAGGTTTGAACTAAGTTGGTTATTATTTAATATTATGTTAGAAAATCCAACTTATGGAGGAGAAATTGAAGATGTAAAAGAAAATCAAACTTATACATACGAATTTGGATCATTTTCTTTAGAGAAAGTTGGTGAAAATATTCAACAAGGTCACAGTACAATTTATATACCTCCGAGGGGCGGTGCTGTAGACTCTGACAATAATATCATAGATAAAATTGTTGACGCTACAAGAGTTGAAAATATATTTATTGTTGATTTAATCAAGTTGTTTGAACTTCTTTGTGATGTCAGTATTTTTGATATTCCAAATAAAGAAACTTTTAAAACATTTTTAAGCATGGTAAGACAAATGGGATTTTTGAATTCAAACGTAAAGATAGCAATGTTTGATAAAATATTAACTTTTATATCACAAGAAGAGTTTTACGCAGATATGCAATATCCATTTTTTATGAATAGTGGAAAAGAAATGAAAAGAAAGCTTGCTGCTGTAAAACTACTTAAAAAAGGAGATGTCCAATGAATTATATGTTAGCAACTAAAATTAGTTATACAAGTGCAAGAGCATTAAGTACACTTCTAGGACTAAAGGTAACAGCTAGTCCAAATAAATTAAAAGGAGATTTAAAAATTCGTTACGGTAATTCTTTACCCACAAATCAAGACGAAACAAATGTTATTAACCCATCGCAAGCAATTAAACTTTGTTCTAATTCTGAATTATTCTCTACTTTTTGTAAAAAGAATGATATTTTCTCCCCGGACTATATCCCTATTCAAGAAGCAGTTATGCAAGATACTAAATTTCCGGTCTTGCTAAGAGATAAATATCATCATCAGGGTTTAGATATAGAAATTATTGAGAACCTAGAAAGCCTTTTAAAAGTTAAAAATATTTATGGTAGGTTTATGGTAAATTTTTATCCAACTACTTTTGAAATTGGTGTTCATGTTTGCAACGGTAAAGTACTAAAAATATTCAAAAAAGAAGCAACAGAAAACTGTCACCCATTTATTAGAAATATTAGATGTGGTTATCACTTCAGTGTTGTAAATAATCTTAATGATAATTTTATTTTAGCACAAAGAGTTGTATTAGAGGCTTTTGATAAAATTGGATTAACTTTTGGTAGGGCTGATGTTGGTTATATAAAAAAATTGAAAAAATATATTATTTTTGAAATTAATACTGCTCCCGGATTAAATGATCTCACTGCCGATCTTTATGCTAAAGAACTTAGGGAAATGATTCTATGAAATTTATAGGCCAGACAAGAATTACGTCTGAACTAATAAATATTAGTAGTGTAATTAAAAGATCGGGAGAAGGAATAAATATTTTATTCACGGGATTTGCAGGATGCGGTAAAACAACATTAGCTGAAGAATTTTTAAGTATGTTCGGTAATTATGGAGTTCAATATCCATCCACTAGAAATAAGTTTTGTATTTTTTGGGATCAAAGATGTGAACAATTTCCAGGGATGTTTTTTGATGAAGTTCATAAATTTAAGAATATAGAAGCACTTTATCCAATAATGGATTCTAGGAAGAAGATAATTGTTTTAGCAACAAATCTTCCAGAACTACCAGATGCTCTATTATCCAGATGTTTTATATATACTTTTGATGATTACTCTGAGGAAGAAATAGCTAAAATAATTTTTCAGTATGCAAAAAGTAAAAAATTTCCAATTGAAATATCTGTAGCAGAAACTTTATCATCGTTTGCTAGAAAAAGTCCTAGAACGGCGAAGAATATATTCGACAGAGCTTTATTCATTATAAAAAATGGTTATTATTCTAACACTATTAAAGGATTTCTAGCAGCATTAAAAGATATTGGAATTTATAAAGGAGGTTATACACATCTTGATTTAAGGTATTTGGAACTATTAAACAAAAATAAAACAATGTCATTAGATTCTTTATCAAGAGTTTTACAAGTAAATAAAACAACAATTACAAATGAAATTGAACCTTTTTTAGTCATGAAAAATGAAATTGAGATTACACCCCGAGGAAGGAGACTTAAATAAACTATGAATGTAAATAAAATTTATAAAGATCGCACTTTTAATTTAAATAATGATTGCTTTTTGGGTCATGGTTTTACGTCCGGATTATATCCGGTTAATGAAGGCTACTTTAAAAACCTTTTGTTAATTATGCCAACACCATATCTATATGTTACTTTTGTAGGAATTTATTCTAACGAAGTTGGAGTTATTTCTCCAACCTTATTTTATTTTGATAAAGTACATAACGATCTTGAAGAGGTATATAATGATCTTGTTAAGGCTGAGAAGATTTGTCTTGAAAATAAGTATTCTGCTATTATCTTAGACAAAGATTATAAAGTTATTTTACATAAAAGGGAAGCTGATTCAGTATGGTATTTTTATAAAGATGATGCATCTGATATGAAACCTCCATCATATAATGACGTACACAAGTTTTATAAAGATGTTTCAAGTGGTGCACAGAAAATTTTATTTATCGCAAACAATTTAAAAGTAATAAATAGTGCTAATCTTGGATATTTTGCAGCTTTTATTATGCCAACATTTATTAGTATATATTTTAATATTAATGATGGTGAAAAAACTTTGTCCAGAGAGTCTATAAATTTTTTCTATCATCTATGTTGTAGACAGTTTTCTATAAAACCACTGTCAGAGATAGAGCTAAATAATGCGCTTTCAGCTTTTTGTGGTTTGAAATTTCCAAATTTTGCAGATTTTAAATTTAGAAAAAAGATAAAAGTTGATGGACTTCTAAAACAATTAAAGCCTAAACATAAGCAAGTAAAGATTGATGATTTTATTCCATATTATCTTAAAAATGCATTTTTAGATTGTGAAAATTTCTTAAAGTTTTCAACATTCTTAACATTTGCAGACTTTCCAAATACTCCAATAATTTTTATTGTTGATACCGATCTTTCTACATGCGATGCTAATAATAAAGAGATTGTTATAATCTCTAGAGAAGATATTTTATTTATCGGTATTGATGTAAGAGATGTTTTCCATATCGTACTTTCCCCCGATATTGAAAGTAAATGTAAAATGAATAATGAGGAAATTGAAATGTTTATTTTTGACCAAATATCTCCGTATGGATATACAAATGTGAAGGTTCATAAACATCCACTAAAAGTGAATGGAGGTTAACTATGTTATATTGTAATAAATGCAAAGGAAGGGTATATATAAAAGTACGTGTTCCAGGACTGATGTCATATACAGCAGTTATTAATACAGATAAATTTAAATTGTTCCCAAACTTATTAGTTGAGGATAATTTAAAAGATCAGATCGAGATCGATAGTTTTTATTGCCAAGCTTGTGATCTAAGTTTTGATAGAGATTCAGTTTTTATTCTTTTCACTTCAAGTCAATATACAGGAAAGTTTTTTAAAGTTGAAGATAGCTGTATAGTTAGTATTTTATGTTCAGATGAAGAACGTGATGGTAATAAAATTAATTTAATTTGTCCTCCTCGAATTATTGGAAAATCTGAGGTAGCAGCTTATAATAGAGAATATAATCCATATAAGGATGACAAATATTTATTTGTTAAAGATTTAGATAAAATCGAGCTTTGTTTTTAAAGGAGAAACTAATATGCGAAATTTCGGTTGTGACCCAGAGTATTTTATTGTTGGTAATTCAAATTCTATTCCTGGTGATATTATTCCACCCGCAGCTTTAATTGCTGATCTTAATTTTGAAGTAATAGGTTTAACAAAAAATAATAAAAGGATTTTATATGAAGGCAATAAATATCGTTTTATTGAGGATGGGAGCGCTGCAGAACTTAATTTATTAGAACCTATTGATGATGACACACAATTTTATAATATTATTGCTTGTGCTAAAGAGGAGTTCTCAAGATATCTAATGAGGGGTTGTTGTTCTTTACTTAGAAATGTTGTTGGTGACTTTAATATTAATAAATATTGGAAAGATAGAGATGAAACATTTACAGATTGTGTAAGATTTGGTTGTGATCCCGATGCAGTAACAGATTTATATAGGGATTTTGATACGGGGTGTAAAAATATTGATGCCAGCACTCATACTAAAAGATATGCTGGAGGACATTTACATATTCAAAATATGTCTAATGATCCAAATGTTTGGTTTAATGAACAACCTTATTTTCCGGTTGTACTAGATTTCCTTTTAGGAACTAAAAATGTTCTATTAGCAAGAGATAGAGCAACTATTATGGAAGAAAAGCAACGTTTAAAATATTATGGTTTTCCAGGAAGATACCGTTTTCAAAAATATTCTGAAAATATTAATGGAGTAGAATATAGACCATTATCTAATTTTTGGACTTCTTCAAGATTTGCAGTTAGAGATATTTTAACTTTAGCTAATATTGCTGCAAATATTGTTGAAACACAATCTTCAATGAGATTTGTAGAAACTTTTTATGATGATATTCCTAAAGTATATACTGCACT
>Ga0209262_10000930_pt1 | contig 12239 bp, 7 predicted proteins | sample Lowcelwee11metaG_FD_187171 | JGI IMG/M metagenome (GOLD analysis project Ga0209262, IMG submission 187171) | Freshwater pond sediment microbial communities from the University of Edinburgh, under environmental carbon perturbations - Low... | ecosystem: Environmental > Aquatic > Freshwater > Pond...
GGCGCCGAGCAGCGGTGTCAGGGTCAGCATCATCTGCCGGGCGAAATCCGCAATCGACTCCTGGCGCTGGATGGCGGCAACGACCTGGGCGCTCGAACTTTTGATCCAGACACTCTCCGTTTGTCCCTGCACCATGCTTTCCAGTTTCGCCAGTGCGGCCTTGGACTGCGTATTGACCTGCTCCATTTCGAGCAGGAAATGACGAAACACATAGATCAGCACAACCCCGATCAGCAGACCGGTAACGCCGGCGATGACGATGGCGAGCATGAGCGGTTCAAAGCCGGCTGCCAATGCCTTGGCATCGCCGTCGCGCACAAAGTAGGCGGCGCCCATCGCGGTGTAGTGCATGCCGGAAACCGCGCCCCCCATGACAATCGCCGCGGCGAGCAGTGCAAACTGGCCAATACCGGGGAACAGCTTCACGATGCCGGAGCGCACCCACAAGGCGACGATGGCGAGGACGACGGCCACGACGATGGACAGCAGGAACAGCCACGCGTCGTAGCGCAACAGCGCCTCCATGCGCATCGCTGCCATGCCAGCGTAGTGCATGACGCCCACCCCGGCACCGAACAGCGTGCCGCCGATGACCAGCAGTTTCCAGTCCATTTGCCGCCGGCTGATCAGGCGCAGGGAAAAGATGCTGGCCAGGACGCCTGGAATCATCGAGAACCCGGTGACCCAAGGGTCGTAGCTGACGCCACAGGGCAAGGCAAAACCGAGCATGCCGACAAAGTGCATCGCCCAGATGCCGGCCCCCAGCGCCAGCCCGCCGAACGTCAACAGGACATGCCTAGTCTGCGCTTTTTCGGAGCGCTCGGCAAAGTCCGCCACCAGCAGCGCCGTGTAGGAAGCAAAGACGGCAATGCCCACCGAAAGGAAGACCAGTCCGGGGCTATAGGTGCCGAGATAGAGCAGGCTATCGGCCGGCGGGGTAATTACCAGATGGAGGTATTTGTCGATGATGGCGTTCATGCGGCGGCGATGCTTTTCAGTAGATCCAGCGCGGCATCGAAGTCGAAGCTGTCGATGGCGGCGGCGACGGGTTTGAGTTGTCCTGCCAGTGATGAGCCCTCCAGTTTGTCAAGCAATTCGCCGAGCAGGTCGCCGGCTTCGGAATCGCTGTCTTCCAGCAGGCCCTTGAGCTTGTCCAGCGCTGCCTTGAGTTCGGCTTCTGGAATGGCGGGTGCCTTCGCCGGGGTAGCCGCTGCCGCCGTGCTGTCAGCGCCGACATTTTGCAGACCGGGCATGATGATGGCCAGTTCAGCCAGCGCCTTCTGGAACAGGGTCTCGATTTCCTCGGCCGCTGCCTTCTCCTTGCAGGCATGCTCCAGTTCCGCCGCTGCCGCTTGCAGCCCCTTCGCGCCGATATTGCCGGCCGTGCCTTTCAACGTATGGGCGGCGCGCGTGGTGGCTTCGGGATCAGGATCGACCTTCGCCGCCGCAAACAGGTCGGCGAACTGGCCCTGGCTGTCGCGGAACTTGATCAGCATGCGGGTGTACAGGGATTCCTTGTTGGTGCAGGTCGCCATGCCGGCCTTGATGTCGATGCCAGGCAGGGGAGGGAGGCCACCGACCGGTTGCGGTGTCGGCTGCGGTGCTTGGGTCGCCGTCCCGCCAGCGCCGACTTTTGCCGATTCAACTTTGCCGACACTCGGCTTGATCCACTTGGCGATGGTGGCGAACATCTCGCCGACATTGAGTGGCTTGGCGATGTGATCCCACATGCCGGCTTCCATGACCTTCTCGCGGTCGCCGGCCATGGCGTTGGCGGTCATGGCGATGATCGGCAGTTTCTCGAACTGCGGCAGCTTGCGGATTTCGCGCGTCGCCGTATAGCCGTCCATCACCGGCATCTGGCAATCCATCAGCACGCCATCGAACTTCGCATCCTTGCTCAGGATGTCGACTGCTTCCTGACCGTTGTTGGCCAGTACGACCTCGATGCCGGCCTGGCCGAGCAGTTCCATGGCCAGTTCCTGGTTCATCTCGTTGTCTTCGGCCAGCACGACCCGCGCGCCCTTGAGCTGGGCCATCGCCCCGGCGTAGTTCTCGGTCTTCGCCTCGGCACGCGTTTCGACGAGATCACCCTTGCCCAGTACTTCGCCGATGGCTTCGAGCAGGGTGGATTGGGTGACCGGTTTGGTCAGTACCGTCTTGAGTTGGACGCCTTGCTGTTCGGCGTTACCGAGCGCTTCTTCGCGGCCGTAGGCGGTGACCATGATGACGGCCGGGATCTTGCTGAGTTGTTCGCTCTGCATTTTCTGCACGGTTTCGATGCCGTCCATGCCCGGCATCTTCCAGTCCATCAGGACGAGGTCGTAGGGCAGTTGTTTCTTCTCGGCCTCGGCAAGCATCTGCAGGGCGTTCTGGCCGTTCCAGGCGACATCGACTTCCAGTCCGAAATTCTTGGCCATGGCGGCGAGGATTTCGCGCGCCGAGGCATTGTCGTCGACCACCAGCACGCGCACGCCGAGCAGTTCGTCGGCACGGAACATGCGCCGGGCCATCGGTTCTTTTTGCAGGCCGAGGTGAATGTGAAAGTGGAAGCTTGAGCCTTTGCCAGCCTCCGATTCAACCCAGATCTTGCCGTCCATCAATTCGACGAGGTTCTTCGAGATGGCAAGGCCCAGTCCCGTGCCGCCGTATTTGCGGGTGGTGGAGGCATCCGCCTGGCTGAAGCTCTGGAACATCTTGCCGCATTGTTCGGGGGTCATGCCGATGCCGGAGTCGTGTACCCAGAAGTGCAGTTCGGCTGTCGTGTCGGTTTGATTCACCATCTCGCCGCCAACGATGATTTCGCCTTTGTCGGTGAATTTGACGGCGTTGTTGCCAAGGTTGATGAGGATTTGTCCCAGCCGCAGCGGGTCGCCGACCAGGGCGGTAGGCAGGTCGGGGGCAATGTTAAAGAGGAGTTCCAACCCTTTGTCTTCGGCTTTTAGACCGACGAGGTTGGAGAGGTGGTCCATCACGTCCTCCAAACGGAAGTCGATGGCTTCGACGCTCATCTTGCCGGCTTCGATCTTCGAGAAGTCAAGGATGTCGTTGATGATGCCGAGCAGGTTCTCGCCAGCACGATGCACTTTCTCGATGTAGTTCCGCTGCTTCTTGTCCAACGGCGTCTGTAACGCCAAATGCGACATGCCAATGATCGCGTTCATCGGCGTCCGTATCTCGTGACTCATGTTCGCCAAAAAATCACTCTTGGTCTTCGTGGCCTCCTCGGCGACAACACGGGAAGCTTCCAAATCTTCCATGATGTTGAGCATCGCTCGGCGCGCACCGGCAAGTTCGTCGACCTGGCTCTTCAGCGCACGGTTGGCCTCGTCGCGCTCCGCGGACGAGGCTTTCAGGGCGGCCTGCTGTTCTTCGAGTCGTTCCGCCTGCTCGCGCGTGGCATCGAGCAGCGATTGCGTGCGCTGGCTGCGATCCAGAATCTCCATGCTCATGGCCAGCGTCGGCATGACTTCGCCGAGGAATTGCTCGGCGACCTCGCTAAAGGTATTCACGGCGGCAAATTCAAGGACGCCGACGGTTCTGTCCTTTTGCAGTACAGCCTGTAGCAGAATCTGTTTCGGTACGGTTTTTCCTACCCCGGACAGGATGCGAATGTCGGTATCGGGAAGGGTATGAATGGTCGCGGGCAGCCGGTCCACCGCACATTGCCCGACCAAGCCTTCGCCTAGCGCAAATGTGCGGGGGGTACCGTCCTCGGTGATCGAAGCGTAGCCCTTGGCCTGAATCAGACGACCTGCCGTTTCGTCTATCAAGTAGAGCGTGCCGTATTGCGCATTGATCAGCGGCGTGGCATGCGACAGGAACACTCTGGCCAGTTCGTCGAAGCTGGCGGCGCGTTGCAGGTCGGCAGCTACCTTGGAGAGCCGGGCGCGATCGTCGGCATACGCAGCGAATTTGTCTGCATAGGCTTCGAGTGCGGTTTTGGCTTCATCGCGCTCCTTGTGGGCACGCAGCAGGCCAACGAGCAGCAGAACCACCAGCGCCAGGGCACCGCCGAACAGCAGGGTATATGTCATGGATGTGCTCATAGTCCCGCGTCCAGATCCTTGTAACGCCAGGGAAGTCCCTGAGCCTCAAGCAGGCCGTTGATTTCCTGCTTGAGTTGGATCATGCGCTCCTCGCGCCCCATGGTGAGGCGATTGAAACGTTCCAGTTCGTCCATGCGTTGCTGAAGTTCCGCCTGATTGCTACGTTTTTCGCTGATGTCGCGGAAAACCACCACGGCACCGGATGCCTGCCCTTGGTCATCGGTAATCAGCGTGACGGCATATTCGCTATAGAACGACGAGCCATCCTTGCGCCATAGCACTTCCCCTTCGACCTTCTGGCTTTTTCGCGTGGCGAAGGCCATGTGCATCGGGCACGCTTCGGGAGCCATGGGCGAGCCATCGGCACGGGAGTGATGAATCAGGGGGTGAATGTTCTGGCCAACCACCTCACCTGCCGCATAACCAATCAGGCGCGTGGCAGCCTCATTGATGAAGGTGACATGCTCGTCGGCATCGACACCGAAAATGCCATCGCCGGCAGAGTTCAGGATCAGGCGTGTACGCTGGTCCGACTTGATGCGCTCCTCGTTCTCGGCGGCCAGGTTTTGGGTGATTTTCTCCAGGTCGGCAGTGCGTTCCTGTACGCGTGTCTCCATCCCCTCGTAGGCTTTCGTAACTTCTTCGCGCAAGCGCATTTGCTCCGCCAGATCGGCACGCGTCTTGCGGGAAAACATGATGCCGATCCAGAGCAGCAGCGCCAGCGCCGCGATACGCAGCCCGAGGGCCGTATTCCTGACCTGGGCAAAGCGCTGTGCAGTGATCGCCAGTTCGCCCATCACGGCCCCGACGGCGGCTTCGCTATCCACCTCGTAGGTTTTCCTGGACAGCAGGTAGTCATCGCCAAACAGGATGCCTGATGCTTCATCCCATTTTTCGTCGGTGATGAACTTGATCGCCTGCCCCTCGATTTCCCGCAACTGTTTCTGCGAGTCGCTCAGGGAGGAAATCTCCTGCAGCAGGTTCTGCGCCTGTGTCAGCTCGGTGACCCGCTCCATGGTCTGTTGCAGATCGTGCTTGACCGTGTCGTAGCTGGCCGTACCCAACGCGCTGTTCTTGAGCACGGCGATGGTCAGCATGTTGGTCAGCTCCTGATTGAGGCGAACCATGCGCTCCAGGCCGGTGTTGATCTCCAGATGCTGGGCATGCATGGCCTCGTTCCTGATATCGACGTAGGAACCCAGGCCGATGGTCAGGAACAGAATGCCGACAGCCACATAGAGTGACTTGACGCTATTCAGGAACCGCATGTTTTTCCTGTTGTTTTCTATGGATGTGCAACGTTACTTGATGACCTTGTCGGCCTTCTTGAGGAATTCCGGCGTCAGGGTGACCCCCTGGACGGCAGCGGCCTTGGTGTTGATGACCAGGCTGAATTTTTCAACCGGCCCCCAGGGCACGTCCCCCGGCTTGCCCCCCTTGAGAATCAGCGCCGCTTTCTTGCCGGCCGAGTAGCCGACCAGGTAATAGTCAAGACCGTAGGCCGCCACCGCACCGCGCGCCACGCTATCGACGTCGCCGGCAAACAGGGGAATCTTTTTCTCGTTGCATAGTTTGACAATGGCCTCCAGTTCCGCGATGGCGGTGTTGTCCGCAGCGATGGTCATCGCATCGATCTTGCCTACCAGTGAGGCAGCGGCTTGCGCAACGTCCTTGCTGTTCGAGACATGTGCTTCGACCAGAGTCAGCCCAAGTTTCTTGGCTGCGTCGCGCATGGCCTCTATGTGTATCACTGAATTTTGTTCAGCCGGGTTGTAGATGGTGCCCCAGCGCTTGGCATTCGGCACTACCTTGGTATAGGTCTGCATTTGCAGGGCGATAGGCCACTGGTCGCTGACACCGGTCAGATTGGTGCCCGTCTTTTTGCCGGGGGCGCTGTCCTTTTGGACGATGCCGGCACTGACTGGATCGGTGACGGAGGAAAATACCACCGGAATGTCCTTGACCTCCTTGACTAGCGCCTGTGTGGTCGGCGTGGCGATGGAATGAATCAGATCGACCTTGTCGGCGACGAATTTCCTGGCGATGGCCTGGGCCTTGCCGATGTCGCCCTGAGCGTTCTGGCGATCATAGGTGACATTCACGCCTTCCTTGAATCCGGCGCTGGCCAGTCCGGCCTCGAAGCCCTTTTCATCAAGATCCAGCGCGGAATGGGCGACGATCTTGGTCACACCGATACGGAACATCTTGTCGGCAGCAGTCGCCAATGTGGCGGAGGTCGCCATGAGGCAGGCGAGGGTGGTCAGTACGCAGGTCTTGCCGAGTCGGTTCATTGCGATTCCTTCTCTGTTCGTGGTGTCTGAACACCGGTATCAAAAAGTTTGCGGGTCAGTAGTTCCAGGCTGAAGGCAATGACCGGCAGGGCTTCGCCCAGGATGTCATCCTGATTGCGGGGTTCCTGAAGATAGGCCAATTCGAGAACGGCAATGATGCCGGTGCTGATTTTGATGGGTACGATGGCAATGGCGCGGGGAGCGATGGACAACGCGGTGGTCTCGATACGCAGAAGTCCATCGGCCACATCGCGACAAAGCATGCGTTCGCCACTCAAGGCCACTTCGCCGGCCAACCCCTCGCCGGGCTGGAATTCCATGCAACTTTCCGGTGCAATGCCATGGCCGGCAACGCAGCGAAACACGTTCGTTCCCTCTGTCTTGACAAAGAAAGCGGCGACCTCCGCCCCGCTCCAGGGAGCAAGATAGGTCAGCGTGCGCTGACCAAACTGCGCGTAGGTAGCGACATCCTGCAATTGCCGGGAAAGCTCGCCGGCTTTGGCCTTGCCGGTGAGCATGGCTTCATGACGCAAGGCTTCCTCACGAACCTGGGTCAAGGCATCCGTAAGCCCCCGCGTCGCTTCATCGACGCGCTGCTGAGTACGCTGGTTTTGCCGGCGCATGATCGCGACGAAAGCAGCCACGAGGACGCTGACCAGCGTACCTCCCGCCAGTACCCCCTGGCCGAGACGCCGATCGACACCGCCATCGAAAGTCTCGGAAAACTGCCAGATCAATTCCAGGTTGACGTGGGCGGTCTGCGTCAATGTGCTGCTCCGATAAACAATCGGCCCAGTGGCTTTTTCTTCGCTCAATACTGCTTCCGTGTCGCTGCCTTCGGAGCCTAACTTCAAGTCGAGGTTGACACCGTCAAGGCCGCTTTCTTCGAACAGATTTCCTAGCATGCGCTGAACGGCAAAGACGCCCACCAGTGCAACTTCAGGCTTGCCGGAAGGCACTAGGACCACATAGACGTGCTGTTTTCCCTGCGGATCGACAAAAGGGGCAGACATGAAGGCCTCGTTCGGGATGTCTTGCGCCCGTGTCAGCGTATCGGTCAATAGCGATACCGGTGCGTTATCGGGCGCGGGAATCGCGGCGTTGGCGGTTGCAGGAACCGACGAATATTTCGTGCGCCATCCGTTCCGTCCAAACTCCATCATCGCCTTGACGGGCATGAAGTTCACCTTGGCACGCGCCTCAAGTCCGTCCACCGCATTGAGAAACTCGCTGGCATCGACCTTGCCTGAGTTCTCCACCAGGGCGACCAATGCGGAAAGCGTGGCGTAGCTTTCTTCGACCCAGCCCAACAAGGTCATGGACCGCTGGGCCGATTCCTGTTGCGCCCGCTTTTGCCATGTCTCCAGCGCCCGTTGCTGCAAGGTGTCGCCCAGCAGTACCGACAGGACGATACCGATCGCCAGCACCGCCGCCGGCCAAAGGTACGCCGAGTATCGTTGCAGAAGGATGCGCAGATTCACCGCCGTCTTACCACGTCAGGTTTAACGATTTACGCTGAAGATCGGACGGAAGCCATCCGGCGCCAGACTGCCGGAAAGATCGAGCTTGCCGACATTGCCGCCATCGATCAGTTGAATGGATGCGCTCAGATGCCTGGGGTGCGGCTTCTTTTCCAGGGCGCGTACCGCCAAATCCACTGCCAGGCGGGCCTGCAGACCCGGCACGTCGCTCGGCGCGGCGGCAATCGCCGCGCGCTGAATGCCGCGGTGGACGGCCGGCGCGAAATAGTAGGCGATGACCTTGACCTTGTCGCTGAGATTGCGGCGGCGCAATTCCTGAACCGCCGCCTCTGCCGTCACGGCGGTTCCCGCGATGAGATTCACGTCGGGATGCGCGTCCAGCATCTGATTGATCAGCTTGCTCTGCGCGGCCAGTCCGGTATCTCCCCACGCCGTATCGACGATAGTGGCCGATTTGCCGTTTAGCGCACTACGGAAGCCCTGATCGCCGGCTTCAGCCCAGCCGGCACCCTTCGGGCCGGGAAACCAGCCGATCTTCAAGGTGTTGCCAGTGGTCAGCTTCTGTACGGCATAGTCGCCGGCCGCCTTGCCCATTTCAAAGAAATCGGCTGCCGCGCGGGCCGTTAGTTTGGGGGAGTTGATGCCGTTGATCAGGTCGATGACAGGCTTGCCCTGGGCGCTGAACTTGTCGATCAGGTCGTTGACTCCATCGCTCTTGATGGCGCCCAGAATAACGGCATCCGCGTTGTCGGCCAGGCATTTTTCAACCTGCTTGCGCTGCTCGTCGAGCTTTTCGTAGCCGCCGGCCGCATGAATCGTCAGCACGATGCCCAGTTGCTTGGCATGCTCGACCAGTCCGTAGTTGACCGCCATCCAGTAGGCATCTTTCAGATGCGGGATGGCGACACAGACGTTCCATTTCTTGTCTGCTTTGGCAAGGGCAGTGTAGGTCTCCGGTTGGTGCTTGCGCTCGACGTTGAAGGCGGGGTTCCAGACATCGACTTTCAGTGGCGACCAGTCGGCCAATACACTACTGCAAAAAGCGGCGACCAACAGTCCAGTGGTGTAGTGTTTCATCGTCGTTCCTTTCTATTTGGTTTAGTGGCGCCTGCGGAACAGGCGATGATAGTGGTCGATGTGTACAAACAGGGAATTTCCGACAAAACTCAACGATTCGGACTGGCCGATGAAGAGCAGACCCTGCGGACGTAGCGCCTGGTGAAAACTCTTGATAAGCTTGTCCTGCAGGTGCGACTTCATATAAATCAGCAAATTGCGGCAACTGACGAGATCCAGACCCTGTGCGGGGGCACCGCCGAGTACGTCGCGTTGCTCGTAGCGGATGCAGAACAGCAGATCGGGATTGACCTGATAGTGATGTCCCTTTGGCGTGAAGTAGCGATCACGCACCGCTGCATCCATCTCCTTGAAGGCCGTTTGCCGATAAAGCCCTTCGCGACACATCGCCAAGGCTTCCGGGTTGAGATCGGTGCCGATGATCTCGATGGGCCGCGCTCCTGACAGTTCCCTGAGCAGGATCGCCAACGTGACGGGCTCCTCGCCCGAGGCGCAGCCCGGCACCCAGACGCGCACCGGCTCATCGGCAGGCTTGCCGGCCACCAGTTTTGCCAGAGACATTTTGAGCACATCGAAGGATGCGCGGTCGCGGAAGAAGGACGACACCGAGACGAGAAAGAGGTGTTGCAGCGCCTTCAACTCTTCCGGCTGGCGGCGGATCAATTCCTGATAAGCGGCAGCCGACGCCACGCCGAGACTCGCCTTGCGCTTCTCCAGCCGGCGCAACAAGGTGTCCTCCTTGTAGCTGGAAAAGTCGATGCCGGTGGCCTGCTGCACTTGGCGCAGCAGGCCTTCGAGTTCGCCCCGCGCAGCCATGGGAATCGGCGTCGCGTCAGCGCCGAGTATTGCGGCAGGATCCAGCGCGCCTGGTTGTGCATCGTGGCGCGGCACGCGATCGGCGGCAGGAACGCCGCCGGGAAACAGCGCGGCCAGCGTCGTGCCGATACGCTCGACCGGCAGCACGCTGTCGATCGCCTTGGCATCGATGGCGGCCTGCGGCATGCCGTCGAACTTGGCCTGTGTCGGATCTTGCGCGAAGGTCATCCCGCCGCCGGCCTTGATCGCCCGGCAACCGACGACGCCGTCCGCCCCCGTGCCGGACAGCACGATGCCAATGGCCTTGCCGCCGCTGGCCGCAATCGAGACGAACAGGACATTCACCGAGGGCGTGGACACATGCCCGACTTGCGGCGCGCGCAAGCGCAATACTTCGCCCTGGACCTCCCCATCGCTGCCCGAGGGAATGACATAGACCGTATCGGCCCGCAAGCGCGCGCCCTCTTCGGCCAGCACCACCGGCAAGGCCGATTCGCGCCCGATCAGCCGCGTCACCAGAGCATCGTGCCCGTCTTTCGCCATGTGCTGGGCCACCACATAGGCAATGCGTCCGGTCGGGCGCGTGTGGGCGAACAGCGTCAGCATGGCTTCCAGTCCGCCGGCCGAGGCGCCAACGCCGACGATGTGCGAGGGTGCGGTCATGGCGCGCTCGGCGCGGCATCCCGCGCCAGCCGGTCGAGCGACAGCGCCAACAGGGGCTCCAGATCGTCGAACAATTCCTGCGTCATCGGATCGAAGGCCGTCAGCGCGGCGACCACGCGGGAAACGCGCATCCGATGGGCCGAAAACGCCTCGATGCGCGCTTCCGCCGCCGCCAGTTCCCGCGCGCAGCGGTCACGCTGACGCAGCGCTTTGCACCGCCGCCCTTCCTGCACGCCGAGCAAGACCAACACCAAGGCCGATGCAAGGGTCCAGTAGAGCATGTCGGTCACGCGCCCCCGCCTGTCTGGATATCGGGCAGCGACTCCAGTGCCTTGTCGAAATCGTATTCGGCGATGGCGCTGGCAACCCGCTTGAATTGGACGGCGAGCGGCGTGCCCTTGACCAGTTCGGCCAGCGCGTCGACCGCTTCGCCGGCCTCGGTGTCGCTGTCCTCCAACAAGGCTTTGAGCCGCACCAGCCCGTCCTTGAGCTTGGCGCTATCGACGACCGCCGCCGGCCCGGCGGGTGTCGCCGTCGCGTCGGCGCCGACTTTCCGCAGGCCTTCGATCACCGGGCCCAGTTCGGTCAGGGTCCGCGCCAGCAGGGCTTCGATCTCGGCGGCGGGCAGGCCTTCCTTGCAGGCGTGTTCCAACGCCCCCGCCGCTGCCTGCACGCCCTTGGCGCCGATGTTGCCGGCCGTGCCCTTGAGCGTATGGGCGCAGCGCGTGGCGGCGGTTGGATCGGCATCCGTTTGCGCGGCGGCGAACATCGCGGCGAAATCTGCCTGGCCGGCGCGGAACTTGACCAGCATGCGCAGATAGAGCGATTCCTTGTTCATCGTCGTCGCCATGCCGGCCTTGATGTCGATGCCCGGCAACGGCGGCAAGCCGCCCGTCGGCGTCGCTGCTGCCACGGCAGGCGCGGCAATACTCGGCGTGACCGAAGGGAATCCCCTTTCCGGGACTGGCGCGACGGCGCCGGACGCCGCACCGGCGGGTCGCACCCACTTCGCGATGGTGGCGAACATCTCGCCGACATTCAGCGGCTTGGCGATGTGGTCCCACATCCCCGCTTCCAGCACCTTCTCGCGGTCCCCCGCCATCGCGTTCGCCGTCATCGCGATGATCGGCAGCTTCTCGAAGGCCGGGTTCTTGCGGATCTCCCGCGTCGCCGTGTAGCCGTCCATCACCGGCATCTGGCAATCCATCAGCACGCCGTCGTAGCGCGCATCCTTGCTCAGGATATCCACCGCCTCCTGGCCGTTGTTGGCCAGCACCACCTCGATGCCAGCCTGGGCCAGCAGTTCCATGGCCAATTCCTGATTCATCTCGTTGTCCTCGACCAGCAGCAGGCGCGCGCCCTTGAGCAGGACCATCGCCTCGCCATGGGTTTCCGCTTTCGCCTCGGCGCGCGTCTCGACGAGGTCGCCCTTGCCCAGGGCCTCGCCGATGGCTTCGAGCAGGGTGGATTGCGTCACCGGCTTGGTCAGCACCGACTTGAGCGCGACGCCGCGCTGCTCGGCATCGCCAAGCGCCTCTTCGCGGCCGTAGGCGGTCACCATGATGACGGCCGGTATGCGTGACAGGCGTTCGCCCTGCATCTGCTGCATGGTTTCGATGCCGTCCATGCCCGGCATCTTCCAATCCATCAGCACAAGGTCGTAGGGCAGTTGCTTTTGCTCGGCCTCGGCGAGCATGCGCAGCGCATTTTTTCCATCCCAGGCCGCATCGACTTCCAGACCGAAATTTTTCGCCATGCCGGCCAGAATTTCGCGCGCGGCGGCGTTGTCGTCGACGACCAGCACGCGCACGCCGAGCAGTTCGTCGGCGCGGAACATGCGCCGCGCCATCGGTTCCTTTTGC